>VOFG01005053.1_pt1:0-310000 | contig 3464403 bp, 2808 predicted proteins | sample 5384171 | NCBI WGS metagenome assembly VOFG01 (sample SAMN12384726, study PRJNA508395) | human gut metagenome | isolation source: healthy gut F | host: Homo sapiens
TAGCCTGCCTTGAGGCTTACCATCCACGAGCGGTCGCCTCCCTGCTGACCATACATACCTCCTATCGAGGCATCCATCAGGTAATCCTTATACATGGTGAGCTTGCCTATCACAGGATAATACTGCGAATCCGACTTGCCTATCAGGTTTTCATCACCACTGCGCTTGGTAAAGGCAAAATGTGCATAAGCGGCCCAATGGTGCTTGCCCTCATGCTTCCACCCCATCGTGGTTTCCACCTTATTATATATAAGGCGCGACAGAGGCAATGAGTTGGCGCTCGTCAGCAGGCGCTCATATGCGTTGCGGCCCAAAGACACATGCCCGTAGAGTCCTTCATTACCTGTGGGAACTGCATCAAAGGCAATGTCAAAGCCACCTCCTCGGTAGGCGAGACTTCGCTGTTCGCCAGCAAAACGGCCATATTCGGTTCCAAGTCCTGTCATATGATACTCGGGAATGACACCCAGTTCGTTGTAGAAGTCTACGCTGTTGGTTTGCTTGTAGATAGTGCCTTCCGCCAATACGCCCCAACGATAATGCCAAGCCGTGAGGCCGGCGCCACCTCGCAGCAACAGTTCTGTAACGATGCCTCGCATACGTGGATCACGGTCACGATACTCGTGCTCAGCACGAATGGCCATCTCGCCTCCCAGCAAGACTCGCCCCAGCTGGGTGCCATAACCACCAGAGAAGGTATATCGCTCTCGGTGGGTATCTCCGCCCAGGGTATCGGCCATCACATAGGGAGCCAACAATTCGTAGTCGGAGGTAGAATTCCAGCAGATGCTCTTCTGCTTGCCAGTAGTGTAAGAGGCAGAGCCCCATACTGCCGAACGTGGATTCATGCGCAGGTAACTGTTTACTGCCAGCGCCCCAAGCACATGTCCCTTACCTTTCTCCTCGACAAAGGCTTCTGATTGATGCTGAAAGTCGATGGTAAGCGCCATCTCGGAGTACGACTGGGCATAGGCCGCGCTATGCAGGGCGGGATTGGTGAGCAGGGGAGTCGACAACTGGTTCCACATCGACAGATGCTCCACACGAGCCGTGTCACGGGGCGAAGCCATGGTGGCCGACATACATAGCGTGCAAACCATGGTCAACAATGCTGTTTTGTACTTCATCTTTACATCCATACGATATTGAGGGTGGCTACATTAAGACTCTTGCTGGCAAACTCTAAGTAATCGGACGTGGCACGAAACTGCCTAACGCCCGTGGCGCCATGGGCATCCTTATATTGCATGGAACCTTCGACCAGTACCGAATAGACACCACGAAGCAGAGAAACACGGGCTATATTACCATCAAACTCGGCCGTGGTTGTCACCTGTCGGGTATTGAGGTTGGTGAGTTGCACCGTGCCCTGCACACGTTCCACGGTTGTGCCTTCCTCGGCAGTCAGGGTGATAGCTGCCGTGGTAAAGAGATCGTCCTCGTCCTGGTGGCACGATGCGAGTACCATTCCCAGCAGAGCCACACATATCATCAGTATTCGTTTCATATTTTCACGTTCATTTCTAATCCAAAGTAAGGAGTCACATGGCGACGCACGGTCAGTCCATTGCTCGTATAGTCGGGGGTATAATCGAGTAGCTTGTTGCAGAACAAAGCTACGGTCAGGCGGTCAGCAAACAATTTCTTAGTTACCTTGAAATTGACATTCATCGAGAAGGGCACCCTGTAGAGAGCAAAGTTACTGTCCGTATAGTTGCGTATCAAGTAGCGCAAGTATATGTCGTCGGCATCCTCATCCTTCCAGTCGTGCATCTCGCCGTTGGCATCCATGTACTTGACAGGATAATTGCTGGTCTCGGCGGTGCGGCGCATGGTGAACCACAGGCATTGGGCCGAAACCGAGAAGCCGAGCTTGAGCTTGGGTATGTCGGTATCCACGGTGAAGTTGGTATTCATCATCTGGTTTTTGCTACCGCCATCCTGGTCGTAATAGCCCACATACTGAATCTGCTTGCCAGCCACCACGGCACTGGGCTTGTAGGTTTCCATCATCGAGTTGCGATAGATGGTGTAAAACCAGGCTCCATTGACAGTCAGACGGGTCATGATGCGCTCGAATCGCTTGGTCGAGAAAGTGTATTCCACACCTCGTTTCAACGTTTGGCTTCCGTTGGTATAATGGCTATAGCCACGCAGGTCGGTACGCAGGGTGTAGGGCATATCGACTAACGAAGGCGGTGCCGTCAGCGCTCCAGCATCCACTCCCGAGGCATCATACTGCTTGTAAGTATAAGGGGCATAACTCGACTGACTGCGGAAGCCCGATGTCATGTTCTCGCGGAAGTATGTTACCGAAAGTCGATAACCGCCTACAGTCATATCGGCAGTCATTTCCCACTTCAGGTTACGGGCAGGCTTCAGGTCGTAATTGGTAGGGTCGATGACATAGGTCATCAGGTTGATGCGACGGTAGTCGGCATTGGCATGGTAATAATTGAGCTGCACCAAGTCCATGTACACGGGATCGGGGAATAGCTGATCCATAGTGGGCATCTTGGTATGCTTGCCTACTCCGCCCGACAGGCGCAGGAAACCTGTCTGCCCAGCTATCTTAAACTTAGGCAATGTCCATCCCACATTGACACGTGGGTCAAAATAGAACTTTCCGTGCATCTGATAAGAAGTGGGCAATCCCAACATCTGTACGGCTCTCACACCTGCCACCATTTCCAACTTGCTACCACCCAGCATGGTGCTGATACGTTCCTCGGCATAAAGTCCCCACTGCTTGTTGGCAGGTATACTCGACAGCGAACGATGGCGCAAGGTGGCCGCCGTGGTGTACAAGGGGCGAGTGGGGTCGAACACTTGACCATGCCCATAGTTCTTGTCCACATTCCAGTCGGTACCCACCAAGAGGGTGTTGGAGATATTCAGGGAGGGCACCTGAAACTTGGCGTTCAACTTGGTGAAGAGGTTGAAGGGGCGACCGTCTACATTCTGCCATGCCACGTATTTATAGGGCAAGATAATGCCATCGCTCTCGCCCGTAGTGATGGTACCTACAGCAGCCACCAACTGTGAAAGCTGCACCAACTTGGTGCGCTCTATCAAGTCGTACTCGTAAGAGGTAGAGAGCATGGCATCGAGCGAACGAAACCACTGACGCTTGTTCCTGGGCAAGAATGTAAAGCCGGCATTCAGTGCATACCTGTTGTACTGCGATTTATACGAGTCTACGGCCTGGTTGTCAAGATCGGGGTCATTCTTGTCGTTGTCAAACGAACCTGTATAGTCAAAGTTGGTCTTCAGTTGCATGTCATATCGGCCCAGGCTCCATGTCTTGAAGAATCGGGCCGAGAAGCTCAGTCGCTTGTAGTTCTCCAGTCGGTTGCGTGGGTCGGCCTTGGCATCCAAATAGTCGACGCTCAGATTGAGCGTCATGCGGCGAGGTTTCCATTCGAAGCCCTTTGCCAGGTAGAAAAGTTTGCTGTCCATATCGGCCTTGAGACGTGCCTCCCAATTATTGCCGCCTCGCTTTCGCTCTATCTTGACGAGTCCGCTCGTCAGGTCGCCATACTCTACCGATGGGATGCCTCGCACCACCTCTACCTTCTCGATGTCATCGGTCGATATGGTACGCATGTCGACACCCGAGTTGACGTAGCTTCTGCCCTCGGTCGATGTTTCCCATGCGCCCTTTACCTCCTGTCGGTTGGCGTTGGTGCTGATGGGGGCACCATCTATCATAAAGCTGGTGCCCAGCGAAGATGTATTATAGCTGCTGGCAGTACCCGTCTCGCGGATACGGATGGTATTAGGGGTGTTGAGAGCAGGGTCTTGCGAACGACCGCCTGGCAGCAACTCCAGAATGTCGGAGAAACTTGATGGTTGCAGATGTTCCATGGCATGCTTCTCGATGACAGAAGCCGCCGTAACGCCACGCGTTTCCTGTGCCGTTACCACCACCTCTGCAATCTTGAGGGTATCGGACAAACTTTTTTTGGGGGCCTTATTGGATTTTTCACCATTGCTGTTCTGCGCATAGCCAAGTACACTTATGCCGAAAAACAGAAATAGCATCATGCCGGTTTTCTTCATTCTTTGCCGCTAATAATGTATAAATAATTATCATAAAATTTCGGCTGCAAAGATATGAAGAAAAGGAAAAACATACAATACCTAAAAGTAGGTAATTTAGAATACGTCTAAAAAGGCAACGGGCTCTCCGAAGAGAACCCATTACATTATAATTGCTTCATCGACAGGGCGATACGTTTGCGCTTCAGGTCGACTTCTGTCACCCTGACCATCACGTGCTCGTGGAGTTTTACCACTTCTGAAGGGTCGCTCACATAGCGGTTGGCCATTTGTGAGACATGAACCAAACCGTCATTGTGGACACCTATATCAACAAAGGCACCAAACTTAGTGATGTTGGTCACGATGCCCGGTACTACCATGCCTACTTGCAAGTCCTCAATGGTCTTGATGGAGGCATCAAACTCAAACTTCTCTACCTCGCCTCGTGGGTCGAGTCCGGGTTTGTCGAGTTCGGCCATGATATCGGTAAGCGTAGGCAAGCCTACTTCGCCACTCACATACTTCCGTATGTCTATCTTTTTCTGCAAGGCTTTGTCCTCTACCAGTTGCTTTACCGTCACACCCTGATCTTTGGCCATGGTCTCTACAAGAGAGTAACGCTCCGGGTGAACGGCGCTGTTGTCCAAAGGATTTCTTGCTCCAGGAATGCGGAGGAAACCGGCACACTGCTCATAAGCCGAAGGACCTAAACGCGGCACTTTCTTCAGTTGGGAACGAGAGGAGAATGCACCATTCTCACGACGATACTCCACAATATTCTTCGCCAATGTGGGACCGAGACCACTCACATAGGTGAGCAGATGCTGAGAGGCTGTATTGAGATTGACACCCACCGAGTTCACGCAACTCATCACTACCGAGTCGAGACTCTTCTTCAACCGACTCTGGTCCACATCATGCTGATACTGCCCCACTCCGATGCTCTTGGGATCGATCTTCACCAACTCAGCCAAAGGGTCCATCAGTCTTCTGCCGATAGAAACCGCTCCACGCACCGTCACATCCTCATCAGGAAACTCCTCGCGGGCAATCTTAGAGGCAGAATAGATAGAGGCTCCATCCTCGCTTACCACATAGACATCTACCGGATGCTCAAAATCTATCTCGTTCAGCCACTCACTGGTTTCCCTGCTTGCCGTTCCGTTGCCTACCGCCATGGCCTCAACCTGATACTGGCGCACCATGCGCTTCATGGCAGCAGTGGCCTCCATGCGCTTGCTGCGGGGAGGATGCGGATAGACGATCTCATGATGCACAAGATTGCCCTGGGCGTCAAGACATGCAGTCTTGCATCCATTGGCAAAGCCTGGGTCGACAGCCATGACACGCTTCTGTCCAAGAGGTGCTGCCAAGAGCAACTGGCGCAGGTTCTCTGCAAAGACAACGATTGCCTCCTCATCGGCCTTCTGCTTGCTCTGAGCTGCAAACTCAGTCTCGATACTGGGTTTCAACAAGCGCTTGAATGCATCATCGACAGCCTCGCCTACCAGAGTCTGGCACTCGCCAAAGCCATGAACATAATGACGTTTCAGTTTGGTGATGCAAGTTTCTTCATCTGCAGATATGCTGACACGCAGGAAACCTGCCGCCTCTCCACGACGCATAGCCAACAAACGATGGGAAGAACAACGTTTCAATGGTTCCGAGAAGTCGAAATAATCGGAGAAGCGCTGGGCATCTTCCTCGTCTTTCTTCTTTGCCACCACCTTTGAGGTGATGATGGCGCCACGACGGAACTCACCTCGTATCTGGTTGCGGCTCTGCTCATTCTCGCTTACCGTCTCGGCTATAATGTCCTTAGCTCCCTGGAGCGCAGCCTCTACATCGCTCACCTTGTCACCCACGAACTTGCGGGCAGCCTGCTCGGGATTACGTTCGCGCTGAAGCAGGAGAAGCTGTGCCAACGGTTCAAGACCCTGTTCGCGAGCCACCTGTGCACGAGTACGACGCTTGGGCTTAAAAGGCAGATAGATGTCTTCCAGCTCTGTGGCATCCCAACAGTTGTCGATGCGCTGCTGCAACTCTGCCGAAAGCTTGCCTTGCTCGCCGATGGTCTTCAGGATGGTTTCCTTGCGCTTCGCCATCTCCTTATATTTCTCGTTGGCCTGAGCCACCGCCTCTATCTTCACCTCGTCCATGTTGCCGGTTTTCTCCTTACGGTAGCGGGAGATGAAGGGGATAGTACAACCTTCCTCAAGCAACTCTAATGTATTTTCGACAGCCTTCTCGCTCAAAGCAAGAGCGGCCGCAATCATCTTTGAAAATGGATTCATTTCTTGCATTTATTTATTGTAATGCAAAGATACAAGAAAAAAGTCGCAAAGACAAATCTCCTTGCGACTTTTTCTGTTTTTAGCATTACTTATCATTACTTCTTGATGGTAAACTCGAACTTCAATCCTCCTTCGGGCAGATTGGCTGCCCGAATGGTTCCTCCATGCAGCAATACCGAGTTTTTCACGATGGCAAGTCCCAGCCCTGTACCTCCCATCTTACGGCTGCGTCCCTTGTCCACACGATAGAAACGCTCAAAGATGCGAGCCAAATGCTCCTGAGGCACTCCCTGTCCGTTGTCTCGGAAAATGAAATGCCACTTATTGCCAACCTCTTTGCCTTCCAGGGTGATGGTTGTTTCTTCACCGGCATAGGCTATGGCATTATCGGTAAGGTTGCGGAAGATGCTGTAAAGCAGACTTCGGTTTCCCTTCACCACGATGCGCTCGGGCAACAGGTTATGAAAACTCATCTTGCGCTCCTCGCGCTCAAGGGCGGTTTCTCTCATGATGTCGCTGACCAACTGAGTGATGTCTACCGCCTCGAAATCTATCATGTCGGAGCCATCGTCCAGACGGTTGAGTGTGGAAATATCACGCAAGAGCGAAGTGAGTCTTTCACTCTGGGCATAACAGCGCTGCAAGAACTGCTGCTTCATTTCTTCGCTGATACGGGGATTGTCGATAATAGTCTCCAAATAGCCCTGTATGCTTGCCACTGGTGTCTTCAACTCGTGGGCAATGTTCTGGGTAAGCTGCCGTTTCAGAATATCCTGTTCCTTGCGCGTGGTCTGTATTCGCTTGTACATCTTGATGATACGCTCGGCAATCTCGCCCAGTTCATCATTGGGAAAAGTCGCCAGGTCTTCTATCTCAAGACTCTCATTATGATCGGCTTTATAGGCGAAGATGCGCAACTTGGCCACATTCTTTCCCAAGCGATGCATAAACCGATAAAGCACAATGGTAAGGAGTATGATAGCAAAGATGGCAAACCAGATGTAATGCTGGTCGGCCTTCAACGACTTGGAGAGATCGTTGTTATAAGGCAAAGCGCTTCGGATAATAATGGAATCGGCAGGAAAATAAGTGGCCACATAGAAGTAATCATGCTTCAGGGTTTTCGACTGTCGCTCCACACTCGAGCCAAGTCCTGTCCTCAATGCTTCCTGTATCTCCTTTCGGTTGATGTGATTGGAGAAATGATCGAAGTCGTTTCGCATATTGTCGTACACCACCTTGCCATTAGGACGTATCAGAGTAATACGCAAGTCCTTACTCTCGTGTTCTCTTATAAAAACATTCAATTTGTCGCGTGCCACATCTACTGCCTTTCCGCTGCTGTCGCTCAGAATGATTCCCTTGTCGTGAGCCAACGACAAATCTTCCTCTAAAAGGGCATTGTAGTTGCTCAACTTCAACGTGAGCGTGCTTATCTTGAACTGCTTCTCGCGAGCCTGCTGAAAGATGATAAAGCTGACTGCGAACACCAAGAACACAGCCAACACCACGAAATAGAGCCGACGCCCAAGCTTCGACTTTTTTTCTATAAATTCATACATATCTCCACCTTATTATATTATGCGTCGAAATAATAACCGAATCCCAAACGGGTAACGATACACTTGGCAAACTTGCCTATCTTCTTGCGCATACGTGTGATATTGACATCCACCGTACGGTCGAGAACCAACACATCCTTGGGCCATACGCGGTCGATGAGTTCCTGACGCGAGAAGACCCTTCCGCGCTCCTCCAACAACAGACGAAGCAACTCAAACTCAGTCTTGGTGAATGGCACGTCCTCTCCGTCCACACTCACCGACTTTTTGTCGAGATTGAGCAACAAACCCTGATAACTGATGACTGCCGGTTCCTCTGCTCCTTCCAACCTGCTGGCTGTACGGCGCAACACAGCACGCACCCTAACCATTACCTCACGGATAGAGAATGGTTTGGAGATATAATCATCGGCACCCAGGTTGAAGCCTGTCACCGTGTCGTTTTCCGTATCACGAGCTGTAAGGAAGATAATAGGAATATGGGCCGTCACCTCACTGTTCTTCAGTTGCTTGGCAAGCTGAAAACCGCTCATTCCTCCCATCATCACATCGAGGAGCAAGAGATTGTAAGACGCAATGTCTTTCTCCAAAGCCTCTTCTGCCGAATTGGCGGTCTCTACCTGATAACCTTCAGTCTCAAGATTGAACTTCAGGATTTCACAGAGATCCTGCTCGTCGTCGACTACTAATATTCTGCTGTCTTTTTCGTCCATAATCGAAACATTTAATATTACGGGGGCAAAGTTACAACTTTTATTTTGTAACATGCGTTACATTTGATTACAATTCTGTGTCATTTTACCAAAAAGCAAAAGGGGAACCTACCATCCCTGGCCAGTTCCCCCATATATATAGTTCTCAAAACACTTTCTAATTGCTAAACACTTAATTTTATTCAAAAAACGAGAAGAGAATAACATAGCAAAGAACACACATCGCCAGCGAAATGCATCCCATGTAAGAGTAAATAAAAAAATACGTGGTACTGGTTTTACGGATTCACTCTGACTCTTTACTAATCTAACCCAAAAGAAAGGCCGAGCGAAAAAACTCCAAACCACCTTTTACTAATACAACTTACATCGACATGAATTCTCAAAATTCTTATCAATGGTTTCGCAACCATTCCATTGTCTGGCTGCAAAATTACAAAAAAAAGCAATACAAAGCTCTTTTTTAGGTGGAAAAATTGTGTTTTACGGGTATTTTTTAACTTATTTAATGTTTTTGTCCCCCTTATACAACTACTAAGTACCTCCAAAAACATCCAAAAACCTTTACTGGCGCTTTGAAGCTGTAAGTACCTCAACCTTCGCAAATAGAGAAGTGGAGTATATAAATAGTGTGCAAGGATGCACCTGCAGATGCTTTTAATTCTTTGTCCATTTGTTTTTAGTACTACAGAAAATTGTGTTAAGCAAGCTAAATCTATGTTCTAAAGTTTAGAACACAAGTTCGATAGTTTAGAACACAAGTTCTAAAGTTTAGAACATAAGTTCGATAGTTTAGAACATAGATTTTTATAGGCTAAAAAACATTTACTCTAACTGCTTGTCCTACTGAGCACACCAAGACCAACAACAAGAAAGGAAAACAGACCCTTTAAAAATAAAAAAGAGAAGAAAAAGAAGAAAAGGAGACTAAATGCATAAAAATGGGTAATAAAAAGGAACAAACTGCCAGATTTTATTTTTTTTTAGCACAATGTTGCTAAATTAGCTACTAAAAAATTTCTTTGATTAATTCCTTATTCTTAATTTTGCAATCGATAATACAATATACACTTAATTATTTCAGAAAATGGCAAAATATGGTATTAACGCCTTGGTCATTGGCGAACGAATAAAACAGGAACTCAAAAAACAAGGCAAAACTTCAGTTTGGCTCGCAGAGCAACTTGGTTGCCATCGTACCAATATATATAAGGTGTACGAAAGAGCCACAATAGATACAGGACTGCTGTTCCATATCAGCAAGCTCCTGAGTTTTGATTTTTTCAAACTATACTCAGAATTACTTACACATCCTCAAGAGAGGGGATAAAATAGACAGTTATAATTTTCCTAGAATAACTTGCAGAGTCCGCAAGGACAAAGCGAAAGTGAGATTTGCCGTGAGGCAAGTCTCACTTTTATTGTCCTATAAAAAGAGGTAGTACTTACTTTGCCAATGTAAGCACTACCTCTTTAGGAGCTATATTTATATTCTTACTCTATCATGATTATGCCAAGCGCTTCTCAAGGCGCTCACGAATGGCAGCAATAAAGCCAGCAGAATTGACTGCCTTGGCCTCTACACCTTCCATCAGGTTGACAAGGTCCTTGGTGGCTATTCCATCATTCAGTGTATCGAAGCACGCAGCCTCAAGCTGATCACCAAACTGCTGAAGAGCTTTGTTGCCATCCAGTTCACCACGCTTTCTCAGCGCTCCACTCCAGGCGAAAATGGTTGCCATTGGGTTGGTGGATGTGTCCTCACCCTTCAGATAACGATAGTAGTGGCGTGTCACGGTACCATGAGCTGCCTCGTACTCGTACTTGCCATCGGGCGAAACCAAAACGGAAGTCATCATAGCCAACGAACCGAAAGCTGTGCTGAGCATATCGCTCATCACGTCGCCATCATAGTTCTTACAAGCCCAGATAAAGCCTCCCTTACTGCGGATAACACGAGCCACAGCATCGTCTATCAGAGTATAGAAATACTCTATGCCCAACTCGGCAAACTTCTCTTTATAGTCACTCTCGTACACCTCCTCGAAAATCTTACGGAACTGTGCGTCATAGGTCTTGGAGATGGTGTCCTTGGTGGCAAACCAAAGATCCTGCTTGGTGTCGATAGCAAACTTGAAACAGCTATGCGCGAAGCTGCGGATACTCTTGTCCGTGTTGTGCATGCCCTGAATAACACCAGCACCATCAAAGTTGTGGATTTCCACCTCTTGCTTCTTTCCACTCTTGCCCTCGAACACGAGTTTAGCCACTCCTGGCTCATCGGCACGAATCTCCACACTCTTGTATACATCACCATAAGCATGACGGGCAATGGTGATAGGCTTCTCCCAGTTCTTCACACATGGGTGGATGCTTGGAATGGTGATAGGTGCACGAAATACAGTTCCGTCCATGATGCTTCGGATAGTTCCGTTAGGACTTTTCCACATTTTGTGCAGCTTGTATTCATCCATACGCTGGGCATTAGGAGTAATCGTGGCACACTTTACTGCCACACCATATTTCTTGGCAGCCTCAGCAGAGTCGATGGTCACCTGATCGTTGGTCTGATCACGATAGGGCAAGCCCAAGTCATAATACTCAGTCTTGAGGTCGACGAAAGGCAATATCAGTTCATCCTTAATCATCTTCCACAGGATGCGAGTCATCTCGTCACCGTCCATCTCCACCAAGGGAGTTGTCATTTGAATCTTTTCCATAAGCTTTCTCTTGTTTTTTGATAATTTGCTTGCAAAATTACGAATAATATTTTAAAGAGAAACATATTTTCGTGTTTTTCTTTCACAATGCCACGTTTTTGTTACGTATCCGGTTATTATGAAGAATACTTCTTTGAACTTTCTATCACTGAATAAGTCTGTACAAGAGGCGAAGGTTAGCAATACAAAGTCGCTGGTTGACGGCATCGTCTGAAAAACATCAGAGGAGCAAGCGCAAAGTGTCGAGATATTCATCTACTCCAGCATCATTCATTCTGCTCCACACATCACCCAAGAAGGCGGCACCGCCAAAGCCCCAGGCTTTGATTTGCGGAATATGCGAAGAAGTAATGCCTCCCAACGCCACAACCTTATGGTCGATTGTACCGGCAACATGAGCCTGCTGCAAGTCGTTGTCGGTAAAGGAAGCCGAATATCCCTGCTTGGAGATACTGTCGAAGATGGGACTCAGAAAGACATAATCGCAATGTGGCTTTGCTGCCACAACCTCGTCGAGGCAATGACAGGAACAAGACACATGCCCACGAAAACCCTCTGGGACATCGGGGCAACGACGGTTGAGATGAATGCCAAGAAGAGAGTACTCTGCGGCCAAAGAGAAATGTTCATGCACCACAATCCTGTTGTGCCAACGGCAAGGAATCTCGCTCAGCAAATGCCGACAGTCCTCATACGAAGCCCCCGGCTTACGCAGATGAAGCACATCCAGACCATGACAGAAAAGTCTGTCAATAAAAAGAGCCTCTCCCGACAGGAAGTCAGGAGAGGTTATCACGATCCATTTCATCCAGAACAGAAATTACTTCTTCAACTTGGCGATGATAGCATCAGCCACCTTCTTACCAGAAAGCAACATACCGCCGAAGATAGGTCCCATGCGTGGAGTGCCGGCAACAGCAGAAGAGGCCATACCGCATACATAAAGACCTGGATAAACCTCACGGGTTCCCTCTACTACCATGCGCTCGCCTTCTATCACATCCAGTGAACGCTCACCGATAACACCACCCGTAGCAGTATCCAACTTGATTCCGTTCTTGCGGGCAACAACCTTGCACATCTCGCTGTCGTGACCCGTTCCGTCGATAACATACTTCGACATGATGTTGAGAGGATCTACGTGCAAGCCTTCACGAAGCACTGGAGTCCAGTTGACAACCACACCACTTACCACATCATTCTTGAAGATGACGTCCTCTACCGAGTAGCAGTTGAAAATAGTTGCACCAGCATGTACTGCATGATAAAGCAGCGAAGAGGTACTCTCCACAGAGTCGATAGTGTAAAGACCATCCTCGAAAGTCTCATAGTTGATATCGAAGTCCTTTACGATGTGCATAGCCTCTTCCTGAATGACAATCTGGTTGAACATCATGGCACCGCCCCACATGCCGCCACCAGGAGAGAGTTTGCGGTCAAACTGAGCTACCTTCAATCCTGCCTTAGCCAGATAATAAGCAGCAACAATACCAGAAGGACCTCCGCCAACAATGGCTACATCGAGGTCGAGATTACGCTGAAGTTTGTCAAAATAGGTACTGATAATACCTTTGGATACTTGTGTTTCAATCATTTTTTTAAGTTTTTTATTTTTTGAAATAAGTTGATTCTAAATTCTCATTGCTCTCTGTTGCATTACAGAGTGTGCGTTTATTCTCCTTTACGTTCCTCGCAGCTCTTCAATGAATGACTGATGCGGGCAGCACAGAAGTTGGGACCGCACATGGTGCAGTAATTGGCATCTACGCTGTTGCTCGTCTTGTAGAACTCCAGCGCACGCTCTGGGTCGAGCGAGAGGTTGAACTGGTCTTTCCATCTGAAGTCATAACGCGCCTTGCTCAGCGCGTTGTCACGTACAGAGGCTCCAGGATGTCCCTTAGCCAAATCGGCAGCATGGGCAGCTATCTTGTAGGTTACCACACCTGTGCGAACGTCTTCCTTCTCTGGCAAGGCAAGGTGCTCCTTCGGAGTAACATAGCAGAGCATGGCTGTACCATACCAGCCTATCATCGAAGCACCTATGGCAGAGGTGATGTGGTCATAGGCGGGAGCTATATCGGTTACAAGAGGGCCCAATGTATAGAAAGGTGCTCCGTGGCATTTCTCTATCTGTCGCTCCATGTTCTCCTTGATCTTGTGCATAGGCACATGACCCGGCCCCTCGATAAACGCCTGTACATTCTTTGCCCAGGCACGCTCCACCAGCTCGCCCATCGTGTCGAGTTCGGCAAACTGGGCTGCATCATTGGCATCGTAGGTTGAACCAGGACGCAAGCCATCGCCCAACGAGATGGCAACATCGTACTTGGCGCAGATATCACAGATATCATCAAAGTGCTCGTAGAGGAAACTTTCCTTCTGATGCACCTTACACCATTTCGAGATGATGCTTCCACCCCGGCTCACGATACCTGTAAGACGAGTATCCGCCAAGTGGATATTCTTCAGACGGATGCCGCAGTGGATGGTGAAATAGTCCACTCCCTGCTCACACTGTTCGATAAGGGTGTCGCGGAACACTTCCCATGTCAGGTCTTCTGCCTTGCCGTCCACTTTCTCGAAAGCCTGATACATAGGCACCGTACCTACCGGCACAGGACAGTTGCGCAATATCCACTCTCGGGTCTCATGAATATCATTGCCCGTAGAAAGATCCATCAGCGTGTCGCCACCCCACTTGCAACTCCACACGGCTTTCTCCACCTCTTCCTCGATTCCGGAAGTTGTGGCAGAGTTGCCTATATTGGTATTGATCTTAACCAGGAAGTTGGTTCCTATAATCATAGGTTCCGACTCAGGGTGCTTCTTGTTGGCAGGAATAACGGCTCTTCCCTCGGCAATCTCCTTGCACACGAACTCTGGAGTGATGTGAGTCTTGATGCCCAGCTCCTCGCAGTTCATATTCTCGCGGATAGCCACGTATTCCATCTCCTCTGTGATGATACCATTCTTGGCGAAATACATCTGAGTCTCACCCTCCTTGCGATTCTCTATCCATGACTGACGCAAACGGGGCAAACCTTTGTTCAGGTCTATTTCCACATTGGGGTCGCTATAGCAACCACTCGTATCATAGATATAGACAGGGGCATTGGGTTCCTCGTGGCGCACATCGCCCTCGAAAGTAACCGTTGGAGTAAGGCGCACCTTACGCATGCCCACTCTGAGGTCGGGGAAGAGTTTTCCCTTGAGATAAACCTTCTCTGAGGAAGGATAGTCAAACTTGATTTTTGTCTTCATTTATAAGTTGTATTAGTTTGTAATTACATGTCATTGTCCGTAGCCGAGATAAAGAGTCTCATCTCTTCTACAGGATTCTCCGCATTCAGGATAGCTCCGCTTACCGCTATTCCTGTCACGCCAGTCTGCATGATGGCAGGAATATCCTGGTGCAGAATTCCTCCAATGGCGACGATGGGGAGCTGAATGTCATGAGCCTTCATCTGTGCCGTGATGTCCCGATAACCCTCCAGACCCAGCACTGGCGACAGGTTCTTCTTGGTAGTAGTAAACCGGAAAGGACCACAACCTATGTAGTCGGCTCCCTGACGAGAAAGCCGCTCCACATCTTCGAAGGTATTGGCAGTGCCTCCGATGATTTTGTTTCGTCCCAACATCTTTCGTGCCTCATCTACAGGCATGTCGTTCTTGCCAAGATGCACTCCGTCGGCACCAGTAAGCCCCACCCACTCCACATGGTCGTCGAGAATGAATGTGGCATGATATTCATCGCATAATCTTCTTATCTTCTTTGCCGCCCGAAGGAAATCTATTTCCATAGCGTCCTTCATGCGCAACTGAATCCAACGGCATCCGCCCTGCAAAGCCAGCTTGGCGCCTTCTACATGGTCGTAACGCTCATTGGAATGGGTTATAAACTGTATCATATTCTTTTTTTGTTTGTTTTCGTATCTTACGAGGGTTTTCGCTTAGTTGCGAAGAAAATATAAATTGGCTTTTCTTTACCGAATCTTCAATTTCTCGGGGTTGAAGAAATGGTCGACAGGACCATGTCCTTTTCCTATCTCTACATCCTTGCCTGCCTCTATGGCTTGCGACAGATAATCCTTGGCTTGAGCTATGGCCTGACACATGTCCAAGCCACGGGCCAAGAACGAGGCAATAGCGGAAGAGAGTGTGCAACCTGTGCCATGTGTATTGCGGGTTTCTATCGTGGCATGCTCGTAGACTTCGGTTCTGCCATCGGCAAGATAGAGTTTGTCTATTTTCCTGTCGCCTTCCAAGTGCCCGCCTTTTATCAGAACAGCCTCACAGCCTAACGACAGGATGCGCAGGGCCGCCTGATCCATGTCGTCTGCCGTCTGTATTGAGGTATGAGAAAGTACGGAAGCCTCGGGTATATTGGGTGTCAGCAAGTTGGCCATCGGCAAGAGTTGCCGACAGAAGATATCGAGAGCATCTTGCTGCATGAGCATAGAACCGCTGGTCGACACCATAACGGGGTCGACAACAAGTGTAGTTCCAGGATAAAGTTTCAGCGTATCGGCTATGGTCTGGATTGTGGCCTTATCGTTCACCATTCCTATTTTGACAGTATTGGGCTGTATGTCGTCCATCACAGCCTTAATCTGACCTGCCACGATTTCGGGTTCTATGGCTTGAATGGCCTGAACGCCCTGCGTATTCTGTACAGTAACAGCAGTAATGGCCGATGCCGCATAAACGCCCAATGCCGACATGGTCTTGATATCAGCCTGTACGCCTGCTCCTCCACAACTGTCGGAACCGGCAATGGTCAATGCACAAATATACCTCATTTCAATCTACATTTTTCTTTAGAATAAGAGGCGTACACACACGTACCTTACCAATAAAAGATAATACGGAATAGAAATATCCCTGCGGCAGCATTATCTGCGTCAGGTTCTATGGGTATAATCTCAGCAGCACAACCGTGCAGCACCCCTTATTTCTTGTTGTTGATTTATTATTTTCGCTTACAAAGATAAGCAATAATCGGCAACGAGCCAACTATTCACGGATAATTTAAGATTTATTCAAGAATAGAAAAAGGCGCGTCGCAAGTAAAAACCTACGGCACGCCTTAAAAAGATATATCTTAATTCTTCAGTTTACTTATCCTCTGGAGCCTTGTCGATGAGATCCATGAACTGGTCGAGCTTAGGAGTGATGATGATCTGAGTGCGACGGTTGCGCATCTTGCCCACCTCAGTATCGTTGGTTGTCACAGGGTTGTACTCACCACGGCCACCTGCTGTGAGGCGCTTAGGAGATACACCGAAGTGCTCCTGCAGATACTGTACTACAGATGAAGCACGCAGAGCTGAGAGGTCCCAGTTGTTGCGGATGTTCTTCATCTTAGGACTTGTGGTGCTTACAGGTACATTATCGGTATTACCCTCTACCAATACATCGTAGTCCTTATAGTCCATGATGATCTTGGCAATCTTGCTCAGAGTCTCCTGTGCGCGGCTGTTTACCTCATAGCTACCACTCTGATAGAGCATATTGTCGGCCAAAGAGATGTAAACCACACCCTTGAGTACCTGTACGTCTACTTCCTTCAACTCTTCCTTGCTCAATGAGCGGGTCAGGTTGTTGGTAAGCACCATGTTGAGTGAGTCGCTCTTGCTCTTCACCTCTACCAAGTGACGGATGTACTGGTTTGACTCGTTAATCTGGTCAACGAGCTTCTCGATGCTGATATTGTTCTGGTTGGCGTTGTTCAAACTCTTGTCGAGAGCTGTCTGCATAGAAGAATAGTCCTTCTTCATCTGTGCGAGCTGATCCTCGAGAGTAGTAACGCGAGCCTGTGATGCAGCGAGTTGCTCCTTGGCTGCCTGATAATTACCGGTCAGTTCCTTATTCTCGGTCTGACAATTCTGTAACTCTTTTTTGCTGGCGCAGCTTGTTGCAAGCAGAGCGCCTGCCATTGCGATAATCGCTAAAGTCTTTGTCTGTTTCATATTCTTCTCGTTTATTTTTTGCTTAGTTGATAAAATTAAGTTTTTGTAAAGGGTCTTCCTAAACATTAATTACATGCTACTTTCATTGTGCAAAGTTATGAATAAGACTGGAATAAAAGCCTTTTGTCAAATCCATTTATGGAATTTTAACCACCTTTGAGCCTTTTCTTCTCATTTTTAACGATTTAACACGAATTATGGTCCCTTCTTCATTCACTTTTTCTATCGACAAAAGGCTTCATAGAAGACTCATCCCGGTCATAATAGACGGCAAGGCCTGGTCGTAATAGATGACCGATGCCAGTCATAATAGATGACCGATATCGGCCATCATAGAGACTCCGGCCTGGCCGTCTATGAAGACTGACTACATCCTGCAGAAAAAGAGCGCTGTACATCAAAAACGGGGCAGAAGAAATGCGAAAGTTTGATAAAAAACAAAAAAAACGAGCTTTCTCTTTGTTATCTCTCCTTTTTACACTAACTTTGCAGTCGAAAAGAAATACATTAACAATAAAAAGAGAAAGACTAAGTATGATTCTTTTTTTCAGAACTCCATCCAAGAGTGTGATAGCGACCGAGATTGACCACAAACCATCTCAGGACGAGATCAATGAACTTTGTTGGCTTTATGGTGACGCAACATTAGAGGACGCCCAGCAGTTGCAGGGCTTCTTTGTGGGTCCACGCCGTGAAATGATTACTCCCTGGAGTACGAATGCCGTTGAGATAACTCAGAACATGAGTCTTAACGGCATTTCGCGTATTGAGGAGTACTTCCCCGTAGAAAGCGAGGACGCTGAGCACGACCCTATGCTGCAGCGCATGTACAACGGAATAGACCAGAATGTGTTCACCGTCAACCATGAGCCTGAACCCATCAAGTACGTAGACGACCTCGAGAAGTACAACGAAGAGGAAGGCTTGGCTCTCAGCGAGGACGAGATGGCTTATCTCCACAAATTGGAGAAAGAGAACGGACGTCCTCTTACCGACAGCGAAATCTTTGGCTTTGCACAGATCAACTCTGAGCACTGCCGCCACAAGATCTTCGGCGGACAGTTTATCATCGACGGCAAGGAGATGGAGTCTTCTCTTTTCAATATGATCAAGAAGACCACCAACGAGAACCCCAACAAGATTCTCTCTGCCTACAAGGACAACGTGGCCTTCTCGCAGGGTCCTGTCATCGAGCAGTTTGCTCCTGCCGACCAGACCACCAGCGATTTCTTCCAGGTGAAGGATATCGAGAGTGTTATCTCTCTGAAGGCCGAGACTCACAACTTCCCTACTACTGTAGAGCCTTTCAATGGTGCTGCTACAGGTACTGGTGGTGAGATCCGCGACCGTATGGGTGGTGGTGTAGGCTCATGGCCTATCGCAGGTACAGCCTGCTACATGACTGCTTATCCTCGTCTGAAGGACGACAACGGCAAGAGCGACATCGAGCGCGACTGGGAAGACATCATGCCAGTGCGCAAATGGCTCTATCAGACTCCAGAGCAGATCCTTATCAAGGCATCTAACGGTGCTTCCGACTTCGGTAACAAGTTCGGTCAGCCTCTTATCACCGGTTCTGTGCTCACCTTCGAGCACGAGGAGAATGGTGAGAAGTATGCTTATGATAAGGTTATCATGCTGGCTGGTGGTGTAGGCTACGGCAAGAAGCGTGATTACAAGAAGGGAGAGCCACAGAAGGGCAACAAGGTTGTCGTTGTAGGTGGCGACAACTATCGCATCGGTCTCGGTGGCGGTTCTGTTTCTTCTGTAGATACTGGTCGCTACAGCAACGGTATCGAGTTGAACGCTGTTCAGCGTGCCAACCCTGAGATGCAGAAGCGTGCTTACAACTTGGTTCGTGCACTCGTTGAGAACGACGAGAACCCTGTAGTCAGCATCCACGACCACGGTTCTGCAGGTCACTTGAACTGTCTCTCTGAGTTGGTAGAAGAGTGCGGTGGCGAAATCGACATGGCTAAATTGCCTATCGGCGACAAGACTTTGAGCGCCAAGGAAATCATCGCCAACGAGAGTCAGGAGCGTATGGGCTTGCTCATCGACGAAAAATATATCAGCAAGGTTCAGAAGATTGCCGACCGTGAGCGTGCTCCTATGTACGTGGTAGGTGAGACCACTGGCGATGCTCACTTCAGCTTCAAGCAGGCTGACGGCGTGAAGCCATTCGACCTCGACGTAGCTCAGATGTTCGGTCATACTCCTAAGACTGTAATGGTCGACGAGACCGTAGAGCGCAAATATGAGGATGTAACTTATTCTGCCGACAACCTCGACGAGTACTTGCAGCGTGTTCTCCAGATGGAGGCTGTGGCTTGTAAGGACTGGTTGACCAACAAGGTGGATCGCTCCGTAACGGGTAAGATTGCCCGTCAGCAGTGCCAGGGTCAGATTCAGTTGCCACTCTCCGACTGCGGTGTTGTAGCTCTCGACTACCGTGGCGAGAAGGGTATCGTAACAGCAATGGGTCATGCTCCTCAAGCTGGTTTGGCTGATCCTAAGGCTGGTTCTGTACTCTCTGTAGCAGAGTCATTGACCAATATCGTTTGGGCTCCATTGGCAGATGGTATGGACAGCATCAGCCTCTCTGCTAACTGGATGTGGCCTTGCCGCAGCCAGAAGGGTGAGGATGCTCGTTTGTACGAGGGCGTGAAGGCATTGTCAGACTTCTGTTGCGCCATCCACGTGAACGTACCAACAGGTAAGGACTCGCTCTCATTGACCCAGCAGTATCCTAACGGCGAGAAGATCATCGCTCCTGGTACCGTTATTGTAAGTGCTGGTGGTGAGGTTTCAGATGTCAAGAAGGTGGTTAGTCCTGTTCTCGTCAACGACAAGAACTCAAGCCTCTATCACATCGACTTCAGCTTCGACGAGCAGCGCCTCGGTGGTTCTGCCTTCGCTCAGAGCTTGGGCAAGGTGGGCAGCGATGTTCCTACCGTGAAGAACCCTGAGTACTTCGTTGACTGCTTCAATGCCGTACAGGAACTCATCAACCGTGGTTGGGTAATGGCAGGTCACGACATCAGCGCCGGTGGTTTGATTACCACTCTCCTCGAGATGACATTCGCCAACGTAGAGGGCGGTATGAAGATCAACCTCCATGACATAGCCGACAAAGACATCATCAAGACTCTCTTCGCAGAGAACCCAGGTGTTGTCATCCAGGTAAGCGATGCTCATAAAGATGAACTCAAGGCATTCCTCGAGGACAATGGCATCGGCTATGCCAAGATTGGTTATCCCGCTCCAGAGCTCCGCAAGATCATCATCAAGAAGGATGGCTTCGAGCACGAATTCGATATTGACGCCCTGCGCGACAACTGGTACAAGACTTCTTACCTCCTTGACCGCAAGCAGAGCATGAACGGCATGGCTAAGAAGCGCTACACCAACTATAAGAAGCAGCCTATTGAGATGAACTTCGGTTATGGTTTCAAGGGCACACTCTCCAGCTATGGTCTCGATGCCAACCGCCGCAAGCCATCTGGTATCAAGGCGGCAATCATTCGTGAGAAGGGAACCAATGGTGAGCGCGAAATGGCTTACTCTATGTACCTCGCTGGCTTCGACGTGAAGGACGTGATGATGACCGACCTTATCAGTGGTCGTGAAACTTTGGAGGATGTGAACTTCATCGTATTCTGCGGTGGTTTCTCTAACTCCGACGTTCTCGGTTCTGCCAAGGGTTGGGCTGGTGCATTCCTCTACAATCCTAAGGCTAAGGAGGCACTCGACAAGTTCTATGCCCGTGAGGACACTCTTTCACTCGGCATCTGTAACGGTTGCCAGCTGATGGTAGAACTCAACCTCATCAATCCTGAGCACAAGCATCGCTCACACCTCTGCCACAATACCAGCAAGAAGTTTGAGAGCACATTCCTGGGTCTGACCATTCCTCAGAACGACAGTGTAATGTTTGGCAGCCTCAGCGGTGATAAGCTCGGTATCTGGGTAGCTCACGGCGAGGGTCGTTTCTACCTTCCTGAGCCAGAGGATCACTACAATGTGATTGCGAAGTACAACTATGCTGAGTATCCTGGCAATCCTAACGGCAGTGACTACAACGTGGCAGGTATCTGCTCTGCAGATGGCCGCCACCTGGCAATGATGCCACACTTGGAGCGTGCCATCTTCCCATGGCAGAACGCCTGGTATCCGGCCGACCGTCGCAACGACGAGGTAACTCCTTGGATTGAGGCATTCGTCAATGCACGCCAGTGGATTGAAGAAAGAGCTTTGAAAAAGTAAAAAGGTAAAAAAGTAAAAAGGTTAAAAATGAATAATAGCGTAAGTTATCTTACATTATTCAAAACATTTACGAAGATTGGCATAGTCACCTTTGGGGGTGGCTATGCCATGATTCCTATTATAGAGCACGAAGTGGTCGACAAGAACCAGTGGATGACGAAGGAAGAGTTTCTCGATGCCATCGCTGTGACACAGACTTGTCCGGGAGCCCTGGCCATCAACATGAGTTCCATGCTTGGATATAAGTTGGCAAAAACTCCAGGAGCCATCATCTGCACTCTCGGAGCCTCACTTCCCTCTTTCCTTATCATATTGGCCATCGCCATGTTCTTCCATCAGTTCGAGAACAACAAGGTTGTGGCAGCTATGTTTGCCGGCATTCGTCCTGCAGTCGTTGCCCTGATAGCCGTCCCTACATTCTCACTTGCCAAGAGTGCACACATCACTTTTGCCAACTGCTGGATTCCTATTCTGTCTGCCATGCTTATCTGGCTTCTGCACGTCAACCCCATCTGGGTCATCATTTCCGCAGCCGCAGCTGGCTACATTTACGGCAAGTTCATACTGCCTACAGAATGAAGCCTCTGCTTATATATAATAAGGTGTAAGTCTTCAGAAAAGATGAATCTTCCAAGGTATAGATTTGTCTATTATCGATTCTTAATTATCTATTGATATGATTTTTCTTCAGCTTTTCCTCGTTTTTATCCAGATTGGCATCTTCGGTTTCGGAGGTGGCTACTCTATGATTTCCCTCATACAGGGACAAGTAGTAACACAATACCACTGGATGACGATGCAAGAGTTTACTGATGTCGTTGCCATTTCGCAGATGACACCAGGTCCCATTGGCATCAATGCTGCTACTTATTGTGGCTATACTGCTGTACACAATGCAGGCTTGAGCGAATCAATGGCCATATTGGGAAGTGCAATAGCTACATTTGCCTTGGTCCTTCCCTCTTTGATTTTGATGATTCTTATCAGCAAGATGCTGTACAAATATATGAACACCACAGCCATACAGAGCATTTTCATCGGTCTTCGCCCCGCCATAGTTGGGCTCGTAGGAGCGGCAGCCCTGCTCTTGATGAACCAAGAGAACTTTTCATCACCTGCCGACCCCTGGCGATTCTATATCTCTATCGCGCTCTTCCTTGCCACCTTCTTTGGTGTCAAGTTTGTCGGCATCAACCCCATCCGCATGATATGCTACTCTGCTTTTGCCGGATTGCTGTTGCTGTATTAACAGAGATTAATTTCTCCGAAACTGAACGAACATTCAATATATCTACGAAGGAATGAAAAAACTATTATATTTTGCTGCAGTTGTAATTGCTGCCACCGCATCTGTCTCAACAGCCACCAGCTGCAAGTTTGCCCCATCGCAGAATGATGGAGACACAGTGGCTGCCAGCGAATTCTATCCAGAAGACACTTCGGCACTTCATGCCAAAAAGATGGCACGAATAAAGGCTCAGAAGGCCATGACCGACAGTGTGGGAATATACTATATAGGAAGCGGATCTTCTAAGGAAAAACTACAATTGGTTTCCTATCCTTCAAGACGAGACACCTTTGAATACGGAAAGACTCGCCGCATCAAGGTTAAGGGTTGCGCTGATATCAACCACGTGGTACGTGTCGATTTCTATCTCCTCAATGGCAAAGACTCGCTCGTGAAAGCCGTCGAAGAAATCACACAGCAATAACCATCCCTCGTTTTCAAAAACAAGCCCGTTTATTCCCAAATAAGTCTTCAAATAGATTGTCAAGAACTGAAGTTTAGCATGTATGGAAGTTAAAGAAGTTATCACTTCACTCGGTCGTTAGAAGTTATAGCCAATAGCCTTTTGGATGTATACTTAGCTACAAAGCATATGGCTTTAACTTCTCTAACTTCTTTAAATTCTAGAACTTCCCCATCTGCGAAAGTCGAGTCAAGAATAAGAGAAAGACAACATTCTCTCATTCTTGACAAAAAAGCGGTGCATTTTTACCTTTTTACTCTTTTACCCTTTTTGCTCTTTTTACCTTTTTACCCTTTTACCTTTTTACCTTTAAAAGGCTATTCGTCGGAGAGTTCTTTAATCTGCTTCTTGGGTGTAACACCCAGTTTCTTCAGACTCTCTACCCTTCTCATAACATTACCAGCGCCATCGTAAAGTTGCTTTTTAGCCTTGTCAAAGGTTCCAGACAGACGGGTTATCAAGTCGCCCACACCCATAAAGGTGTCCTCAAAACCTGCCACCTTATCATACAAGTCTGCTGCAGTCTTCACTATTTTCTCTACATTCTTGTTTTGACGGTCATACTGCCACAGGTTGTATGCCAACTGAAGAGCCATCAGAAGATTGCTGGGCGAAATGATGATAATTTTCTTTTGATAAGCATAACGGCTAAGCTCAGGTTGCTGCTTCATGGCTGCAATATAGCTGGTTTCGTTGGGAATAAACATCAGAACAAAGCCAATGGCATCATCCACCAGCTTGGAATAGTCTTTTTCTGCCAGTTCGTCGATATGTCTGCGCACACTTGCCGCATGCAGTTTCATCAGCCGTTCGCGCTCGCCATCATCTTCTGCCGCTATGGCATCAGAATAGGCAGTAAGCGAAACCTTCGAGTCGATGACTACACTTCTGCCTTCTGGGAATCTTACGATGACATCAGGGCGGAAGTTCTTGCCCTCTTCATCCTTAGTGTTCTCCTGGATAAAGAACTCCTCGTCCTTTCGCAATCCACTGTTCTCGAGAATGGTTTCAAGCACCATTTCGCCCCAATCACCCTGCATCTTACTATCTCCCTTCAGGGCACGAGTTAGATTAGCTGCATCCGAACCTATCTTCGAAGTCTGCTCCTTCAACAAAGAAACTGCTTGCTGCTGCTCCTGCTGAAAGAGTTTCATCGTTGCCTCAAAGGTATTCTGCAGTTCTTTCTTGTTCACTTCGTTCTGAGTCTTGCTTTCCTCAACCGACTTTTTGAAGTCTGCAAACTGTTCCTTGATAGGCTTCAATAGTTCATCCATCTGCAGACGGTTGTTCTCCTGCAAAGCCGATTGCTTGGCAGCCAGTTGCTCTGCAGCCACTTTCTGATGTTCTGCATTCATGCGCTGCATGTCTTGCTTAAGCGTTTCCATCTTCTGCGCCCATTGCTGATCGCTCTCAGCACGCAACTTGGCTGCATACTGACGTTCGCTCTCCATCTGTCCCTTCAGCGACTGCATCTCCGAAGCATGTGCTTCCCTCAATGCCTGCATCTCTGCCGCCAACACTTGAGCCTTTGCCACAAGCTGTGTTTTCTCCTCGCTTGCAGTTTTCGCAGCCATCAGCTTGCCAAGAAAGAAGCCTACGATGATGCCGATAATAATTCCGATGATGATTACTATTTCCATTATTTTTTAGTTACTGAGAAACTTGTTTTCGGTCGTACAAATAATCTTCGCACGATTACCTTGGCAAAGGTACACTTATTCTTGTTATTTATAACATTAAAGCGATAGCAGATGCCCAGTATGATGCTACAGCGAGGAGTTCTATGCCGAACATATAGCTGGCATTCAAGCATACATATGGATTGAGAAATAACAGGAACATACACATACTAAAAGTCCCATTTCACACCTAAGCAGGGACGGCATTTGAAGCCACCTGTTGAGCCAAAGTTATTGCTCAACTCTACCTCGCCTCCTACACTGAGGTTCTCGCAACCGAAGTGCTGACCTACATTGTACCAGAGCTGTGGCTCGGTGATGAAGACTGTGTGCTTGGTTGTAGCAGAACCATCCTCCTGATAGTCGACAGCATGAGTCTCCCACCAGAAATCGGCAAAGCCGTCGAACTTCAAACCCTTTACACCAAAGATGTCGTTACAGGTCCAGACAGCAGTAAACTGCAAGGGTACATTCTGATCAGTCTGACGGATGGTCTTGTATAGAGCATCCAGAGTCAAAGTGTTCTTGTAATTCTTGTCGTGCACGAGGTATTCCACACCGAAGAGCCATGCATTGTTGATGGGATAATTCTTGGTGATACCACCATTGTACTCCACATGAAGGCTCCAGTTTTTGAACTGAGTTTTCTGCCAGAAGTTGAGTGCACGTGAAATCTCTGTATAGGTTCCTCCCTGGGCAATATTCTTCTCGCCCACCACCATTTTGTCGTAGTTGAAGTCGTGGTCAACAAAGAAATAAGTACTACCCCACTTGTCCTGCTTGAACATTTCGAGGGTAAGGGTGACAAACTTACGGTCGGAACCGAAATCATACAAAATCTGAGCGTTGGTCTGTGCCTTTGCCACTGAGCTGCAAGCCCAAAGAATCAGCAAAGCCATAACTAATCGCAAATGTCGGAGTTGGTTTAAAATCATTGTTTCTTATTATAGTTTTAAATATGTACAAGAAAGCCTCCTGCTCTCTAATCGTTTGCAAAGTTAATAAAAACTATAATAAGAAACAAACAATCTTAAATAAATATTGAACTCAACTTTCGCAAATGGGGAAGTTAAAGAAGTTAGAGAAGTTAAAGCCATATGCTTTACAGCTAAATCTTCAACTAAAAAGACTGTTGGCTATAACTTCTAACGCCCGAAGGGAGCGATAACTTCTTTAACTTCTATAACTTCTGAACTTGGAATGTTCAATTTATCAGAATTCAAGTATCATCGCCTGACGAGGACGAAGCTTTACGTTCTTGTTGATAAGAACTGTGCAGCCATTCGTCACATCAGTAGCCTTTTCATGCGAACCGATAATCTCTGCATAACGTGTCACATCCAGCTCATTGGCTTCCTTCTTGCCATTGATGATGGTCATGACTGTTTTACCCTGATACTGGCGTGCGATGACATACACACCCTTATAAGGACAGAACTGAGTCTGCTTGCCTTTGGTAACCACCTTGTTACCCTGGCGCCAATGCAGCAAGTTGCTGAGCCACTGGAACATCTGATTCTCATCCTGTGTTCTTCCTTCTTCGGTGAAGGCATTATGCTTGTCGCCAGCCCATCCACCAGGGAAGTCTTTACGCACGTTGCCGTCGGTTACACTCTTGGTGCCATTCATCAACACTTCTGTACCATAATAGAGCTGCGGTGTACGGTTGATGGTAAGCAAGAGCGCCAAAGCCTGCTTCAATGCCACGGTATCCTTGCCCTCGCCGAGGAATCTGTCGGTATCGTGATTCTCAATGAATGCCATCACGCTCTTTGGGTTAGGATAGAGATAATCGTAGCAGAACACATTATAGAGACGGTTCATTCCGTTCCACCAGTCATCGGTTTCCTCGTTCTTGGCACTGTTGATACGGTCGAAGAAGGCAAAGTCCATCACTGTTTTCAGATAGCTGTTCTTCTCTGAGAGCTTGCTGTCTTTCTGCCATGCAGCAGTATAGGCTGGCTCAGTAACCCATGTCTCGCCTACGGTATTGAAGTTAGGATATTCGTTGTTGAGCGTCTTCATCCACAAAGCCATCGCATCACGGTCGGCATAAGGATAAGTGTCCATACGGATGCCATCAATTCCCACGGTCTCTATCCACCATTCGCTGTTCTGGATAAGGTACTTGATGACATGAGGGTTGCGCTGATTGAGGTCGGGCATAGAAGGTACAAACCATCCGTCTACCGTCTCTTCCATATCCACCTTGCTGGCGTATGGGTCGAGAACAGGAGTCAACTTATAACTGGTCTGTCGATACATATCGTTCACAGTTCTTGCTCCGTCCACAGTACCAATCTTCTTCACATGCTCAGGAGTCTGATACTCAGGAAGAAGCCATTCTGGACAGTTGAACCAGTCTTTTGAAGGCATGTCGGCAATCCAGGGATGCTCGAAACCACAGTGATTGAAAATCATATCCATCACAATCTTCAAGCCTTTCTGATGTGCCTCGTCAATGAGTCGCTTGTACTCAGCATTGGTTCCGAAACGAGGGTCAACCTTGTAATAATTGGTTGTGGCATAACCATGATAGCTGCTGCTCTTGCCGTCGCCTGGACTGTCATTCTCTAAAACGGGAGTAAACCAAAGGGCCGTGACACCCAACTGGTTGAAGTAATCCAAGTGCTGACGGATTCCTTCCAGGTCTCCACCATGACGCAGACTTGGAGCATGACGGTCGCAATTCTTGTCGCGCATCGTCTTGAGAACATCATTCTTAGGATTTCCATTGGCAAAGCGATCTGGCATCAACATATAGAGCACGTCTTCGTTGGTGAAGCCCATGCGCTTTTCGCCAGCCATCTCTCGGTCTTTCAACTGATACTTCACCTTCTTGCTCTGCTTTCCCTGCTTAAAATTGAGAACCATCTCGCCTGCCTTGGCATCCTTCAGATTAAGATAAACCAAGAGATAATTGGGTGATTCGAGACGGGCAACACTATCGATTTTCACGCCAGGATAATTGACTGTCACCTCAGCATTCTTGATGTCCTTACCATACACCATCAACTGCAACGAAGCGTCTTTCATACCTACAAACCAGTCGGTAGGTTCTATGCGGCTCACGTTGACTGCCGCCGTCATACTCATTACGCTACTCATAAGCAACATGAATGAAACAAATTTCTTCTTCATTATAGATCTATGTTTAAGTTATTGTATTGACTTTCAAAACTTATTTCTGATACAGTATCAATGCCGACTGGCCATCTATGATGGTTTCGTTACCCACCAATGGCATCCCGATTCCGTCTTCATTGATAACCCCATTGCAGCAAGCCACATGATACTCGCCCTGAGGTATCGCTACGGTGCGGGCTTCCTTGTTGGCATTGAAGATGACAATAATGTTCTTCCAGCTGTCTATGCCTTCCAGGTTCTTGAGTCTGAAGGCAAGCAGGCAACCATTCTTCTCCACCTGAGCGCCATCTTTCTTCTGCTCTGCAACAGGGGCTGTTGACAAGAACTCCAAATGTTCTCTCACAGCCTCAGCCTTGGCAAGACGGAAAGCCGGATGATTCTTTCGAAGCTGAATCAGGTTGCGATAATATTCAAACACCTGTGGATATTTCTTCAGATTCTCCCAGTTAAACTCATTGATACTGTCGGGCGAGCAATAACTGTTGTGCACACCCTTCTTGTCACGCAACATCTCCTCTCCTGCCAAGAAGAAAGGCACACCCTGCGATGTGAACACAGCAGTCTGAGCCAACAAGTCGAGGCGAATCAACTCTGCTATACGTTCGCTCTCCGTTCTGGAAGCATCTTTGATACCAGGCACGGTTGCCTTCAGTCGGTCAACAAGACACATATCATCGTGACAGCTCACATAACTGATCTGCTGGGTAGGCTCTGCTGTCCAAGGCTTCTTGTCATAGTTGACCAAATTCATATCTACCTGCGGATGGGCAATGCCTCCCACAATACCAAACTTCAGACTCTCTTCCTCACCGGGAATGCCAGCCAGGAAAGCGCCTTTGGTATTGTCAGAGAAAGGACCACGAAGGGCATCTCGCATATCATCGCTGAAAGCTCCGATACCATTGAGTTTGAAGGTGTTGGCCTTTATCGCCAACTGGTCGTTTGGATAAGCGCAACTTCCTGCGCTCCAACCCTCACCATATATATAAATAGAAGGATCTATCTTGTCAACAGCAGCTCTGATGAGTTTCATCGTCTCAATATCGTGCACTCCCATCAGGTCGAAACGGAATCCGTCGATATGGTATTCATTCACCCAGTAAAGCACACTCTCTATCATATAGTCGCGCATCAAAGGTTTCTCTGAGGCCGTCTCGTTGCCACAGCCCGAACCGTCGGAATACTTACCATCGGCTGTCTTGCGATAATAATAATCAGGATAAGTACGCTGGAAATTGCTTCCGTCAATATTGAAAGTATGATTGTAGACAGCATCGAAGATGACACGGATGCCTGCTTGATGCAGCGTCTGCACCATCTGTTTGAACTCTCTCACTCTGACTGCAGGCGAAAAAGGATCGGTACTATAGCTGCCATCAGGCACATTATAGTTCTTAGGATCATACCCCCAGTTGAACTGTGGCGTATCGAGGCGTGTCTCATCTACCGAAGCAAAATCGAACAAAGGCTGGAAGTGTATCGCATTGACACCGAGGCGCTTGAGATATTCTATCGCCTTAGGTTCTGTCAGTGCCAGATACTTGCCTTTATACTTCAGTCCAGAGGTAGGTGACACCGAGAAATCACGCACGTGGAGCTCATAAATCACCAAGTCGGCAGGCGACTTCAGTTCTGGTCGCTTGTCATCCTTCCATCCCTCAGGATTGGTAGAAGCCATGTCGATGATGGCACCCCGATTGCCATTCACACCGACAGCCTTGGCAAAAGTACCGGGACATTCGCCCTTTCCCATGTCAAATGTATAGAATTTCCCAGCCAGGTCGCCCTTCACAGTAGCCTCCCAACGGTCTTTGCCATTGGCTTTCATCTTCACTGTCTTGATGGTCTTTCCCCCCTGTCCTGATTTATAAATACGGATTTTGGCTGCAGTAGGCGCATTCAGTTGAAACACCGTCTGTCCTTTCGAATACGTCATCTCATTGAAAACAGTCTGCGCCTTCAATGCTGTAGGTAAAATAGTAGCCGTCAATGCTGTAAATATTAGTTTTTCTATTCTCATATGGTTAAATAATTGTTAGTTGGCGAAAAAACTCCGCAGAGTTTTATTCATTTTAAATGTATAAATATAGCAATTATACTCCATTTAGTAGTTATTTACCTCGTTTTTTGCATACGCAATGTGATTTTTGTTGGTTTTATGCAGAAACAGGCAGAATTAAACACGCTCATTTTTCGCGTATTTAATTCCACCTTGGCGATTGGACGGAAATACAGAAGTTTCAGCCTCCTTATCTCCATCTATATAAGTCTTATTTGGCAAGCAATGAGATGGCAAAGCCACCACCACGTGCCTCTTTGATCTTCAAGACATCACCCTTCTTCACAGTCTTGTGAATAATCTGGTAAGATTTAGGGTTCTTCTCATAGTCGGCATTCTTGCCGTCCTGATAGATGGCGCAGGCATACTTCTTACCCTTGTCGAGGAAGTCGAGCTTCACTACCGATGTACGGGCTGCGTCAGTCTTGCCACCAACAAACCAGTTGTCGGTTCCTTTTGCCTTGCGGGCTACGGTGATATACTTGGCAGGTTCTGCCTCTATATACTTGGAGTCATCCCAGTCGCAAGCCACATCGCGGATAAACTGGAAGGCATCGTCGTACTTCTCATAGTGCTCAGGCAGGTCGGCTGCCATCTGCAAAGGACTGTACATCACAAGATAGAGTGAGAGCTGACCACAGAGAGTGGTGTGCACATAACTTTGGTTGTTGCTCCACTCCGACAGTTTGGTCTCGAAGATACCTGGAGTATAGTCCATAGGTCCTCCCTGCAGACGGGTGAATGGCAGCATCACGGTGTGATAGCTTACACTTCCACCAAAAGCCTCATACTCAGTACCTCTTGCGCTCTCGTTGCCCACCAGGTTTGGCCATGTACGGCAGATACCTGTAGGACGTGTAGCCTCGTGAGCATTCACCATGATGTGATGTTTGGCAGCCGTCTCAACGACACGCTGGTAGTGATTGTTCATCAACTGGCTGTAGTGATATTCGCCTCTTGGGATGATATCGCCCACATAACCGGTCTTCACGGCATCATAACCATACTTGTTCATCAGCTGGAAGGCATTCTCCAAGTGACGCTCATAGTTAAGAGCTGCGGCAGAAGTCTCATGATGCATCATCAGTTTCACGCCCTTGGAATGAGCATATTCGTTGAGCATCTTGATATCGAAATCAGGATAAGGAGTCACAAAGTCGAAGACATCAAGTTTCTGATGACCAAACCAGTCTTCCCAACCTTCGTTCCATCCTTCTACCAGCACTTCCTGCAAACCATTCTTTGCAGCAAAGTCGATATAGCGCTTCACTTCTTCATTGGTAGCCCCATGCGTTCCATTAGGCTTGCACTTGCTATAGTCGGTCACACCAAGGCGAACAGAAGGCAGGTCGTTGGTGTAGCTCCAGGTTTTAGTGCCTACAATCATGTTCCACCACACACCGCAGTACTTAGTAGGATGAATCCATGAAGTATCCTCTATCTTGCAAGGTTCGTTGAGGTTGAGTGTCAGTTTGCAGGAAAGCATATCGCGTGCATCATCACTCACCAGCACGGTACGCCATGGAGTGTTGAAAGGAGTCTGGATGAATCCCTTTCTGCCTACCGCATCAGGTGTCAACCATGACTCAAAGGTCAGTGTCTTTTCATCCAGATTGAGGTGCATCGTAGGATAATCCAGACAGGCAGCCTCATGGATATTGATATAAAGTCCGTCCTTGGTCTTCATCTGGAGAGAGGTCTGCACACCTGTGTCAGAGAAGACGGTGGTGGAAGAGTTGCTTTTGTATGATTCGCGGTTCTTGGCGATAACAGGACGGATGCCTGTCAGAGGAGTAATCTGATATTCGTACTCTTGAGTGTCGTAGTCGCCTGGAATCCAATAGGCAGTATGGTCGCCTGCCATGGCAAACTGGGTGTGCTCTTCCTGAATGACGAAATAGTTGAGCGATTCCTGCTGTGGGAATTCATAGCGCAGACCCATACCATAATCATATACGCGGAAGCGAATGGTGATGTTACGGTTGGAAGAAGCCTGATTCAGGTTTACCTCCATTTCGTTATAATTGTTGCGAATGGTAGCAGTCTCACCCCATACAGGCTTCCATGTCTCATCAAAAGAAGAGGTCTTGCTTCCTGTTTCGGTGAATCCGTCCATCAGATTGGTTTCCGTCATACCCTTGCTGGCATGCTTGTCCTTGGCAAGCTCCAGTCCGAGGTGTGAGGGTTTACATACTGTCTTGCCCTTATAACTCATCTCGTAGGTAGGCTGTCCATTACCAGTCAGAGAGAATGTTACCGATACATTGCCATTGGGCGATTTAACGGTCTGCGCTGCCGCCAAGAGTGGCAGCATCAGACCAACTACTAAAACATTCAATTTCTTCATATTGTCCAGTGTTATTTTGTCTTTTTCAGTTGTTGCTTGCCTTGTTCTGCAGTTTGCTTTGTTCTGCTATTGTTTGTCAGTAAAAGTAAGTCTTTTGGTTAGACATTGCAAATATACAAAAAAGAGAAATACCCTCCTAAAATTTGGAGGGTATTTCTTTTTTGCATAACGTGCAAACGTTTGCATTAGTTTCTTCCTGACTGCGCAACAAGCTCTGTCACACTGTCCATAAATTCCTTGTTAGCCGCCAGGTCCTCTATGCTGAGGTGCATGCGATAGCGCCAGTAATGCTTAGGATTGGCCGGGATATTGATACGCTCGGCATTGGCATCGGGCAAACGAAGATGCTCGTTGATGGCAAGCCAGTCCTGAATGCTCAGAATACAGAGCATAGAGGGCGATGTGAGATGGCGCGAGATGATATCCTGCGCGAGCCATCCTGGCAGCGGATGAGGTGCTGGTCCTTGGCGATAGAGCATCGTATTATAATACTCTTGCGTGCGCTGAATGTCCTCGTCCCACCACTGGCGAAGCGTAGGCATATCGTGACTTGAGATGGTACAAACCGAACGATAAGGATTGCGGCTCAGATGCCCAAACTTCACACTTGGATCCTTAGGCATACTCTGCAACTCAAGTCCCAACATCTTCAATTCGTTCATCACCCATGGCACACAATCTGGCACCATACCAAGGTCTTCGGCACAAACCAACATACGAGTAGCCTGAACCAACTTAGGCAACTTCTTCATCGCCTCCTCGTACCAGAACTGGTTGTTGCGACGATAGAAGTAATCGTTATAAAGACGATTGAACGCAGCCTTGTCATTGTCATAAAGTGATTCGAAGATAAAGTCGAACTGAGCAGAGATACGTGGGTGATACAATCCCGGATTACGATGGTCGCGAACAAAGAGTACATCGCTGATCAGAGCATAGAGTCCGTCGCGAAGCCATATTTCCTTCTCATCGGTCACTCCCTCAAAGAGAGCCTCCACCTTTATCTGGGTATCCACCTCTGCCTTCAACTGATAACGTTCATCATCCAAACGGTCCAGATACTTTTGCTTCACCTCGTCAGCACGCTCATGGAACACACGGTCGAGCACCCAGTCGGTGATAAATGGACGGGTGAATCTGTCCTGCTGGAAGTTAAGACCATACGAGCGAATCTCGTCAGCTGTCATGCCGAGTGCAGGAGCAAACTGTCCGAGCAGACCATGAACAGAGTCGATAGGAATCTCCCATATACGGAAGAAGCCCAGCACGTGGTCGATACGATAAGCATCAAAGAACTTCGACATATTCTGGAATCGACGTGTCCACCACTGACAGTCGTCTTTCAGCATCTCATACCAGTTGTAGGTAGGGAATCCCCAGTTCTGACCATTCACAGAGAAATCGTCAGGTGGAGCTCCTGCCTGTCCGTCGAGGTTGAAGTACTTAGGCTCTGTCCATACATCACATCCAAAACGGTTCACACCGATAGGAATATCACCCTTCAGGATGACTCCCTTGGCCATGGCATGCTCGTGAGCAGCCTTCATCTGTGTGTTCAGCACAAACTGCACGAAGTAGAAGAACTCCACCTCCTTGCAGGCCTTTGTTCTTGGGTTGGTCAGTGCCTTGCGGTCTTTTTCGTCCCAAGCATTATGGTCGGGCCACTTCGAGAAATCAGCAGTGCCATACTTGTCGCGCAGACAAGAATATTGTGCATAAGGCACCAGCCACTGTTCTGTTTCCTGGAAGAATGCCTGATATTCGGCACTCTTCATCATCTTTTCACCTTCCTGATTGAAGATTTGGTGCAGGTACGTTATCTTGAAATCATTTACCTTCTCATAATCTATCTGGGGCAGGGCATTGAGTTCTGCTCTTGTCTTCTCAGCCTCAGCACGAGCCTTGGCATCCTCAAGCTCAGGCAGAGCCTGCAGGTCGGCATACTGTGGATGAATGGCAAACACGCTGATACAGCTGTAGGGATAAGAGTCTGTCCAGGTGTGAGTGATGGTCGTATCGTTGATAGGCAACAACTGAAGCACCTTCTGTCCAGTCTTTGCCACCAGGTCGATCATACTCTTCAGGTCTCCGAAGTCGCCTATACCTGCACTCTTCTTGCTGCGAAGTGAGAAAACAGGAACCAATGTTCCGGCAAACTTACGGTTCCAGCGCTCCAAGAACGACTGGTTCAACTCGTAAGATACAACCGAACCGGCCTTCATCTCGGGGATTTCCACACTTCGGTTGTAACCTGTTTCCCATGCTTCGGTGCTATTCTTGTCGTTCAGTGCTACAAACTTAAACTCCAAGTAATTGACAGCCAAAGCCTCGGCATTGATATCCACCGTCCATTCATTGTACGCCTGTTCCACCATAGGCACAGCACGCTTTACGTCCCAGGCTCCTACAAGAGGATCAGAACCTATCAGTACCAAGCGCTCACCTTCTCTCAACTGTGGAGCACGGACTATCAGTCTGATGGTCTTGGCAAAGGTATTATCCTTCACCTCTGCAAGTTGCTGATGGTTGATACAGTCGGTAAAGGCGCTGCTGTAGAGGAAAGAATCCTCAGGAATGTCACGCCAGTGATCATAGATGGTATAATCATTGGCACGCTCGGCTGTCACATTCAGCTGATGCTTCACCACCTGCCATTCCTTCTTGATACAAACGCCATCACGTTCTACACTATAATAATAGGTAATGTTCTTAGTCTTGGGAGTCACATCCAGATCGCACGACCAGTGAAGCCCGTCTGTAGTTCCCAAGCTGTTATGAACCTCTTCGTTGTCCATGTTCAGGTTCAAGACAAGATTCTCGCCATAAACCGTTTTGTATTCTATATTAAAACGAAACACCATAAGATATTATAAGATTGTTATTTATGGTACAAAATTAGTCATTTCTTTACTACATACAATTAATTTCTTGCACAAAAGATGCCAAAATGTTGCGCAATCGGTTGCGCTTATTATGCTTTTTGCGTCACATGCTTTTCCTTGATGAGGGAAACAGCCAAAGCTCCACATATCAGCAGCACACCTGCCACTATCATCATGTCACTCTGGTGAGAGCCTACCACCCACAATACGTGTCCACCACAGAGGGCTGCCACAATCTGAGGAATACAGATAGTGCCGTTGAAGAGTCCGAGGTAAGCACCCATGTGTCCATAACCCTGCAAAGCATTGGTGACAAAGGTGAAAGGCATCGCCAACATAGCTGCCCAGCCAGCACCAATCATCAGGAACGGAATGAACTGCAGGTACTTGTCGTGCAGGAATGGGATAAGGGCAAAGCCCACACCACCGATAATCAGGCTGACCGCATAAGCCATCTTGGAACTCTTGAACTGGGGAAGCACTACCACCCACAGCACACTGCCCACAGCCTGAACGGCAAAGAGAATGCCCACCCAGTCGCCGGCATCCTGGAATGCCTTGGTGCTGGCATCGGTAGTATTCCATACGGTCTCGGCAATGGCACCCGTAGAATAGTTCCACAGATAGAGGAAACCTGCCCAGCAGAAGAACTGCACCAGTCCCACCTTCCAGAAGGTAGAGGGAGCGTTCTTCAGAAGGCTTATCCAGTCGGCCTTGCCTTCTTCCTTCTTCTCGGCATCTTCGGTAACTCCATTATACTTGGCGTATTCCTGCGGATTCCACTCCTTCACCTTCATCGTGGTATAGATGACACAGAGGATAAGGATGGCTGCGCCCACATAGAACGACCAGATCACAGAGTCGGGCACAACTCCTTTCTCGGCATAGTTTTTGATGCCCAAGAAGGCAAAAAGGAAGGGGAATATATAACCGGCTATCGAACCCGCATTGCAGAGGAAACTCTGAATGGAGTAAGCCTTCGTCTTCTGTTCCTCATTCACCATGTCGCCCACCAACATCTTGAAAGGCTGCATCGCCATATTGATGCTCGTATCAAGAAACATCAGGGCTATCAATCCAAAAATCATCGCACCGCCAACCGTCAGGCCAAACGAACCGGCATTAGGCAAGAGGCACATCACCAAGACAGCCAGCGTAGCTCCCACAAAGAGATAAGGAATACGACGGCCGAAACGGCACCATGTCTTGTCGCTCAAGGTTCCGACAATGGGTTGCACCAGGATTCCCATCAGTGGAGGGAGAATCCAGAAATAACTCAGATTGTGTGGGTCAGCACCCAACGTTGCAAAGATTCGGGAGATGTTGGCGCTCTGAAGAGCGTAGGCTATCTGTACCCCGAAGAATCCGAAACTCAAGTTCCAGAGTTTCCAGAAACTCAGATTAGGTTTTGTCATCATATTTTTTATTGTTTTATTGATTTCTTTTATCTTGTCGTACCACGAACCACGAGTTTGGTTCTTATCACTCTCTTCTCCACCTCATTCATCGGGATAGAACCTTCCACCTGTCCGATAAGGATGTTGACAGCCTCCTCTCCTACTGCCACTCCTCGCTGGTCGACAGTGGTCAACATAGGATCGCAAGCCACGGCTCGCTGACCGTTGGTGAATCCACAGACGCTGACTTCCTCAGGCACTCGGAATCCCATACGTTTCGCGGTATAGAGAATACCGATGGCAGTATCATCATTCACTGCAAAGAAAGCATCCGGTCTGTTTTCCATCTCCAAGAGTGCAGGCGTAATCGCCTCTGCCTGCCCTCTGTTGTCACAGATTTGTACATGGGAGGGTATTTCTTCCAAGCCATGCTTCACCAAGGCATCATGATAACCATTATATCTGTTCTTGGATATTTCAAGGTTCATGGGCGAGCCATAGAAAGCTATTCTCTTGCAGCCTGAGTCAATGAGATGGGTTACAGCCGTAAAGGCACCCATGTAGTCGTCCACCACTACGCGCGAACAGTTCACACCAGTACAGATTCTGTCATAGAACACCAATGGCACGCCATTGTCCATCAATCTTTGGAAATGCGCATAGCGCATGGTATCCTTCGCCTGTGAAACGATAATGCCGCACACTTTATTCTTATAGAAGTCCTCGCAGATTGCCACTTCCTTGTCATATCGTTCGTTGCTCTGCGCCACCATCACACGATAGCCACGCGCACTTGCCTCCTCCTCGATACCCGAAAGCACAGAAGAGAAGAAATAATGGGCAAACTCAGGAATGATAACACCGATGACCTTCATGGGCTGTGTCCTACTGTATCTGAGAGCCTCACCAATTACATTGGGACAGAAGTTATGCGCCCTGGCAAACGCCTGTATACGTTCCTTCTGGGCAGTACTGATACGAGGGCTGTCCTTCAAAGCTCTGCTCACCGTTGCGATAGAAACGCCCAGCTCGCGAGCAATATCTTTCATTGTTATGATTGTTTTCTCATTCATAGGTTGTTAGTGTTGTGTGCAAAATTATGCAAATCTTGCCAAAGTAGCGTCTTTTGCTTGACTTAAATCAAGAAAATTACATGCAAACGTTTGCACAATAAAAGCAAAAGTACAACAAAAACTCTAAACAACCAAATGATTATAAGGAAATCAACTTCCCTTAACTTCCACATTTGCGAAAGTTCAGTATATCATAGTCAAATCGCTATGAAATGCCCTCCAGGTTTCCATGAAGTTTATGCGATTTATATGATGGAGGTAGTTTACCATCATTAGCTAATTTCTCTACAGCTTTTTCAATTAAAGTAGGATCTAACCCACGTTTCACTCCTTTTCGCAGAGACTTTTTAAATCTGTTTGTAAAGTCAATAGAGTATTTCATTCCAAGCACTGTTTGATTAAATCGTGAGCATCTTTTGCATGAAATACTCTGCCTGCTTTAACATCTTCCATGGCTTCTTCAATGCCACTTTTCTTTTCGGCTTGAATAACCCATCCAAACTTCTTTGCCAGTTCCTTTAATAACTTGAAATCAACTTGCGGAACAGTTATAGTTGTTGTTATATTATTTATAGTTACGTCCATATTGCTTTACTTTAATGTTATTTCTAATTTGCCGCAAAGATACGTTTTTCCCTCGTAACTTCCAAAGTTTTAGGGAAAAATGTAGGAATGAAGGGCATACAAAAAGGCGGTCTCTGAATAGAAACCGCCTTTAATTGTTATTTTTAGAGAGATATTACTTCTTTGTCATCACACACTTTGCTGTTCCTTCTGCCCAATTAACCTTAAGTTTAATGTCGTAAGTACCAGCTGCTACAGCGATGTTAGGACCATTCTGTGTAGTGAGGTTATCTAATTCTCCACCCCAACTGAGAGACCAATCGTTTGTGTGACGGAACTTCATTTCGCCATCAGTCAATGTGACGTCCTTAAGTTCCCAGCAGCGCTCTTCTGGATTGTATGTCATATCTGTATCACCATCCCAACCTTTAGGAGTGGCGTTACCAATGATACCAATAGTAAATGGAGTCAGTGTGTAAGTCCTCGCAGACAAGTCAACATCTACCTGATAGAAACCTGCATCTTCTGTTATCACGATGTTTCCTGCACCAGGAGCTGTATCAAAGTCAGCACCATAGCTTGTGCCATCCCAGTTTGGCTGAGTACTGAACTTGAAGCCTTTCTGGTTCAGGTACATATAACCTGTAAAGTGAACACCATCATCACTATTGAGGACGTCACTATGGTCCCATCCATTAGCATCACCTGCCATATAGAGGATAGGCTTGCCTACAGAGTAAGACAGGTTGTTCATGTCGAGAGTTACAATCCATGTACCAGCACCAGCAATAACCATGGACTGTGGAGTACCCCAGCTGTCGCCAGTATAATAGATTGTACCAGAAGCATCATCGCAACCATCCTTCTCGCAACCCATGACACCTTTGTTGATGACATCCCAGTTGCCGCTTTCGTCCCACTTGCTACCTTCGTAGAACTTGAAGTAGTTCTTGTCTTTCTCTGTGGTGACCTTGAGCTGGTAAACACCATCAGATACTTTGGTCATCCATACAGGACTTGTAGCAGTCCAGTCATTTCCGTTTACTTCACCGAGCATGTAGTAGCCCTTCGCATCGACAGCAGGAGTTGGGGTTGGCTTAAGTTTGGCTGTAGTCGTACCTACGGTATTGATGGCAACGGCATCACCTGATGCCAAGTTGACAGAAACCTTAGACTCAACGTTGATGTCACGAGCAACGCTTGCGCGTGATTTATTCTGTTTGCAGAGAATCTTCTCCAATTCGGTTGCATTTACCTGAATGTTGTTGCCAATGATTTCGCCGCTTTCAATAGCCTCACCATTTACTTTCAAGTCTATCAGTGTGTAACCTGAAACATTGGCATCTGTCGAGTTGACTGTTACGAGGTTGATGACTCCATCTTCGTCAGGCATATTACATTCTGCTTCAGGACCCGCTGTAAAGGTGATACCATATTGGGCAGCTGAGGCTTCCTGTGGATTGGTCTGAGGATTAGCCCAATCGTCGTAGTCGCCGTTGCAGCTGGCAAGTGATACACTTGCCAAGACTGCTAAGCTATATAAAAATGTCTTTTTCATTTTGCTTTCATCTTAAATTATCTAACTTCTGCTTTATTTGTATCAAAGTTGACATACAACTTCTTGCCAGGGGCGGTAGTTACAGAGTAATCTGCACCCATAGTCTCAGCCCAGTTGTTTGGCATATCATATTTACGCCAGAACACTTCGCCATTGTGAACAGTGAACTCTGTACTATACCAGTCGAGGCTACCGACCTTGACAGATACACGAAGCTCTGTGCTGGCAGTGAATGCAGGAGAAACCCAATCACCACTTGGATCGTCTGGAGGAGTCAGAGCTGTATCATCAGCAAAGCCCCAAGTGCTTTGACCAATACAAGCACCAATCAGGTATACCTGAGTCTTGTAAACAGTCAGTGTCCAGTCGATGTTCTTCTTGTCTTCGGTAATCTTACCCTTGAAGTGGAGAGTGTACCACAGCGTTGGCTACCTTGATGTTTTGTTCCTCACCTGCAGAGATTTCTGCACCGGCTTCATCGTTGATTTCCTTAAGACGGTTAATACCGCGATAGTCATTGTTTTCTGTACCCCACTTGAACTCACCACCTGCAGGCAAGTAGACGATACCATAGTAGTTGCCAGCTACACCTTGTACCTGTGGAATAGGCTTCCAACTCTGCCATGGAGTCTGGATAGAGCTACCTATCAAGTAGAGATTATCGGTGAACTTCGCATCAGGAGCCTGATAGACAGCCTTGACAGAAGGCAGGGTAATAACATTTGAGAAAGTTTCTCCTAAATAGGACGATGCTGCAACGCGAATCACACCACGAAGACGAATGTAAATTGGCATATCTTCGGGAACACTTGCATCTGGATTGGCAGCCTTGAAGAGTGATACCACAGCATCGTTTACTTCGGAAGCTATGTATTCCAATCTGCTTGCATCTGAGTATGGTGTTGCCAACTCAACATGAGAGGCTGTAGCATCGCTGACAAATGCAGGGTCGATAGATACCTGTGCATAGTACGTCACAGAGTAAGGCACTCCACCATAATTTGGCTGAGAGCATGTCAATACCAAGCTTTTTGCACTGGAGAGGTCGTAGGTATTGTTTTCTGCAAGAGCAGGAGTGTTCAATACAAATCCATCCGCAAGATGACTCAGGTCCAATGTAGGGTTGCTGTCTCTGTCTTCATCACAGGATGTAAAGAGCAAAGGGAGTACCAATGCCGGCAGCAACATGAATTTGAATATCTTTTTCATAATTGATTTCTTTTAAATTAAATCTTGTTTCCTAACAATTAGTATTTTGGGTTCTGTGTCATGTTAGGGTTGTTCTTAATCTCGTCGCCAGGGATAGGATAGATATCGCATTTTGCTGGAATACCTTGACCATTTTCAGAACCACCCTTGAAACTCCAGAGATACTTAGAACCTGTGAACAAGCCAAAGCGAACCAAGTCGGAACGACGGCGGCCTTCCATATAGAACTCACGGCACCATTCATCGATAAGGGTCTGCTCATCTACTGATGAAGCTTTTATCTGACGATTGGCACGGTCCTGAACCTTCAGGATGTCTTCCAAACCATCCTGACTGCCGTTGAGGCGGTACTTAGCCTCGGCACGGGTCAGATAGATTTCTGCCAAGCGGAACACAGGGAAGTCGGTATCTGAAAATTTCTGATGGTGCTGTGCTGTACCGTCTGCATGGAGGTTGGTCCACTTAACGAAAGACGCACCATTCAGAGGGCCTGTAATAGCATCACCTGGTGTTAGAGTACGTACCTTGTCACTGCATCCACCGATACCCATATAGAACAGGGCGCGGTCGTCTTTAGCCTGTGCTACTACGTCGGCAGTACTGATACCTTTTTCGTTATCCTTTGCAATCACCTGATCTTTTGATGGATTGGACAAAAGATCCTCATCGGTAGCCTTAGGAATATCCCCGTTAGGGAAGAACTTCTTTCCAAAGTACACGTGTGCAAACAGACACTTCCATGGGTCACTTGTGCTTGCATAAGGCATGCCAGATATGGTAGAAGCATTTACGAGGTATGAAGTTCCTGCATAAGCGCGAGTCTTTACACCATCCTGACGGATAGGGAAGATAATTTCCTTCATGGCCTCTGGGTTGCAGTCATTGTCGCCCATGAACAGCTGCTGGTAACCGCTGTAACCGTTCTTTTCTGCACGGCAAAGATTGTATTTACCTTTGCCTTCACCTACGTTGTTGAGAATCTTGTCGCAATAATCGATAGCCTTCTGGTAGTCCTTTACCTGACCATCGGTATAAACGGCAGAGTTAAGAGCCAAGCGGGCATGGAGAGCATAAGCTGCACCACGGTCGGCACGCCCGAAATTCTCACTATTATTATAAGCACCCACCACAGCCATCAGAGGCTCGATGGTAGTCAGCTCTTTATCCAACCACTCGTAGAGTTCCTTGCCACTTTTCTCGGTAGGGAGATTGTTGTCGAAGGTATCCTTGAAAGGAGCCTTGCGATACAGGTCAAGGAAATAATAGTAGTTCAATGCACGGAGGAAGCGAACTTCTGCGATCTTATCCTCACTCAGGCTACCAGACTGCTCAGAAATAAAGAAGTTGTACTGGTTGATGTTATAACTGAGTCGTTGATATGCCCAGTTAACACGCACATTATTCTTGTCCCAATCCATGGTGGTGATTTGAGCAATACCATCATTTTCCTGATAAGCCCACAAAGTTTCGTCTGTCATCAACTCTTCCAGGTTGAACACTGTACGGATAAATCCAGTTTCACCCTCGTTGCCACTTATATCTGCTAAACCATCAGGACCTTTCTGACCTGTAAGACCAAGGGTAGCATACTGCTTAGCCAAGAGCCCCTCTACCGTATATGTTTGGTGATTAAGTGGGTCAACCGACTTGATGTTCAGTTCGTCTGCGCAAGAGACAAAGCCCATGCACAACATACTTGCCATTGCAGTCTTTATAAATATCTTTTTCATAATTGTCTCCTTTTTGTATTTTAGAAGTTAAGATTCAAACCAAGTTGGAAGCTTATTGGACGTGGGTAAGGATTTTTGTCCATACCGCTACTTACCTCAGGGTCGATACCCTTATACTTGGTAATGATGAATGGGTTCTGTACGGTGAAGTAGATACGTCCGCTGCAAATCTTCTCGGCACCAGCCTTGAACAATGCTGGGAAGCTGTAGCCCAAAGTCATGTTGCTACACTTCAAGTAAGAAGCATTGCGTACGAAATAGTCGCTTTGTATATTCGGTTTTATAGTTGAACCCGTAAAGCCAAGATTGAAAGCTTCTGCTGTCGTGTTAATATTACCGTATTGTGTAATTTGGTCCAAAATAGCTTTTGAGTTCAGGAAATCGTAGTACACATAGTTGCCGATAGATGCATGGAAGGCTGCACTGAAGTCCCAGTTCTTGTAGATGAACTTGGTGGTGAGACCCATGATTACATCAGGTGCAGGGCTCTTGTAGCAATAACGGTCACCATCATCAATGATTCCGTTAGCATCACGGTCAACATAAAGTCCCTCAATTGGTTTGCCATTCTCGTCGTAAACCTGCTGGTAAACATAGAAAGAATTGATAGGCTCTCCAACCTTGTTTGCCTGTACTTTAGTGTCATTTGAACGAGATACTGAAGATCCAGTCTCAACCCAGTCTGATTTTCCTGCTTCCAACTCGGTGATTTCATTATGGTTCCATCCTACGTTGTAGGTTACATCCCATACGAAGTCCTTGGTGACGATAGGCTTCACATTGAATGCCAATTCCACACCATAGTTTTCCAAAGAACCAACGTTCTTCAAGATCTTGTCGCTTAAGTTAGTACCAGCGGCAACAGCAACAGTAGACAACAGATCGGTAGTCTTACGATAGTAACCATCTACGTTAAAGCCGAAGCGGCCATTGAGAGCGGTGAAATCAAGACCTGCATTGTAGGTTGTAGTCTTTTCCCAAGTCAGGTCAGAATTGCTTGCAGATGGACGTAAAGTAGGATAATAATTGTCACCGAATGGATATTGTGCATAACTGTTGCTGACTCTGTACAGAGTAGTATAGTAGAAGTCGTCAATACCATTCTGCTGACCAGTCATACCCCAGCCCAAGCGGAGCTTCAACTCGTCAAGCCACTTTACGTTCTTCATGAATGGCTCGTTGTTGATCTTCCAGGCAAAGGCTGCAGCAGGGAAGTAACCCCACTTCTTGCCCTTTCTGAAGCGTGAAGAACCATCGGCACGGAAGGTTGCTGTAAGCAAATAGCGATCTAATAAGTTATAGTTGAAGCGTCCGAAGTAAGACACCAATGAGTTATGGGCTTTCCAAAACTCGTCTGATTGGAACTTTGGATCATTCTCGTAATTCCATTTACCTTCTGTAGCTTCATACTGAGGATTGGTATCTCTCAGGTATTCATCAATACCAGTTCCAAAGTTATATCCTGTTCTGTGGTAGTCTCTGCTCTGCACCTGCCATGATGTCGATGTCGTGAACACCAAACTTATGGGCATATTCAGCAAATACTTTTCCTTCAATACTGTATTTGTATTGATGATCAGTGTTATAACGACCAAAATAGTTATATTCAGGATTAGCAACAGTATACTTAGAGTATTCCTCATTTTGTCTACCATCAGTGTATTGTGCTCCTATGGCTGCATGCAAATGCAAGTCTTCAAAGCCATGAATCTTATAATCTACCTCCAAGTTTGAAGATATGTCATGAGTTTTGGCTATACACTTGTAATTGTCAAGGAGAGACACTGGGTTCTGCGGATAATTAGCAGCAGGCATGTATTTCCAATTAGGATCGGTAATCTTATCACTCTTTCCCTGCAGGTAATTGAAATATCCGCCTACGCAGTCGTACTTCTCATCGTTTACGCGAACGGGCTGTGTGGGGTCCATTCGGAGTGCGTTAAAGATGGCGTCACCTGCTTGTGCGTAGCGATCCTTCTCGAACATATACTTCGCTGTGAAATTGAAGTTCAAGTGCTTGTCGAGGAAGGAAGGAGCCAAATTGACAGAAGTGTTGAAACGCTTCATCCAGCTGGTTTTAACGATACCGTTGTTGTCTTCGAAACCTAAGCCAATACGATAAGGCATATCTTTCAAACCACCCTGAATGCTGAGGCTGTGCTTGGTAGAGATGGCAGTGCGGAAAATCTCGTCCTGCCAGTCGGTGTCGGCATCACCCAAAGTGCTTATATCTTTTCCTAAAGAAGTAAGAGCCTGCTTGTACTCGCTGGCATTCATCACCTCATATTTCTTCTGGATGGTAGATATTGTGATATCGCCATTGTAGGTAACCGTAGGTCTCTGGCCTGCACGTCCCTTCTTGGTGGTGATGATGATGACACCATTAGAAGCACGAGAACCATAGATGGCTGTTGCCGAAGCATCCTTCAATACTGTGAAGCTCTCGATATCGTTAGGGTTAATCATCGCCAAGACATTACTCATACCCTTATTGGTATTGTTGTCAATAGCCAAACCATCGATTACATAGAGAGGGTCGTTAGAAGCATTCAGAGAGGCACCACCACGGATACGAATCTGTGCTCCAGAACCTGGCTGACCACCAGCAGTCTGCACGTCTACACCAGCTATCTTACCTACCAACATATCTGAGGCACTGCTTGTGATACCCTTTGACATCTCGTCTGGCTTGATGGCTGTGACAGAACCCGTCAAGTCGTTTTTCTTAGCACGACCATAACCGATGACAACGACCTCGTTCAATGACTTGGAGTCGTCGATCATCGTGATGATCATGTTCTTGCTTGCTTGTACTGTCTTTGGGGTCATACCCAAATAAGTAAAGGTTAGCTTAGTACCGGGAGCTGCATCAACAGAGAAGTTACCATCCATGTCGGTAATGCCTACTGCCTTACCGTTGACTGTAATGGTAGCACCCATGACAGGCTCACCAGAAGCATCTTTCACTTGTCCCTTACCTGCTTCATCATTCTGTTTAATTTTTAGTTAATATATGCATGTTGTTGTTAGTCGGTTTTTATTCCACGCTTATTTCCCTTTAGTAACAGTAAAAAAATAACTTGGTACAAAAATGCTAAGCAGATTTGCACCTAACGACATAGTTCCACTTAGGCAATTGTTCATCAAATATGATTCGCTTTTGCCTTTCGGATACATATGATTCGTCAAGCGTTCTTTGAGTTTGATATTCCTTAGAGTTGATGGAGGCAACAACAACCAATCCCTTGGATGTGGTAGTTTCATTCGCTTTCTTACAAGCATATTCTGCAGACAGCAATGGTACTCCACTCCAGGATCTTGTTATATGTGCAAACAGCCTGTGTTCTATTGGATTATACAGTATTTGAACAGTATGGTGGATGATAAATGATAATTCAATTCAAGAGATGTGGCTAACTTTAAAAGCTCCTGCTTGAAGATATGATGTGAGGCAGAGTTGGATCCTCCTCCATCGCATAAGATGCAGATGGCGGTTGCCTTGGGATATTCCCATTGTAGGTAATCCTTCCAAATTCGTGCGATGTTGTCACACACAAACTCAGCAGTGTCATGGCTGTTTCCTATGGTGAGATAGCCGACGTTCCTCTCGACATCATAGATTCCATGCGGAATGATAGTTCCATTGGAAAAAGACACGAAGTCATGGTCAAGAGCTGCTAACTCTTGACAACTGAAAGTCTTTCCTGCACGTTTAAAGTTGCCGAGCATTTCCTTTTTCTTGGTATCAATACTGAGAACTGGTATTCCACGGTGTACACAAGATGTCCAGGTAGCTTCCAGAAGTTTGAACTGAGCGTCTCGGTTCTCGACTTCCTTCAAGGTCTTTGTCTTGTGAAAGGAACGTTTCTTGAAACCTCTGAGTTTTACCATTTTACGAGCAAGCAATATAATGAGATATAATGATGCCGAGCTCTTTGAATATTTGTACGATTTGAGCAATAGAGATGTCAAGCCATCTTACGGAGTCATCCTGTGGAAGCCCCGCCATGTGTTTTTGAACAATCTCATCGAATAGAACCAAGTATTCTGGATGCTCGTCTAAGATGGCTTTGCGACCACCACCTGCAATACGGACTGTTCCCGAAAAAAGAATGGTCTTTCCGTTTAACTCGCGAATGCCCCTATAGATGGTGTTCTTCGATATGTTAAAAGAGGCACACACGGCTGCTACGCCATGTTTGCCTATGCTGATAGCTCTTGTAGCACAATATAGCCGACGCTGGCGCTCGTCTAATTGCTGGATGTATGTCAAGTCGGTCTTTGAAAAGACTTCTGCTAGAATCTTTGTATTCATTATAACTGCCTGGTAATCAGTTATAAAGATACAAATTTTCTAGCAGATTAACGAATATAATTAGTTAATAATCAATAAGTTAAAAAGAAATTATGACAAAGAAAATTTATGGTAAATATGAGATAAAGGAAGAGCTAGGAACTCTATTCTTTAACAATGTGTTACTTTGTAGAGAGGACACAAAAATGTACCAAGTTATTTTTTAATCATTACTTGAAATGTAAGAAGGCAGTTTGAACACAAAATCCTCTGGTTTTGCATTTCCTTTACTGGGCATCCATGCCAGAGCACTTCCCGACAAAGGCACGGTCACTACCTGTTTAGTCTTTATCATTTTCTTACTGATGCAGATGCCTTCCGTCTCTTTCTTTACGTCCGACCATTTGAGCGTCTTGATGTCACTGATTCTTAAACCGCAAAAGCAAGCAAAAAGGAAAGCCTCTTTTACGGATGTGTTTTTGCAGGGGGTGTTTATTAGGGTCTTGACCTCTTCAACACTCAGATGTGTACGACTGCTGTTGTTCTTACAGATGATTTTTTTCTCTTCTTTCTTCAACAGGCGAGTGGGGTTCTCGGCAATGATTCCCTCACGCACTGCTTCATTTAATGCCGTGACGAACGTATTGAAGTAAAGTCGGGCTGTTCCCTGGGCAAGCTTTTTCTGATGATGCTGCCCTCGTTTGGGCTTGTCGAAGCCGATGGTCATAGCGTTGGCAAGATAAATCACAAAACCTTCACAGTAGGCTTTGTCTAATTGACTCATTCTGACAGACTCTCCCTTATATATAATAAGGTGTAGCATGGTGTTACGGATTGTGGCAGCATTGCTTCCACTTTGTCCTTGCGCTTTTTTCCTTTCAGCATACGTCAGCATCCAGTCTTTCAAAGCCATATCCCTGAGAGTTTTCTTTTTGATACCGACCATCCCGTTCATGTACTCTTTGATTCGCTCGCACTTGATAAGTGCTGCAATTTGCAAGGCATTGTTGTTTCTCTCTTTTGCATTTTTGTCTTTGCCCTTCTTGTCATCAATGAGAAACAAACCATCCAATTTCTCATAAACATACCCTTTGCTGTGAGAACCGGCAATATATCTTCTAAGATAAAGTGCCTTGTTGCCATTCCTGAGGGGTTTTGCCCATATCTTAATGGGCTCTTTTACTTTTTCCATAATTCTTTAATTCATTGTTAATATTTCATTTGTAACTACTCTCTGCTTACTCTTATACTATATAAATGTTTTGTTTAAGCTACAAAAAAGTTCCGTTCCGTGACACGGAACGTACATTCCGTAGTTCGGAACCGCCATTCCGTGATTTGGAACGGCCGTTCCGTGTCACGGAATATAGATTTATCCGCAAGAGACAGAACAAATTCATAACTAACCGAAAATAATATGACCTATACGGTTGAAAATACCCAGCACACCCTGAGCCAACGGTCACCTGCGCGTAGCGGAATTGAAAATAGCTGGCCAAAGGGTAAAGCAAAGGTAAAGGGCAGAAGTTCATAGAAGCAGCACGCCCTGAACCAAAGGTCACCGGCCGAAAGCAAAGGTAAAGGATAGAAGTTCATAGAAGCAGCACGCCCTGAAAGGGCAGAAGCTCTTAGCCCAGGGCAACGCCCTGGGTAATTGCGGACACAAACCTGTCGCCCTGTAAGGGCAAAAGCTTCAAAGAACCGGGCAATTTGTAAAGCTGTTGCCCTTACAGGGCGCCTTGCTGATTGCGACTACACCCAGGGTGTTGCCCTGGGCTAAGAGCTTCTGCCCCTTCAGGGCGTGCTGCTTATATGGGCTCCTTCAGGGCGTATTTGAATCACTTTGCGGAATTAGAGTTACTTAGTGATGGTGAAAAAATAAATTAGTATGATTTAAGACCATGACCTTATTGAGATGGTGCATTTTTCACCCAATTCGTACCAAGTTATTTTTTCCCGTCCACTAAAGTACCTAAAGATGTACCTAAGGCAAATATCGTGCAAACGTTTGCACAACAAGAATGCTGTTTTTAACTCTAAAAAAAGTACAAGTAAGCGCAAAAGGAGTTACATTTGCATACAGAAAGTTAAAATGGTACAAAAAATGCCATTCCTACCTTATAATAATGTAGAGACCTAACGACCGACTGGAAGTTGAAAGTGAATAGCTAACAACACTAACTGAAAGCCCAAACTTATCCAGAACGCCACAAAAGGTTATAACTTTATTTTAAGTGCAGGATATAACTAAGCAAGATTATTCATATAAACTTAAAGATCAAACAAAATGATGAGATGAGCTATACCACCTTATAATATTTTTTAACCGCGCGGACTAATAACTAACGGCTAAAGGGAAATAAGCGTGGAATAAAAACCGACTAACAACAACATGCATATATTAACTAAAAATTAAACAGAATGATGAAGCAGGTAAAAATTAAATTGCCTCTTAGGATGTTGACCCTCGCAAGTGGTCTTCTCCTGACAGCAAGTTCCTTTGCGCAGTCAAATGCCATTAAGGGACAAGTGAAAGATGCTTCTGGTGAGCCTGTCATGGGTGCTACCATTACAGTCAACGGTAAGGCAGTAGGCATTACCGACATGGATGGTAACTTCTCTGTTGATGCAGCTCCCGGTACTAAGCTAACCTTTACCTATTTGGGTATGACCCCAAAGACAGTACAAGCAAGCAAGAACATGATCATCACGATGATCGACGACTCCAAGTCATTGAACGAGGTCGTTGTCATCGGTTATGGTCGTGCTAAGAAAAACGACTTGACGGGTTCTGTCACAGCCATCAAGCCAGACGAGATGTCAAAGGGTATCACAAGCAGTGCCTCAGATATGTTGGTAGGTAAGATAGCTGGTGTAGACGTACAGACTGCTGGTGGTCAGCCAGGTTCTGGAGCACAGATTCGTATCCGTGGTGGTGCCTCTCTGAATGCTTCTAACGACCCTCTCTATGTAATCGATGGTTTGGCTATTGACAACAATACCAATAAGGGTATGAGTAATGTCTTGGCGATGATTAACCCTAACGATATCGAGAGCTTCACTGTATTGAAGGACGCTTCGGCTACCGCCATCTATGGTTCTCGTGCTTCTAATGGTGTCATCATCATCACCACCAAGAAGGGACGTGCTGGTCAGAGACCTACCGTTACTTATAATGGTGATATCACAATATCTACCATCCAGAAGAAATATGAGGTGATGAATGCCAGCGAGTACAAGCAGGCTCTTACTTCTTTAGGAAAAGATATAAGCACTTTGGGTGATGCCGACACCGACTGGCAGGACGAGATTTTCCGCACTTCCGTCTCTACCAAGCACAGCCTCAGCATTCAGGGTGGTTTGAAAGATATGCCTTATCGTATTGGTTTAGGCTTCGAAGACAACAACGGTATCGTTAAAACCAGCTGGATGAAGCGTTTCAACACTTCTGTCAATTTGGCTCCTTCCTTCCTCGACAAGCACTTGAACTTCAATTTCACAGCGAAGTATATGTTCGAGAAGGATCGCTACGCACAAGCAGGTGACGCCATCTTTAACGCACTCCGAATGGACCCCACACAGCCCGTTCGCGTAAACGATGAGAAGTACGACTGCGTAGGCGGATATTTCAATTACCTGCAGGGAAAGAGTGATAAGATTACCGATCCTAATTGGAAATACATGCCTGCTGCTAATTATCCGCAGAACCCAGTGTCTCTCCTTGACAATTACATGTGTATAGCCAAAACTCATGACATATCTTCAAACTTGGAGGTAGATTATAAGATTCATGGCTTTGAAGACTTGCATTTGCATGCAGCCATAGGAGCACAATACACTGATGGTAGACAAAATGAGGAATACTCTAAGTATACTGTTGCTAATCCTGAATATAACTATTTTGGTCGTTATAACACTGATCATCAATACAAATACAGTATTGAAGGAAAAGTATTTGCTGAATATGCCCATAAGTTTGGTGTTCACGACATCGACATCATGGCAGGTGCAGAGCAGAGCCACTACCACAGAACAGGATATAACTTTGGAACTGGTATTGATGAATACCTGAGAGATACCAATCCTCAGTATGAAGCTACAGAAGGTAAATGGAATTACGAGAATGATCCAAAGTTCCAATCAGACGAGTTTTGGAAAGCCCATAACTCATTGGTGTCTTACTTCGGACGCTTCAACTATAACTTATTAGATCGCTATTTGCTTACAGCAACCTTCCGTGCCGATGGTTCTTCACGCTTCAGAAAGGGCAAGAAGTGGGGTTACTTCCCTGCTGCAGCCTTTGCCTGGAAGATCAACAACGAGCCATTCATGAAGAACGTAAAGTGGCTTGACGAGTTGAAGCTCCGCTTGGGCTGGGGTATGACTGGTCAGCAGAATGGTATTGACGACTTCTACTATACTACTCTGTACAGAGTCAGCAACAGTTATGCACAATATCCATTCGGTGACAATTATTATCCTACTTTACGTCCATCTGCAAGCAATTCTGACCTGACTTGGGAAAAGACTACAACCTACAATGCAGGTCTTGATTTCACCGCTCTCAATGGCCGCTTCGGCTTTCAACGTAGATGGCTACTATCGTAAGACTACCGATCTGTTGTCTACTGTTGCTGTTGCCGCTGGTACTAACTTAAGCGACAAGATCTTGAAGAACGTTGGTTCTTTGGAAAACTATGGTGTGGAATTGGCATTCAATGTGAAGCCTATCGTCACCAAGGACTTCGTATGGGATGTAACCTACAACGTAGGATGGAACCATAATGAAATCACCGAGTTGGAAGCAGGAAAATCAGACTGGGTTGAGACTGGATCTTCAGTATCTCGTTCAAATGACACTAAAGTACAGGCAAACAAGGTTGGAGAGCCTATCAATTCTTTCTATGTTTACCAGCAGGTTTACGACGAGAATGGCAAACCAATTGAGGGACTTTATGTTGACCGTGATGCTAACGGAATCATTGATGATGGTGACCGTTATTGCTACAAGAGCCCTGCACCTGATGTAATCATGGGTCTCACCACCAAGTTCATCTACAAGAACTGGGACTTCAGTGCAGCCTTCCATGCATCTATCGGCAACTATGTGTACTACGATTTCCTGAACTCAAAAGCTATTTTGGACCAAATTACACAATACGGTAATATTAACACGACAGCAGAAGCTTTCAATCTTGGCTTTACGGGTTCAACTATAAAACCGAATATACAAGCGACTATTTCGTACGCAATGCTTCTTACTTGAAGTGTAGCAACATGACTTTGGGCTACAGCTTCCCAGCATTGTTCAAGGCTGGTGCCGAGAAGATTTGCAGCGGACGTATCTACTTCACCGTACAGAACCCATTCATCATTACCAAGTATAAGGGTATCGACCCTGAGGTAAGTAGCGGTATGGACAAAAATCCTTACCCACGTCCAATAAGCTTCCAACTTGGTTTGAATCTTAACTTCTAAAATACAAAAAGGAGACAATTATGAAAAAGATATTTATAAAGACTGCAATGGCAAGTATGTTGTGCATGGGCTTTGTCTCTTGCGCAGACGAACTGAACATCAAGTCGGTTGACCCACTTAATCACCAAACATATACGGTAGAGGGGCTCTTGGCTAAGCAGTATGCTACCCTTGGTCTTACAGGTCAGAAAGGTCCTGATGGTTTAGCAGATATAAGTGGCAACGAGGGTGAAACTGGATTTATCCGTACAGTGTTCAACCTGGAAGAGTTGATGACAGACGAAACTTTGTGGGCTTATCAGGAAAATGATGGTATTGCTCAAATCACCACCATGGATTGGGACAAGAATAATGTGCGTGTTAACTGGGCATATCAACGACTCAGTTATAACATCAACCAGTACAACTTCTTTATTTCTGAGCAGTCTGGTAGCCTGAGTGAGGATAAGATCGCAGAAGTTCGCTTCCTCCGTGCATTGAACTACTATTATTTCCTTGACCTGTATCGCAAGGCTCCTTTCAAGGATACCTTCGACAACAATCTCCCTACCGAGAAAAGTGGCAAGGAACTCTACGAGTGGTTGGATAATGAGCTGACTACCATCGAGCCTCTGATGGCTGAGGTGGGTGCTTATAATAATAGTGAGAATTTCGGGCGTGCCGACCGTGGTGCAGCTTATGCTCTCCATGCCCGCTTGGCTCTTAACTCTGCCGTTTATACCGATGGTCAGGTAAAGGACTACCAGAAGGCTATCGATTATTGCGACAAGATTCTCAACAACGTAGGTGAAGGCAAAGGTAAATACAATCTTTGCCGTGCAAGAAAAGAACGGTTACAGCGGTTACCAGCAGCTGTTCATGGGCGACAATGACTGCAACCCAGAGGCCATGAAGGAAATTATCTTCCCTATCCGTCAGGATGGTGTAAAGACTCGCGCTTATGCAGGAACTTCATACCTCGTAAATGCTTCTACCATATCTGGCATGCCTTATGCAAGCACAAGTGACCCATGGAAGTGTCTGTTTGCACGTGTAGACTTGGTAAAGAAGTTCTTCCCTAACGGGGATATTCCTAAGGCTACCGATGAGGATCTTTTGTCCAATCCATCAAAAGATCAGGTGATTGCAAAGGATAACGAAAAAGGTATCAGTACTGCCGACGTAGTAGCACAGGCTAAAGACGACCGCGCCCTGTTCTATATGGGTATCGGTGGATGCAGTGACAAGGTACGTACTCTAACACCAGGTGATGCTATTACAGGCCCTCTGAATGGTGCGTCTTTCGTTAAGTGGACCAACCTCCATGCAGACGGTACAGCACAGCACCATCAGAAATTTTCAGATACCGACTTCCCTGTGTTCCGCTTGGCAGAAATCTATCTGACCCGTGCCGAGGCTAAGTACCGCCTCAACGGCAGTCAGGATGGTTTGGAAGACATCCTGAAGGTTCAGGACCGTGCCAATCGTCAGATAAAAGCTTCATCAGTAGATGAGCAGACCCTTATCGATGAATGGTGCCGTGAGTTCTATATGGAAGGCCGCCGTCGTTCCGACTTGGTTCGCTTTGGCTTGTTCACAGGTTCTAAGTATCTCTGGAGTTTCAAGGGTGGTTCTGAAAATGGTCAAGGTATTCCAGCAAAATGCGATATCTATCCTATCCCTGGCGACGAGATTAAGAACAACCCTAACATGACACAGAACCCAAAATACTAATTGTTAGGAAACAAGATTTAATTTAAAAGAAATCAATTATGAAAATATTCAAATTCATGTTGCTGCCGGCATTGGTACTCCCTTTGCTCTTTACATCCTGTGATGAAGACAGAGACAGCAACCCTACATTGGACCTGAGTCATCTTGCGGATGGATTTGTATTGAACACTCCTGCTCTTGCAGAAAACAATACCTACGACCTCTCCAGTGCAAAAAGCTTGGTATTGACATGCTCTCAGCCAAATTATGGTGGAGTGCCTTACTCTGTGACGTACTATGCACAGGTATCTATCGACCCTGCATTTGTCAGCGATGCTACAGCCTCTCATGTTGAGTTGGCAACACCATCCTCAGATGCAAGCAGATTGGAATACATAGCTTCCGAAGTAAACGATGCTGTGGTATCACTCTTCAAGGCTGCCAATCCAGATGCAAGTGTTCCCGAAGATATGCCAATTTACATTCGTCTTCGTGGTGTGATTCGCGTTGCAGCATCGTCCTATTTAGGAGAAACTTTCTCAAATGTTATTACCCTGCCTTCTGTCAAGGCTGTCTATCAGGCTCCTGATGCGAAGTTCACCGATAATCTCTACTTGATAGGTAGCTCTATCCAGACTCCATGGCAGAGTTGGAAGCCTATTCCACAGGTACAAGGTGTAGCTGGCAACTACTATGGTATCGTCTACTTGCCTGCAGGTGGTGAGTTCAAGTGGGGTACAGAAAACAATGACTATCGCGGTATTAACCGTCTTAAGGAAATCAACGATGAAGCCGGTGCAGAAATCTCTGCAGGTGAGGAACAAAACATCAAGGTAGCCAACGCTGGCTGGTACACTCTCCACTTCAAGGGTAAGATTACCGAAGACAAGAAGAACATCGACTGGACACTGACTGTTTACAAGACTCAGGTATACCTGATTGGTGCTTGTATTGGTCAAAGCACTTGGGGCTTTGCTGATGATACAGCTCTGACTCCTCCAGACGATCCAAGTGGTGATTGGGTTTCTCCTGCATTCACTGCCAGCACAGAGCTTCGTGTATCTGTCAAGGTCGGTAGCCTCGACTGGTATAGTACAGAGTTCACTGTTCACAATGGCGAAGTGTTCTGGCGTAAATATGATATGCCAAACAACTGGGCTGAGACTATGGGTGCAGATTACTCTGTAACTACCGCCCCTGGCAAGAAGTTGTATGTCAACTTTGATACAAATAAAGCAGAAGTTAGATAATTTAAGATGAAAGCAAAATGAAAAAGACATTTTTATATAGCTTAGCAGTCTTGGCAAGTGTATCACTTGCCAGCTGCAACGGCGACTACGACGATTGGGCTAATCCTCAGACCAATCCACAGGAAGCCTCAGCTGCCGCATACGGAATTACTTTCGCAGCAGGTACTGAAGCAGAATGTAATATGCCTGACGAAGATGGAGTCATCAACCTCGTAACAGTCAACTCGACAGATGCCAATGTTTCAGGTTACACACTGATAGACTTGAAAGTAAATGGTGAGGCTATTGAAAGCGGCGAAATCATTGGCAACAACATTCAGGTAAATGCAACCGAATTGGAGAAGATTCTCTGCAAACAGAATAAATCACGCGCAAGCGTTGCTCGTGACATCAACGTTGAGTCTAAGGTTTCTGTCAACTTGGCATCAGGTGATGCCGTTGCCATCAATACCGTAGGTACGACTACAGCCAAACTTAAGCCAACCCCAACTCCTGCTATCGATGAACAGGGCTACTACATGCTTGGCGAGGTAAACGGAAATAACTGGACTGCTACAAGTCCTGTATGGATGACCCAAATGTCTGATGGTGTTTACCAGCTCAAGGTCACCACAAAGAAAGACAAGAACTACTTCAAGTTCTATGAAGGTAGCAAGTGGGATGAAAGCGGCAACTGGGATGTCATCAACACAGGTGTCATGGGTTGCGAGAAAGACGGTAGCGAAGATGCTTCTGGTACAATCTATTATACTGGCGACAGCTGGGGTACTCCACAGACCATGGTTATCGCAGGTAAGGGCACATGGATTGTAACTCTCGACATGAACAACCTGTCTTACTCTGTAGGCAAGCCTATCCTCTATATGGCAGGTGATGCTAATGGATGGGACCATAGTGACGTCCTCAATAGTGATGATGGTGTTCACTTTACAGGTTATATGTACCTGAACCAGAATGGCTTCAAGTTCAGTACTCAGCCAAACTGGGATGGCACAAGCTATGGTGCTGACTTTGATACAGCTCCTGATGCAGGAAACATCGTGATAACAGAAGATGCAGGTTTCTATCAGGTAGATGTTAACTTGTCTGAGAAGACTTACACACTGACTCCATTTACTATTGGTATCATTGGTAATGCAACTCCTAAAGGTTGGGATGGCGATACGGATATGACATACAATCCGGAAGAGCGCTGCTGGGAACTTAAGAACGTCGAATTGACTGATGGCGAAATGAAGTTCCGTCACACAAACGATTGGTCTCTCAGTTGGGGTGGAGAATTAGATAACCTCACTACACAGAATGGTCCAAACATCGTTGTAGCAGCTGGTACTTACGACATTAAACTTAAGGTTAATTGGGCAGAAGGAACAGCAAAGTGTGAAATGACAAAGAAGTAATATCTCTCTAAAAATAACAATTAAAGGCGGTTTCTATTCAGAGACCGCCTTTTTGTATGCCCTGCATTCTTTCCTTCATTTTCCCCAAAAAACATTTGGTGGTTACGAGGAAAAGTCGTATCTTTGCAGAAGAAAAGCTGCACTCGGAAAATTGAAAGCAAGCTTTCTTTGCGCTCGTTTGCATTTTCTTTGCGGCGAATAAGTACAATTTTATATTTTTGTGAATATGAGAACAGGTGACAAAGTATTAATATCTCCAGACTTGACACATGCCAAAGACTGGACACAGGGCGAAGTGATTGAAGTTGAGAACAATCCTTTCGTAGGAATTGTCATCTCCGCAAAAACCGCAGATGGGAACATCTTCTTTGGATATAAAGACTTATTTGAACCTGCAAAGGAGGCAGTATGTACGCAATAGCATTTGATATGGTTATTTCTGATTTACAGAAATACTATGGCGAACCTTACAACAAAGCTTACTACGAAATAAAAGAGCTTCTAAAAAAGAATGGTTTCGAGTGGGTGCAAGGCAGTACATACATGACGATGAATGATGATTTGACTGCACTTGTAAAAACAGTTATGGAACTTTCTAAAATAGAGTGGTTTAAGAAATCAGTCAGAGATCTAAGAGGATTCAAAGTTGAAAGTTGGTCGAACTTTACTGATTTGGTTAAACACTCATAGAATAGGCAACTCTCCAGCCGTTCTGTATGAGACCATCAGGTGGTCTGTCTTGCCCGTCAAGTGGGCACTCAGTGAACAAGCGTTGGGCATCGACTGAACAAGCGTTGGGCATTGACTGAACAAGCGTTGGGCATCGACTGAACAAGCGTTGGGCATCGACTGAACAAGCGTCGGGCATTTATTGCCCGTGCGGTGTGCACAGAGTGCCCAAAAGCTTAATTATTAAGGTGTTGCCCTTACAGGGCGTACTGTTCAATATATAACTCAATACCCAGGGCGCTGCCCTGGGCTATGTGATTGTTGGGGTTTCAGCCCGCATTAGTTGAGTTTTGACACTCTCTCCTATAATATTTGATTTCCCAAGACTTTTTTGCTTTATTCCCCTTTTGCCAGCCATTTCGCAAAGAAGCGGTCGCTGACAAAGAAGCCTTTTGGGGTCTTGCTGATCAGTTGCTTGTCCACTAAAGCCTTCAGGGCAGTCTTTACGCTGCTGGTGGCAGGTAGGTGGTGGGTGATGATGAACTGTTGGCTAAGTGGGGAGGAAACTATTTGCTCCTTAGCAATTGCTAACAAGAGTAACTGCTGGTTTTCGGTCAGCCATGCACAATAGTTTTGGTATGCCATGGCTTGCTCCTCTATCAACTCTTGAATCACTTCATCCACTAAGTCCTTATTGATCTGCTCATCACGATGTTCGTAAATACCATGTAGGATGGCTTGTACATACCAAGTTACGCTGTCGGCTTGCGAGTAGATATAGGTGAATGTGTCTACATCTACCTCTCGTTTTTGTGATGACAAAAGACGATTGGCAAATGATAGATATCTTGACTCGGCGATACATGGTAGTGACATGACAAGAGAACTCTGGAAGAATGGGCGATTCGCCGACAAAAACATCTCTTCCATCATGTGCTGTTGACTGCCAGAAAATACGAAATATACATTGGGCAGGAATTGGATGTAGGAGCGTATCAATGCTTCCACTCCATCCTTTGGATAGTTCATGATTTGTTGAAACTCATCTATTGCCACGTAGCATCGCTTTCCAGATTGTTTCATGTACTCGAAGATTCGCTTCAAGCTTTCTCGTCCCTCGTTTGGTTTCAAATCCAAAGAAAATGTTGGAATGCCTGTCAGTTCGTCAATTGTTAGCGTTGGTCGCCAACTGCTGAAGAACTCCTGTACTTTACGCAAGGCGGATTGAGAGATTGTATCTAATTTCCCAATGATTTCCGAAGCCATGAGTTGCACCATCTGCTCCAAGTTCTTGGTGGCAAATATGTCTAAGTAGAAGCATTTCACATCATCATATTGCTTTTCCAACTGTTGGAAGACATGATGGATTAATCCAGTTTTGCCCATACGGCGAGGTGCGACAAGCGTGATATTTCGCTCGTTATGGAGCGAAGTCATCATCTTCTCAGTTTCTTTCTCACGGTCACAAAAGTACTCTGCTCCTTTGTATCCATACATCACGAAAGGGTTGTTAATTGTTGCCATAATCTTATTGCGCTTTTTACGTTGCGCAAATTACGCAATAATTATCGAGACAACCAAATGTTTTCAAGTTTTTTAATAATTATCCCATATCATCAAACAAGTCATCCATTGTCAGTTGCACTTGTGCAATTGCTGAATGGGCATTGGGGCGGATGCCGAATGTAGTTATTAGTGTAGGCAAGATGCCATGCCGAACACCAGTCTCTTCTACAAAATCACGTCTTCTTCCATATACTGCTACAAACTCTGCTTTGCCAGAATTAAAATATTCTGTCAACTGTGTGATTTCTGTCTTTCTGCCTACTATTTGCTCCATAACTGATATTCTTTAGCTGTTTATTGTGTTGCAAATTTAAGGAAAATATTTGAGAAAGCAAGCGATTCTTTAGCCAAATCGAAGAAAAAACGCTCGATTTGGCTGTTGTTTGCTCATATTCCTCACCATCATTTGGTGGTTAAAAAGAAATGTTGTACCTTAGCGGCATCATCCTAATAAATAAAAAATATGGGACATCAAGAAGATATTGTAAAAACTGAAAGTAAAATCATTGTCATCAGGGATACGCAAGTTATTCTTGACAGAGATGTTGCAGAATTGTATGGAGTAGAAACCAGAGAAATCAACCAAGCACTAAGAAACAACCCTAAAAAGTTTCCTCCAGGTTATGTTATTGAGTTGAATAACAACGAGAAAGAAGAACTCATCAAAAATTTTGATCGGTTCAAAAAACTCAAACATTCCACTGTTGCACCTCACGCATTTACTGAACAAGGACTTTATATGCTTGCCACTATTCTGAAAGGTGATTTAGCCATCAGCACTACCATTGCCATCATTGATACATTTACCCAACTTCGCAAATTGGCAAGAACCATCGACAAGGTGAACGAAGATGCTAAGGAGCATGGTATTTATCCGGACAAGAACACAGAGGACAAGATACAGACTGCCATGAACGAAGTCTTCGCCGACAACTTGCCACTGAAAATGCGCAAGCTTACCTTTGGTGTGAACCTGGGAATCCTCAAATTCTCTTTGGAAACAACAAGGGAATCCAAAGAATAAAAGAATATAAAAAAGCGGTTTCTATTCTGAGGCCGCCTTTTTTGTATGCCCTGCATTCTTTCGACCTGTACGGTTGGCACGCCCTGAAGGGTAGGGTATGTGGGGCAAAACTTAAGTAAAAAAGCAATACGCCGATAACAGGAGCTTATCGCTTTTCGCCTCCTGAAACAACATGATTCTGAACTGAGGTCATGACAGATACTATGAATTTGCACAGAAAATGCAAACGTTTGCGCAAGTCGTTTGCTTGATTTAGGTCAAGAAAAGATTGACTTCTCTTGGAATGCATACGAGGCTGCACAATGGAAAGCTCTTGAGGCTCAGACTACAGAGTTCAAAGGATTCATCGACCTCGTATGGGTTCCTCAGAGCGGAAAATGTGCTGAAACCGTACAGGTAATGGGCTATAAACCCTATTACTATTTCAACCACAACTCCAGTTTCGGAACAGAAGACGAGTTGCGTTCCATGATCAAGACAGAACAATGGTATCGGAACTATTGCCGATGTAGTCATCAACCATCGCAATACCGAGGGATGGTTCACTTTCCCAGCAGAGACATACCAGGGTGTGACCTACCAGATGAAATCTACCGATATTTGCAAGAATGACGATGGTGGCAAAACGGCAACACAAGCTCAAAAAGAAGGTGTCAGCCTCAGCAACAACAACGATGAAGGCTCTGACTTTGGTGACTGCCGCGACTTGGACCACGAGAGCGCAAACGTACAGAAAGTAGTTAAGGCTTATCTGAAATTCTTGAAAGAAGACCTTGGCTACATCGGCTTCCGCTACGACATGGTAAAAGGTTTCAACGCAAGCCATGTGGGCGACTACAACACAGCAACAGGTATTCAGTACTCCGTAGGCGAGTATTGGGATGGTGTAGGCAATATCAAGAACTGGATCAACAAAACAGGCAAGAAGAGCGGTGCCTTCGACTTCCAATTCCATTACAACATGACCGATGCTATCAGAAGCAACAACTGGACAAAACTGAACAACAGCTGTCTGATGTCTGATGTTTCCTATCGTCAGTATGCCATAACCTTCGTAGAAAACCACGACATACAGGTACGCGAGGACAATAGCAACGAGGGAAGCAAAGACCCTATCCCTACAGCATATATTCCTGCTGCTAACGCATTCATGATAGCCATGCCTGGTACTCCTTGTATCTTCCAGCCTCACTGGAAAGCATACGAGCACGAGCTGAAGAGCATGATAGAGGCCCGCAAATTGGCAGGTATCACCAACACAAGTTCTTACAATAATTATGCCAACAAGAAAGAGTATTTTGCCAATGCAGTAAATGGTACTAATGGTCGCAAGTTGTTGGTTGTTGTAGGTATTCCAAGCATGATGACTACCCCATCAAAGACTGAATATACCCGCATCCTCTCTGGCAAAAGCTACATGTACTATCTGTCAAATAACTCAGAGACAGCATGGGCAGACAAAGCTTCTGGCACATACGAAGAAGGATTCGAAACAACTCTTACCGCTGTCAGCAAGAACAGCAATGCTAAGTTGGTTTACACCACCAATGGCAACGACCCTACAGCCAGCAGCACTCAGGCAACAAGCGGTACATCTATCAACATCAGTAGTTCATGCACACTGAAGGTGGGTCTGCTCATCAACGGTACTGTAAGCGGTATTCGCACTTATAACTATAGCATCAAGCGTTTCGAGCCATACAACATCACTGTTTATGTAAACACAGATGCCGTCAATTGGAAGAAGGTGAACTTCTACTATTGGGGTGACACTGATGATAAACCAGAATGGCCTGGAACCCCCATTACACAGACCAAGATGATTGATGGCAAGAACTGGTATTATAAGGACTTCACCATTACCCAAAAAGGCGGAATGCTCAACTTTGTTTTCTGCGAGCCTAACGATGCAGGAACAAAAGAGAAATCTCAGTCACTCGACATTACAGGCATCAACTCAACCGTCTTCATCAAGGTTGGTCCTGAAAAAAGCGGTGGAAAATATGTCGTAACTAATGTCACTAAAGAAGTAAACACTGGCATCGACCAGCCTATCACCGAGAATACAGGCAAAAACGTCAACAATGCCTGGTACACCCTTAGTGGTATGAAGATGAACCAAAAGCCCAACCAGGCTGGCATCTATATCCACCATGGCAAAAGGTAGTTATCAAGTAAATAAAAAACCTAACATATAATTCATCTATTCAACTGGCGGCTCACGTTATGCGAGGGTCGCCAGTTTTTCGTATAGAGTAAAATAGCCGAGAAAGAAGAAATATCATTTTTTCGGTAAAACATTTGGAAGCAAAAGAGAAAAAATGTATCTTTGCATAAGATATTCTGCACTCGGCAATCTGAAAACAAGTTTTCAATGCGCTCATTGGTGCTATCTTTGCATAAGATATCCTGCACTCGGCAATCTGAAAACAAGTTTTCAAAGCGCTCGTTGGTGCTATCTTTGCAAAAGATATTCTGCACTCGGCAATTATCATTTAAACAAAAAGGAGGTTTTATTATGGCAGAACTGAGAGATAGATACATCCGTTTCGACTGGGCAATCAAAAGATTACTCCGTCAGAAAGCTAATTTTGACGTTTTGGAAGGATTCCTTACCGTATTTCTGAATGAAGAAGTAAAAATCATAGAAATACTGGAAAGTGAAAGTAATCAGCAAAAAGAAGATGATAAGTTCAACCGCGTTGATATAAAAGCCAGAAACAGCAAGGGAGAAATTATCATTGTGGAAATACAAAACACCAGTGAGCTGTACTACTTAGAGCGAGTTCTTTATGGAGTAGCAAAAGCTATTACTGAGCATATCAACCTCGGCAACAGCTATAAGGAGGTGAAAAAGGTGTATTCTATCAGCATCTTGTACTTCGATCTCGGAAAAGGTTCTGACTACATCTATATCGGACAGAACAATTTTACAGGTCTGCACACGAAAGACCAGCTCGTGATAAGTGCCAAGGAAAAGAACAATATCGTAAGAAAATCACCTTCTGAGATTTTCCCTACCTATATCCTTGTGCGTGTCAACGAGTTCAATAAAGTGGCAAAATCACCATTGGAAGAATGGGTAAACTATCTGAAGAATGGCGTTATCTCTCCAGACACTAAAGCTCCAGGTCTGCAAGAGGCTCGCGAGAAGCTAAAATACTACGAGATGTCGGATGCAGAACGTCACGCATACGACGAGCATATCAATGCCATCATGATTCAGAATGACGTACTCGGCAATGCTAAATTAGAAGGATTGGCTGAAGGAAGAGCTGAGGGAAGAGCTGAGGGAAGAGCTGAAGGTAGAGTTGAGGGAAGAGCTGAAGGAAGAGCTGAAGGAAGAGCTGAAGAGAAAAAAGCAATAGCCCGCAACCTGCTTTCACAGAACATTCCTTTGGAAATTATTTCCCAAGCCACGGGACTGAGCATAGAAGACATTCGGTTATGTCTCCCTCACTCTTGAAGAGGAAATATTCAACTGTTGTTGGTGCGCTCTATTCTGAGCACCTGGTCGCAATAGTCGACCACAGCAGGACGATGGGTAATGAAGATAATGGTCTTGTCGTGAGAAGACAGGATGTTCTGCAATAGCTGGCGCTCGGTTTCTGGGTCAAGGGCACTCGTAGCCTCATCGAAGAGCATGATGCTGCGATTGCGCAACAGACTGCGGGCTATGGCAATACGCTGCGCCTGTCCTTCACTCAGTCCTCCTCCCTGTTCGCTGCAAAGAGTATCCAAGCCTGCAGGCAACTCCATCACAAAGTCGGCGCAACTCTTATGCAGAGCCTCAACCATCTCCTCATCAGTAGCATCGAGCTTACCCAACCGCAGATTGTCGCGGATAGTTCCGCTCATCAGCGTGTTGCCCTGAGGCACATAAACAAAGTTGCATCGATGAAGCGGAGTGAGCGTCTGACTCTTCACCTTATTATATATAGAGAGCTGACCTTGCTGCGGACGAAGCAGAGCCAGGATAAGGCGAACAAGAGTTGTCTTGCCGGCACCTGTCTCACCCAAGATAGCAGTACAGCTGCCTGGTGTGAAATCGAAATCGAGCTGATGAATGACATTGCGGGCATCGGAAGCTGAATCGTCCTCAGACTGTTCTGCCTTGTAGGCATAACTCACTCCCGCAAGGCGAATGCCGCAAGGCGAGTCTATCTCTATTGGCTCACCCTGTTCCTCCAATGGATTTTCCTCCAACTCCATGAGTCGTTCGGCAGCAGTAAACACCCCCACAAAGGCAGGAACCAGCTTGGCAAGGTTGCGTGCCGGACCCTGTATCTTGTTGACAAGCTGCAGAAAGGCAGTCATGCCACCAAAGGTAAGCGAGCCTGCACTCATGCGCACGGCAGCCCAAAGGAATGCCACCAGATAGCCCAAGGCAAAGCCAAAGTTAAGAACCAAGTTGCTGAACACGCTGAATATGGTCTTACGCACCACTTTGGAGCGAAGCTCGCACTGGGTGTTCTCCAACCGTTCCACCATGACGCTGTTACTCTCCAAGGTCTTGATAAGCATGCGGTGCTGGATGGTTTCCTGCAGCACACTCTGAACCTTACTGTCGGTATCGCGCACCTGACGGGTCAGGAATCGCATCTTGCCCATATAAACCTTGCTGAAAGCCAAAAAGATGGGAATCATAACGACGATGACTACCGACAAGAGCTTGTCCATGGAGAAGAGATAGAAGAAGGCGCTGAGGAAAAGCGCCAGGACGCTCAAGGTACTTGGAATAGTCTCGGTAAGGAAGCCTACCACTTGCGACACATCCCCCTCAAGCCTGTTGAGCACATCACCCGAATGAAGGCGCTCCCTGCCCTGCCACTCCGAGCGAAGGATGCGGTCGAGCATACGTTGCTGCATACGGTTCTGCGCCTTGATGCTCAGGAGGTTTCTTATCCAGATGCCAGAGATGTTGAGTGCGAAATCGCATAATATCAGTCCACCCATCAATGCCACAGCCCAATAGATATTGCCCTGCACGGCATGCGAAGCCACATCGATGGCATGCTTCACCGCCCACACCTGTCCTAAACTGACAGCAACAGACAGCAAGCCGACAACAGCATTGAGCGTAGCCTGCAGACGGTTGCCACGCCAGGAACGCCAAAGCCACTTGAGCAGGGTCTTGGCATCATACTTGAACTTGGGAACCTTGATTATCTTCATCCATCTCTTCATTTGAATTCTTCACGCTTCGTTCTTCACTCTTCACTTAAATTCATCTTCCTCTCTGATCGGCACCCCACATCAACTTCTCTCTCAGAGTGGAGAAGTATCGTTGGTTGCGCTGTTTTACTATTTTAATGGTATGGGCAGCCTTGCGGATAACGAGACGTGTGCCTTCAGTCATTCGCTCACTGCGCCCGTCGATGGCAACAAGGTAGTTGTGGCTACGGCTTTCCACATCGAGTGTTATCTCTGCCGTGTCATTAATGACGACGGGACGAATATTTAAACTATGAGGAGCCACGGGCGTGAGACACAGGCTGCTGCTCTGGGGAATGATGATAGGTCCGCCATTCGACAGGTTGTAGGCTGTAGAGCCCGTAGAAGTGGTCACGATCAGTCCGTCAGCCTGGTAGTTAACCAGAAACTCTCCATCCACCTGCGTGCGAATAGAAATCATGGACGCATCGTCACGCTTCAGTACGGCAATATCGTTAAGGGCAAAAGGATTGCCTGCCAAGACACCTCCCTCTGCCTCTACCTGAATGACGACATGTTCCTCTATCTGGCACTCACCGGCATACAAGCTGTCCAAGGCTGCCTCCACCTCGCCAGGCAACACATCAGCCAGGAAGCCCAGTCGCCCCATATTGACACCGATGATGGGTGTTCCCTTGGCTCCCACTCTGCTGGCAGCCTTGAGGAAGGTGCCGTCGCCTCCCATGGAGATGACATAATCCACATCGAAGTTATAATCCTCGAACACTCCTGCCGCCTTCACATCGATGTGCTGACTGCGGGTGAGAAACTCGTAATAGGCATTCTCCACATAGATTTCGGCGCCTTTCTGCGCTAAATAGTCCAGGATCTTCTCTATCGAAGTAGACTTCTTGGCCTGGTACTCATTGCCAAATATCGCAAATTTCAATGGTTGTCGTGTCATTTATTTTGCTGTTTCAATTATTATTCTTACTTTTGCAAAGGTAATAATATAAATCGAATAATCAGACAAAAAGAACATAAAATTATGGCAAAGGTATACGAATTTCTTGCCAATGGCTTCGAGGAAATCGAAGGTTTGGCTCCGGTAGACATACTTCGCAGAGGTGGTGTAGACATCAAGACCGTAAGCATTACGGGCAGCGAATGGGTAGAAACTTCTCATGGCGTAACACTGAAAGCCGACCTGCGCTTTGAGGACGTGAAGGACTTCGGCGATGCCGACATGCTCTTGCTGCCTGGAGGAATGCCAGGCAGCACTCATCTCAACGAGCACGAGGGCGTGCGACAGGCGCTCATCGCTCATCACAAGGCCGGCAAGCGCATAGGTGCCATCTGTGCTGCCCCTATGGTATTGGCAAGCACGGGCATCCTCAACGGCAAGAAGGCTACCTGCTATCCTGGTTTTGAACAATACTTTGCTGCCGACACCGAGTATACTGGCCATCTGTATGAGGAGGACGGCAACGTGATAACAGGTGAAGGTCCGGCTGCTACCCTGCCCTATGCCTACAAGATATTGAGCTACTTCGCAGGCGACGAGGCTGTGGCAGAACTGCAGAAAGGCATGAGGTACACACACCTGATGAGCAACAAATAATTCTTAACTCTTCACTTAAATTATGGATTACGTAATCATTGTTGCCGGAGGCAAAGGACTGCGCATGGGAACAGAGACGCCCAAGCAGTTTCTACCTGTAGCCGGCAAGCCCATACTGATGCGCACTATAGAGCGCTTCTACGAATACAACCCCGACATCAACATCATCCTTGTGTTGCCCGAGAGCCAGCAGGAATACTGGCACCAGCTTTGCGAGGAGCATCATTTCGACATCAAGCACCAGATAGCCAATGGTGGCGACACTCGCTTCCAGTCATCAAAGAACGGACTGGCGCTTATTCCCGATGACGCCGACGGAGTGGTGGGAATACACGACGGTGTGCGCCCATTCGTATCAACCTCAGTCATAGACGAATGCTACGAGACCGCCCGCGAGGAATATGCCGCCATACCCGTATATGCTGTGACCGACACACTGCGCTATATAGACCAGCGTGGAGGAGGCAAAAACGTGATGCGCGACGACTATCGTGTGGTACAGACTCCTCAGACTTTCGACATTGCTCTTGCCAAGCAAGCCTTCAATCAGGGTTACAAGGCTCAGTTTACCGACGATGCCTCGGTGGTGGAAAGCTTAGGATGCCAGGTAGCAATGGTGGAAGGCAACCGCGAGAATATCAAGATTACAACCCCCTTCGACATCAAGGTGGCAGAAGCCCTATTAGCAGAATAAGAACAAGGGAATTCTTCACTCTTCATTCTTCACTCTTCACTTAAAAAAATGAGTAGTATTTTAGACCAAGACATCATGTACCTGCCTGGCGTAGGTCCTAAGAAGAAAGAGATACTGAGCAAGGAGCTCGGCATCTGCTCGTATGGTGACTTACTGGAATACTATCCTTATAAATATGTAGACCGCACCAAGGTGTTCCACATCAGCGAGTTGACACCGGAAATGCCCTTTGTACAGATAAAGGGAAGGATCCTCAGTTTCGAGGAATTCGACATGGGGAAACGCAACAAACGGGTAGTAGCCCACTTCTCCGACGGATTCGGAGTGGCTGACTTAGTTTGGTTTCGCGGCGCACAATACATCTACAAGACTTACAAGACCGATACCGAATACATTGTTTTCGGCAAGCCAACGCTTTATGGCGGACGTTTCCAGTTTGCTCACCCCGATATCGACGACGCACAGTCGCTGCAACTCTCCGACATGGGCATGCAGCCCTACTATGGCACCACCGAGAAGATGAAAAAGATGGGGCTTACATCGCGCGCCATAGAGAAGATAGCCAAGGCGCTGATAGAGAAGCTTCCTGCCCTGCCAGAAACCCTGCCCGACTTTATCACCCATCGTCTGCACCTTGTCTCACGCGACGAGGCCTTCCGCAACATACATTATCCACACTCTCATCAGGAACTGCAGAAGGCACAGGTGCGGCTGAAGTTTGAGGAGCTGTTCTACGTGCAACTCAATATATTAAGGTACGCGAGCGACCAGCGACGCAAATACCGGGGATACGTGTTCAACCGTGTGGGAGAGATATTCAACAGTTTCTATGCGAACAACCTGCCTTTCAGTCTTACCGGAGCACAAAAGCGGGTGATGCATGAGATACGCGCCGACATGTGCAGCGGCAAACAGATGAACAGACTTCTGCAGGGAGATGTAGGATCGGGCAAGACACTCGTGGCACTGATGACCATGCTCATAGCACTCGACAATGGATTTCAGGCCTGCATGATGGCTCCTACCGAAATCTTGGCTGAACAGCATCTGCAAACCATCAGGGAGTTTCTGAAGGGGATGGACATCAGGGTGGAACTGCTGACGGGCATCGTAAAAGGCAAAAAGCGACAGACCATACTCGACGCATTGGCTTGCGGAGAGGTGCAGATATTGGTGGGAACTCATGCCATCATAGAAGAAACCGTGCAGTTTGCACACTTAGGACTGGCTGTCATCGACGAACAGCATCGCTTCGGTGTGGCACAAAGAGCCAAGCTATGGAGCAAGAGCCTGAATCCGCCGCATGTATTGGTCATGACGGCAACCCCTATACCACGCACCCTTGCCATGACTATATACGGCGACCTGGATGTAAGTGTCATCGACGAACTGCCGCCTGGCAGAAAACCCATACAGACGCTGCATAAGTTCGACACCCAACTGACCTCTCTCTATCAGAGCATCAGACGCCAGATCAACATGGGGCGACAAGTCTACATCGTATTTCCGCTCATCAAAGAGAGCGAGAAGAGCGATCTGAAAAACCTGGAAGAAGGCTTCGAGACTCTCAAGGAAGCCTTCCCCGACTACAACCTCAGCAAAGTGCACGGCAAGATGAAACCTGCAGAGAAGGAAACTGAGATGGAGAAGTTTGTGAAGGGCGAAACCCAGATACTCGTTGCCACAACCGTTATCGAGGTAGGCGTCAATGTGCCCAACGCCTCGGTCATGGTGATTCTGGATGCGCAGCGATTCGGACTCTCTCAGCTACACCAGCTCAGAGGACGAGTAGGACGAGGAAGCGACCAAAGCTACTGCATCCTGGTAACCAACTACAAGTTGAGCGAGGATACAAGAAAGCGAATCGACATCATGTGCGACACCAATGATGGATTCCGAATAGCTGAAGCCGACCTGAAGCTTCGAGGCCCTGGCGACCTGGAGGGAACGCAGCAAAGCGGAATAGCCTTCGACCTGAAGATAGCCAACATAGCACGCGATGGTCAACTTGTGCAACTGGCAAGACAGGAGGCGCAAGCTGTTATCGAGGCCGATCCGCAATGCAGTCTTCCCCAGTACGCACCACTATGGTCGAGGCTCAGAGAGCTGAAGAAAACCAACATCAACTGGGCTGCCATCAGTTAGCGGCAGCCCCCCTCAACCAGACAACACAGGCTATCAACATCAAGTAAAACAGAAGCAAAAATGGCAATAAAAGAACAAACAGCTGAAGGAAACCTCTTCCCCGACATGCTCACCACGCCAGCCACTGTGCCTATCTCCACACCCAAGAAGCGAGGTCGCAAACCACTGGTTCGCGAGCCAGAGCCACGGCCCGACCTGACCAAGGAGGAAATGAGAGAAAAGCTCATAGGCATCAAAGAGATAGAAAGCGTAACAGGCATCAGATACATCCGACTACACGTCACCGCCAAGATGATCATCGGTATAAGAGAAAGCTCGGGCAAGGAATTTACCATCAATCTCGATGAACTCTATAAAGCCTATACACAGTGCAACCACTTCACAAGTCCGGAGGTAAAGAAGTACATCTTCATGGGACATTCACCTGCCGTAGCTCTGCTCAGATATCTGAAAAATGGATAAATTACAAAAGAACAGAGATATCCAACAAGAGTAAAAAAAAGGAAAAACGAGAAACCGAAAAAATGTTAAATTCTGCTTTCGACTTTTCATGCAATAATTATGCCAATTCGCCTATATATAAACTGCATTCGAAAGCTATCCGAGTGAAAACGAGCATGTTAAAGACCGAATAATTTATGTTAATCCATTAGGTTATTTGAATTATTTTTGTTATATTTGCAACGTCTATATAACAAAATCGCATCTTAGAGCACTTTGCATTGCGATTTTCCGTACAGAATTCTTATTGTTCTGTATGCTAAACGACCAACCTAAAAGAGTATTAATTTAGAATTATGAGTTTAAAAAGCAAGATAAGTAAAATCTTTGTAGGAGTATTATTGTCCCTCGCTGCCGTGCCCACTCAGGCTCAAGACCTTCTGGCACGTCAGGCACCGGTAGATCATCGAATGAAGTCGCTCGACACTTTAGCCATCTCTCATTATCGCCAGATGGAAGAGCGCGAGAACCCAGCCAGCGAGCTCTATGAAGATTTCTCCAATAAATACGCTCACAAAGCCACATCGCTGCCTGAGCATTTCCGTATAGACCTTCGTCATTTCTGTATGCCTACCCAGAGCCGCGTGGTAACCAGCAACTTCGGTTATCGTGCGCAATTTGGCCGTAGCCACAAGGGTATGGACATCAAAGTATATATCGGCGACACCATACGTGCTGCCTTCTCAGGAAAAGTACGTATCGTAAGATATGAGAGAGGCGGATATGGCAAATACATCGTTATTCGTCACAACAACGGCCTGGAGACTATCTACGGTCACCTTTCTGCACAGCTCGTAGAAGAGAACGAGGAGGTAAGAGCAGGCGAAGTGATAGGACTCGGTGGAAATACCGGTCGAAGCACAGGTTCGCACCTTCACTTTGAGACTCGTCTTTGCGGCGTAGCCCTGAACCCTGCCTTGATGTTCGACTTCCGCAACCAGGACGTAGTGGGCGACTACTATGACTTCAACCGCGACACATACGAGCACGAGGGCATTGCAGCCAACTCGGTTCGTGGAAAAGTGGGCAACGGTGGCTACACACGCGAGCAAGTCAACGGAGGCTCTGTGGGCAGATACGAAGCCAGCGCAAGTGGCGAGAAGCTTTACCACAAGGTTAAGTACGGCGAGACTCTCAACTCTATTGCCGAGAAGCGTGGTGTAAGCGTAGAAAAGATTTGCCGCCTCAATGGTTACAAGAAGGACAAGAAGCTTACTCCTGGACAGATTATCAGATATTCATAATTCTGTCATCATCCGACAGACTGCCCGGCATAACATAGCAAAATAAACTTTCATACAATAAATACAAAAGCAGGAACTCCCCAATAGGAATTCCTGCTTTTTCGTACACTACACATTCCATCCAAGGCTGTTGGCTATAACTTTTAACGACTACAGAATGGAGTGATAACTTCTTTAAATTCTATAACTTCTGAACTTCAGATTGATTGTGTTCTGACTTTTTAAAGTGTGCACAATTAACATAAATCTAACAGTTAACCTACAAAAAGTATTCATATATTTTGTAACTTTGCAGGCGACAACGGAATTCAACAATTATTAAATTATGAAATATTTGTATTTAGTTTTATTGCTTCTACCGCTAAAGGTATTAGGGCAGGTAAAATTACAAGATGACAAGCTTTCTCAAAATATATTTGGTTATTCGCAGGAAATAGTAAGTGACAAATTCACGGAGGCTTACCGATTAAGTAATGAGGATTATTATTCCTTTAAAAACTTGATTTTTCAGAAAACTGATCAAAGTTACAATTATTGGCATAAAAAGGATTCTCATAAACAGTTAATTCACGTTGTTACAGAATTGTTTATTACGGAACAAGAATATGTAGATGAAAAGAAGAAAGAATCAGGCATTAATCTGCAACCGCAAGAAGCTACTCAAGCGATAGAAAACTATATGTCAGTCCATAGATTGCCACTCCTGTTGCCAGAAGAACAAGCAGAAATGAAGAAACTACAGTTTTATGACCCAGCCAAATTGTAAGAAATAGAAACTATCAACGATTAGACAATAGTTCGTAAACAGAGTCTACTTTAAAGTAAGACCTGTTTTTAAATACTTATATTTCACTAAAATAATCTCTGATTGATGCCGCTATCAGGATTTATTTTCGTATCTTTGGCACCGTCAATCAAATAGAAAGACTAACAAACAACTATGGCAGACATAAAATTACTTCTGGTGGAAGATGACGGGAATCTCGCATTTGTCGAGAAAAATACGTTGGAAGATGTCGTTGGTGGTTACGAGATTATAACTGCCTGCAACGGTAAAGATGGTATCAAGGCTTGGGAAACATTCAAGCCTGATGTTATCATCTCAGATATTGACATGCCTGTCATGAACGGCATTGACATGGTAAAGCATATTCGTGAATTAGATGGCGAGACCATCATTATGTTTACCACCAACCTCACTTCACCGTCCAAACTGAAAGAAGGATATCATGTTGGTGTTGATGAATATATCAAGAAACCTTTTGTGCCAGAGGAACTTGATTGTCATGTCAAGGCATTGCTAAAACTCAAAGGAGGAATAGAAAGGCGCAACGTCTCGAATTGCGTCAAGATTGGCAAACACATATTGGATCCAGAACACACATGTTTAAAGGATGAAGATGGAAAAATCTGCTTGAAATTGGGACGACAAGAATCAAAGACATTAGAACTTCTTGCCAAGAACAAAAATGCAATCATCAAGCGGGAGACCATACAGAATATCCTTTGGGGAAGTGACGAGAAAGATTTCTATCTTGCCCGACGACTTGATGTTGTCATAACAAACCTTCGAAAAGATCTTCAAATAGACCCGTTTGTGCAAATAGAGACCACACGTGGTGTAGGCTTTTCATTGATAGAGTCCATCTAATCCTTCTTCACCCCCCCCATTGCTTGCATCTTGATCTGGCAAGAATATGGTGAACTCGGTATATTTTCCGAGTTCACTATCTACAGTTACCATACCGTGATGTGCCTCTAATACATGAAGAACATAGTTTAGGCCTAACCCAAATCCTGAAGCACCACCTTTAGTAAATGTGCGTTTAGAAGCGGAAGCTCGTTCAAATTTATCAAAGATAATTTGTTGGTCTTCTTTGGATATGCCCATGCCATTATCCTTCACCCGGATATTTACACCATTTTCTACTCTATAAGAAGTAATTTCTATATAAACTGTGCTTTTAGAATATTTTATAGAGTTGTCTATTAGGTTATAAAAGACTTCATTTAAATATTCTTCGTCTGCAAACACCAGTGATTCATTTATAATATTTTTGAATGTAATATTTTTCTGTGAGTTAACTTCAAAATTTCCTTCTATATTATTTAATAGTTGTTCTAAGTTTATAATAGTCTTATTTAATATAAGTTTTCCTGATTCAAACTTAGAAATAGTAAGGATTCTATTTATTAATTGATACAAATGTTTATTCTCATTTCTTATAACTGTTAGATATTTTGTTCTCAACTTTTTATTTTCTCCAACAGAAGGAACAGTAAGAGTATTAATCCCCATACTAATAGTTGACAATGGAGTTTTCATATCATGTATCATAGCATAACTAAAATCCTTTTGTATTCTTGCATTTTTTTGTTGGGTTCGAATAATTGCAACTTGCTTCATAATACATGTAAATGCTAAAATGCAGAGAATGAAGCTTATAAAAATTAGAAGTCCAAGTTCATGAAAGTATAAGGAAATAGGATTTGCAAATTCTATTTGAATGCCTTGTGAACCATCTATCCTTGTCGGGATAATTTCTGATTTTATAGCTCCAATCTTAGTTGTATAAAAGCTATTATTTTTATATACTATTGACTTTTTCTTATTAGTTACTTTATATAGTATATAAGTATTAGGCATGTTAGTTTGCTTGATATTTCGACTGAGTATCTTTGTTAATTGATGAAAATTGACATCTTTATGGCACAAGTTGAATATGCCATTATTGATGTATTCATAATTATCGTATTTCGGATTCGGGTTATTAGAACCTTGAATTTGAGCATCTGGTGGGATATTTGCAAATCTGCCGTCTAACTCCTTAAAGAGACATTGAATAAAAAAAGCGTTTACATCCGCTGTCAACTTATTTACAGCCACACTGAAAGAATTATACAACCATATCGTTTGCAATAAAAACACAGCAAATATAGTGGCAATAGTAATATTTTTATAGCCGTCAACTTTCATTTTTTGCAAAAATACAAATAAAATCTAACATAAACCTAAGAAACATCTAACATTTAATATTTTTAAAACTTTATACATTTGCAATCGAAAATAACAAACAACAAAAATAATGAGAACAGAAATAAGAAATTTGACCATAGAAGAGTGTTTATCTTCACTTGGTGGTGCTGGTGGTGAGAGAAAAGTATACTATAAGTTAATAAATGGAAAACTTTATCCATTTTATTACCATGATTAAATGTATACTATTAATGTAATAATTAAATTAAAAACTTAAAATTATGAAGAAGTTGGAAGAAATGGGACTTGTCCCTTTAAACAAGAAAGAGTGTGTTGAACACGATGGTGGCAATGACAAGCCTGTCTTCAAGGGTATTACGGCTGACGATTTCATCGTATGTTGCATCAATATTCCTCCTGTGAAATTACCTGGGGATGGAATATTTGGTATTGGCTAATCTATAAATGAAAAAGTTGGAAACAAAAGACTACAAGTTGGTCAAAGTTAAGGATAAACAATACGTATTCCTAACAGGAAGTCAAGAAGTGTTGGAAATCCAAAATCCTTTATTGGAAGAATACTTTGACTCGACTTGTAGTTGGAATGAGAATGCCACACATGAGGAGAAGTTCGATAAGCTTACCTCTGCTCTTATCGCAATGAGAGATAATGTGCATATTCGAGAAGAAACCGAAACTGTTCCACAACAGGTGATGTTGACATTCAATACGACTCATGCTTGCAACATGGCTTGTCGATATTGTTTTGCTTTTACGAAGGAAAAGCATATTGAGCCGATGTCTATCCACGTTGCAGAAAAGGCGATAAAAAACTTGTTGAAGGATTTTCCAAATACCAAACGTTATCTCTTCTATTTCTTTGGTGGAGAGCCCTTATTATGTAAGGACTTCATAAGAGAAACTGTAAGAAGAATAGAGGAAAGGTTTAAGGAGTATCCAGGCAAAGATTTTGCGTTTCTGCTCAATACAAATGGATTACTACTCAATGACAAAGACTTGTTAGCGCTTTTCAAGGAAAAAGACTTTACCATTACTATAAGTCTTGATGGACCACAAGAAGTAAATGACCAAAATCGTTTGTTGGTTTCTGGTCAAGGCTCATTTAAACGAATAATGGCAAACATAGAACTATTGAGACAGGCAAACATTAAGTTTAATCTCAGAGCTACAATAAGCCCAAGAAACCAGAACTTACTTGGTACGTTTCAGTTCTTTGAAAACCTCGCTATTCCTTATGCCTATGCCTTTACCATAAGTGCTAATGAAAAGGATGAGGCAGAAACAAAGATAGACAAAAGAACTTGGGAAAGAATACAAGTGGATTATCTGCAAGTATTCAATTTCCTAACAGACAAACTTCTTCGTAAGGAGGAAGTGTTCTGTATGGACTTCAAGCAGAAGCTATCTATCCTGTCTCAAAAAACGATAAGGACGCATGGATGTGAAGCTGGCAGAGCAAACTTTCTGGTAGATGAGCAAGGACGATATTTCGCATGTCAAAATATGTTACCATACCAAATTACCATAGGAGATATCGAAAGAGGTATCTTATTATCAAAGCAAGACATCTACAAGTCCCAGTTCATTTTGAACTTAGAAAAATGCCAGCAATGCTGGGCTCGTTATCTTTGTGGTGGCGGTTGTCAAACAGAACGCATTCATAATGCTCCTTCATTTATGATGCATTGCAAAATTCATCTTTTAGAATGGGAACAAATATTAGCGGCATACATTAAAATAAAGAAATTCTGAAAAAGACTTCTTTTTATGTGGTTTAATCTACCACTTATGGAGATTCTAAATACAAAATATAATATTTAATTATGGCATCTTTTTGGGCACCTTTGAAATCAACAACTCCGAAATGGTGGTTAATTACAGCATTGCTTATCATCGATACTTTTGTATCATTATTCGCCTTGCAGTTTTTAACCTCTGCAATTAGTTTCATAGCAATGATTCTAATAGGAGGGTTAATTTGTTTTTTCTTATATTGTTTATATTTTAAATTATTTGAAAAATGAAAAAGTTTAGAAAAATATTTTGTCGTTAAAACGATGAATTTAAATTAGAAACTTAGTGATTAACCTTTCATGTTACTCAGGTATTTTGACATGAGTAACTTATTAAATATTAGAGGTTCACATAAAGTTTTTAATAAGCAAGTATGAATAAGTTTATAACCAACGGCTGTAAGTTAACTTGTAAATTATCCAACAAATATGATTACAAGATAAACTTAAGGCTTATCTTGCCACTCTTACAGAAGAGGAAATCGGCATATATAAGGGATGGCCCTGGCTCACTTACAGAGAACATCACAAAATTAGAAGGTTAGAAACAATATAATCACAAGTAATATGAAGAAAGAACTATTAGCAGGAACGAAAGGACTGGTAACTACTTTGATGGTTGCTATGGCTGTAGTTTGTATATTCCAATTATTCTCAGCCATTGGTAATTTTGCAAATAGAAACAATTACGTGCTTTCTCATTCTGTTTTTGTCATTGCAATTATCACATGGATTTTATATAGATATTCCATAAAGAACTATCTAAAGAAATGTCCAATAAAAATTGCTTTATATTGTCCTATTATCGCTATTTCGAATTTGGTATTGCTCTCTGTTTTTGGTACATATATATATATACCAAATTTGTTTGAGAATGCATTAACCTCCATTACGCAAAATACTCTGCTGTGTACAATAACTATAGGTTTGCTACAACCTGTGGCAGAAGAAATGTTGTTTAGGGGCGTTGTTTTAGGATGTTTGTTAAAAGGGAAGACTAATCCATGGATTGCAATAGGAATCTCGACTTTTATATTTAGCATTATTCACTTAAATCTCACCCAAATGATAGGTGCTGCTATATTTAGTATGATTGCGGGATGGTTATTCTATAAAACAAGAAGTCTATGGCCTTCTATCATCATCCATACTACGAACAATCTATCATGTTGTGTATGGAGTTTTACATCTCTTTCAACAATCACATATGGGATGACAAAAGAACAATTATTGATTATTCATATACTTTTAGTCATAATATGTATTGTCGTACTATCACTTACAATAAAAAAAATATGTGTTATATTCAAAAGAAATAAATATGGAAAAGATCATAGAATTGTCAGCTTCTCAACTAATGGAAATTAATGGAGGAGGAATGAAAGATAAAATTGTTAAATATCTCTTTGGTTTGCTTGCAGATTATTTAGTTGGTACTCCTGACGATCTTAAGCAAGGTTATAATGACGGATTAAAAAGAAAATAACTATGAAATGTAACAATTATTTAAAAGAGTTAGATGAGCAAGAGCTCAAGTCTATCAACGCAGGTGAAAAAGGCTCATTGCTTTATTGGTTAGGAAGAATTGCTGGTGAATTAGTGTATACACATCAGCACAATCCTGGTTTCGGTGATGCCTTAGTTATGTCTTTGCATTAATTTACAGCAAGGTCAAGATTATCAACTAATCTTGACCTTGTAAAAAACAAGTCATCTTCAATGATTTTACCTCCTGCTTGGATAGAGAATAGTATTGAGACCTACATCTATCAGCACACGACAAAGTCTCAAGTCATTTATTGGGTGGTATTGGCAACCATAGTTCTGGCATTCGTACTGTTGCCATTCGTATATGTTGATATTTCCATCCTAAGTAATGGTGTGGTAAGACCAGCCATTGAGAAAACTGACATCAAAGCAACGATCTCTGGAATAATAAATGATGTATATGTTTATGAAGGGCAGAAAGTGAAGAAAGGAGATATCCTTCTTCGCTTTCGAGCCTCTTCTTCTCATGAAAAAATAGCCTATCAAGACAATCGGTTAAAAGATTTTGAAGACCATATATCTGACTTGAAGACCTTATCTCTTGGTGGTAAGCCTTCTGTTTTTCGATCACCAACTCGCCTACAGGAATACCAACTGTATGTTAGCAAAAAACAAGAATTACAGGTAGCTATAGAACAAGCCAAAAGAGAATATAACAGAGAAAAGATACTCTTCGACAAGTTTCTTGTCTCCGAGGAAGAATATGAAAAGTATCTCTTTACTTATCAAAGCAAAAAGGAGGAATTGTCATCTCTTATAGAGTCTCAGTTAAGCACTTGGCAAACGGAACTGAACAATTATCAAAACCAATTTAAGGAAATGCAATCTGCCCAAAATCAAGAAAAGGCTGAGGTTAAAAATATGTATGAATTGCGTAGCCCGGTAGATGGCACCATAGAGCAATTTTCAGGAATCTATCGTGGAAGCAGCGTACAGACAGGGCAATCTATCTGTGGCATCAGTCCTGATTCCACTATATATGTAGAGGCATACGTATCACCCAATGATATTGGCTATATCTCTGTAGGTATGCCTGTCAAGGTTCAAATCACCTCATTCAATTATAATGAGTGGGGCACGGTCATGGGTTCTGTCATTTATGTGTCGTCCGATTATATGTCGGATGAAAAAGGAAATACTTACTTTAAGGTAAAATGCAAATTGCAACAAAAGTTTCTCGTCATGAAGAAAACTGGCATGAAAGGATACCTCAAAAAAGGAATGGTGGCAAATGTGAGATTTATGATAACCAAGCGCTCGCTGTTTGACATTCTATATCAAAACATAGACGAATGGATTAATCCTACCCAATATATTACCGAATAGACTGTAATGATGATGAAAAGAAGCATTAAGATAAAACAACACGATGTGACAGATTGCGGGGCTGCATGTCTCGCCTCGGTATGCGCACACTACGGGCTTAAAGTGCCTGTAGCCAGAATACGCCAATATGCCTATACCGACCAGAAGGGTACCAACATTCTGGGCATGGTAGAGGCTGCACAGAAATTAGGCTTTTCTGCCAAAGGTGTAAGAGGCGTATATGACGCGCTCAGCATGATACCTGTCCCAGCTATTGCTCATGTGGTGATAAAAGAAGTACTTCACCATTTTGTCGTGCTCTACAAGATAAGTAAGAAGGGGGTAGTCTACATGGATCCTGCTGATGGAGAAATGCATAAGGCAACAAGGCAAGAATTTGAGAAAATGTGGACTGGGATTCTGGTTATATTGGAGCCAAACGAAACTTTCGAGAAAGGCAACGAAAAAGTCAGTATGACCATGAAGTTCTTACAACTACTTGCTCCACATAAAAGCATGATGACGCAGGCTTTGTTTGGTGCCTTGATATATAGTGTATTAGGACTTTCTGTATCAGTATATGTAGGCAAGATAACCGACTATGTGTTGGTCGATGAAAATCTCAACTTACTCAATCTGATGAGTGTCATAATGATTGTGTTACTCGTATTGCGCACTTTCATCGGTTCGATGAAGAGTATTCTTGCCCTAACAGGCCAACGTATTGACGCAGCCCTTAATCCTTGGTTATTACAAACATTTGCTGCATTTGCCACAACAATTCTTTGATACCATGCGTGTGGGTGAGATTATCTCTCGTGTCAATGATGCTGTCAAGATAAGAAACTTTATCAATAATGTTTCTCTCGACTTGATAGTAAACATGATGATATTGATATTCTCCGTGTTCCTTATGTTTGTTTACTCTTGGGAGTTAGCTCTGATAACGCTTGCTTCGGCTCCATTGTTCTTGTTGGTATTCTGGGGATTCAATAAACTGAATCGTAAGTATCAACGAAAAATCATGGAGAGCAGTGCCGACTTGGAGTCGCAGCTTGTAGAGTCTCTTAACTCTATTGCCACCATCAAGAGATTTGGTGTGGAAGATTTTGCCAATCTGAAAACAGAAAATCGATTTGTGGTATTATTGAAGAATACTTTTCGTAGCATCTATGGATCTATCTTGGCAAATAACGGAGTGCAATTCATATCTACAGGTATAACCATTGTGGTATTATGGGTTGGTAGTACCTTGGTTATCGACAAATCCATTACGCCTGGTACTCTGATGCTGTTCTACTCGTTGGTAGGATATGTCATTTCTCCTATCGGTTCGATAATAACCTCAAACCAGACCATACAAGATGCACTTATAGCTGCCGACCGCCTATTCCAAATCATGGATTTGGAGGTAGAGGAAGAGAGTATGTTGTGCTTCGACCTTGAGCCTGATATGATAAATGGTATTGTCTTTGAAGATGTATATTTCAGATATGGTTCGAGAAAGCAAGTCTTTGAGAAACTTAACTTGAAAATAGAGACAGGAAAAACAACAGCTATTGTGGGAGAAAGTGGGTCGGGCAAAACAACATTGGTATCCCTGTTGCAGCATATCTATCCAATACAAGATGGAGAAATACGTATAGGCAGTTATCAGATAAAGAATCTGAGTAATAGAAGCTTGCGCCGTTATGTAGGTTCTGTTCCACAACAGATAGAACTGTTTGCCGGTACAATCATAGAGAATATTGCTTTGGGAGACTTTAATCCAGATATGCAAAAGATAACAAACATCATAGAGCAATTAGGACTAAAAGAGTTCATCGATAGGTTGCCTAATGGATACAATACTATAATTGGTGAGCATGGCACCAGTCTTTCGGGTGGAGAGCGTCAACGCATTGCCATTGCAAGAATGATGTACAAAGACCCGATGATTCTTATCTTTGACGAAGCTACCTCTTCGCTCGACTCTATCTCCGAGCGATATGTTAAAAAGGCGCTTGATTCTCTTTCAAAGCAAGGCAAAACCATCATTGTTATCGCCCATCGTCTCAGTACGGTAAAAACGGCGGACAACATTGTGGTTTTAGACCAAGGCAAAGTGGCAGAATCAGGCAATCATCAGTCCCTTCTATCTAAAAATGGAATCTACCATAGACTATGGAAAGAACAATTTGATGAAATTGATTTGTAAAAACATGAATGTTCAGAATGAAATTAAATTTAGATATTAATCATTATCTTTCTGATAAGGATAAAGGAGAGAAACCGATAGTGATACTTATAAAGGGGGCTGTTATTTATCTTATTTTATTAATAGTCTCTATTCTTGTTATCAGCTATGCACATCATATAGGATGGCCTAAAGAACTTAAGCCAAAAGAAAATATAACAAAAGACACAATACTAATGTTAATAGTAATTGGGCCGATCATAGAAGAAACAATACACAGACTATGGTTGTCATTCCACTAGACAGAAATCATTATCAGTGTAACTTGTATCTCTTTTTTCATTTTAGGAGAACTATATCACATAGACGACAAATATATTAGAATTCTCACAAAGTTAGCAATAGCTTTTGTGATGGGATATCTTTTTTACAAGATACCGCAAGCAAGGTATGATAGTATCAAAAGTAATAAATATCTATATAGATCATTCATCTGGTTTTCTATCTTATGGTTTTCCCTAATGCATATAAATAATTACAATGTAGAAATGTATTACTTACCCTATCTCATCATTGCTTGTTTGCCACAATTTAGTGCTGGAATATTGTTTACTTATTTCAGGTTGAACTTGGGAATTTACGCAAGTATATTCGCACACATATTACTGAATGGAGTTACATATATTCTTTTATAGTATAAAAATGAGAGCGTGTTTCAAGTCCTGATCGTTTTTTTCAAATTAACTAAAAACGTAACTGCTCAGCATCCATATAGAAGTAACAACTCAGCATCCCCATAGGAGTGCTGAGTTGTTACTTATCTCACTTAATCGGACAATGTTTTTTAAAATAGTAATAAATGATATACGTGAAAAATCCACCTAAGCACGCTGCAGAAATATCTATCCAGTCGATATTTTTAGTAAAAAACGCATCAACGAATTCAAAGCCTATAAGAATTAACATGGATTCTAATATACTTCCAACAATGGATTGTTGCTTATGAGCACGAAGACATCCCTGTATGAAACACACTCCCATAGGGACTCCTAAAAAACTGGTGTAGCTATCTGAAATATGAAAATCACTTAAATGTCTGGAATAAGCATATGGTCTATATATAAAGTTCAAGAATATACAAAGTAAAAGCAGTAAAAGACCAACACATATAAATAAGATTTTTGGCTTTTCTTTGATTTTGTTTACTATATGTAGCATAGGCGGCTTATTGATTATATTAATAGAAACTTTCCTTTGCGCAGAAAGAGCGAAAAGCAAAAGGGCAGTACGTGAGTGCTGTCAATTAATAAGTTACATAAACATTGAGGTCTGAAAGACCAGCAATTATGATACATATTGCAATTTCAATGCTCCGAATATTATCGCTTTACATTAAACCGCTCTGAAGCTCTGCCCTTTTAAATGTATGACTTTCAGCCCTCTTTCTTTTCATCAAGTGGCGGGGAACTTGAATTATAGTAATCAACTGATCGTGTTTTCAATCACCGAACTAACTATAATTCAATAACTTTAGCCAAACAAATAATTGCTGGCTAAAGTTGTACTATTTGTTTTAAATACAGTTCATGAGAGTATCATTCATCCTCACGTCTGATCCAGGTTTAGTTAACCAACTTACACCTTTGGCCAGATAGTAGAGCAAACCTTTTGTGACTTCTGATTGTCCACCAAAAACACATATTTGCTCTTTAATTGATAAAGTTTTCATACGCTAAAATTTAATTGGGGATTATAACAATAATGGAATAAACATGTCTATTAAGAATTATTTTCTTCCGTCTTCCCATCCTTTTTTCAGAGCCTCCCAGCTTCCTGATGGATTAAGAAGAGCATCTAAGAGAATGGTTACACCAACAACTTGCAACCATCCACCATTCACATTTAGTTTTTCCTCTGAAGTAAGAGTTTTAATCATTGCAGTCATAATGAAATGTTTGTTGAGTTATACAATAGCCGTCACGTGCCAGCGTTATTCCTTAAGGTGATGCAAAGATACTCTGAATTTTGTAACTATAAAAATATATTTTCGAGAAAATGCCTTCCGTGCAAAAAACTTGCACGGAAGGAGCTTTTTCCTGATAAATCATGAAGCCGCCAGATATTTCTTGCCACTCATTGTTTTCTTTCGTCATAATTTTGATTGATATGTCAAGATCAAATTTCTTTAAGTAATAAAATGTGCGTTCCGTACGACTATATACCACTTGGGCACCTAAACCTTTTAGCTTGTCAAGAATATAATACATTTTGCGACGTGAAACACAGAGCATAGAAGCAAACTCTTCCGGCGTTCCTGTGGTTCTTTTCTGTATCATGCAATGAACTATGCGCAATTGTCTGATATCGTCAATATTCAACATATTCCTAATTTCCGCAACACTATTATATAATATTTTTATAAGCACCTGAGCAACAAAAGTTTTCAAGGATTTTGCCATGTCAGAAATTTCACTTATCTTAGTGTTGCATTTAATAACAAATGAAACTCTGAAAGACTTAGCAAAAGTACAAATAAAATCTGAGAAACTCACTCCAATTGGAGGATTTTTTCGATTTGCAAACAAAATTCCACTAAGCCTAATAGGTTGTGAATTTGAGGATGAAATTGATTTGTAAAAACATGAATATTCAGAATGAAATTTACAGAAGATTAAAAATGCATGAGTTGTTGCTGCATAGTAATACAGGAACACCTGAAGAGTTAGCACAAAAACTACATGTATCCAAGCGACAACTCTATAACCTTGTAGACGAATTCAGAGCAATGGGTGCATCCATAAAATATAGTAGAGAAAGTAAAACATTATTATACAAATGACAAGAAATGCCATTTTTCAGCCAAGAAAACTTAATTTCGAAGGGAAAAACATTGTTATTTGAAATAAAAACAATATCTTCGCAGTCGGAAATATTTGCAATCATTCCGACCAAAACAAAATTAATATCTATATGCAAGATGCTGTAGTTAACAAGATTAAGAGTAAAATTGCCCATGGCAAGTTTGGAGAGGTTTACTTCGTGTCTTCCTTTCCGCAATATGATGTGGAGTATGTCACAAAACTATTGGCTATCTTTGAGAAGGAAGGTATTTGAATAGAAAAGTCGAAATATGAAAGCGGCTTCGATAGTCAATGAAGCCTATTTCGTAGAGCAATGAAAGCGGCTTCGTAAGCAGTTAAAGCTTACCATCAAGAAATGTCAACAAATGGCGTTGTTAATATCTGCCCAAGGCGTTGGGCAACTTTGCCCATAAGGATGGGCAAACTTGCCCAATGCTGTGGGTAAACTTGCCCATCGTATTGGGCAAAGTGCATAGTTGTGGTTTAACGATTTTAGTTGACCACTTTTAGTTTTATTTGTAAGACGAGTTGACTCACTGTATTAGCGTAACAACTCATGACAATATGGGTGTTGAGTAATTACCCCGTGTTTGGTCGCGCAGACTCAACAAATCTACTACGATGTTCACTATACTAACTATCGTGAAACATACAAGGCCCGAGACGAGCACGAGCACTGCATATCGCGAATACCGTCCGAGCGCTACGAGCAGGGCATTCTCCACGCCGAACGAAAAGAGTGGCTGTTCGGCTGGCATGGCGAGCATAACGGCTATGACGCCTCCTCCCAAGATAACTCCAAGCACGAAGGCTGCGAGCATGGCATAGCGGTAGCGTCTAAGGCAGGCTTCTTCGTGCTGCTTCAGATACTCAACGGCGTCGAGGCGTTTCTCGAGTCTGGCAATGAATGCGTCGCCATCGTCAAAGGTGGGTCGGGCTGCGAGGAAGAGTTCCTCAAGTGCTTTATCTTTCTTCATACGTTCAATATTGTTTTAAGGTTGTCTCTGCCGCGCGAGAGTTGCTTCTTCACGGCGTCTATGGTGCAGTCGGTGATGTCGGCTATCTCCTTCACCGAGTAGCCGCTCATGTAGAACATCACCACTGCAGAGCGCTCCTTGGGCGAGAGTGTGGCGAGCGCCATGTACAGCTCCTGATGGCGAAAGGCGGAGTCGGCTGACGTTGCTGACGCCACGCTGCGCGCTGCGGAGATGTCGTCGAACGTGCGCTTGCTTGCCTTGTGGTTGAGGAAGGTGTTGCGTGCTATCGTGAACAGCCACGCGCGAAACTTGCCCTTGTCTCGATAGGCCGACGAAGAGAGGTAAGCCTTCACCAGCGTCTCCTGAGCTATGTCGTCGGCATCGTCGCGCTTGCCGCAGCAGAGGGCGAGCAGGAAGCCTCGCAACGCCTCCTGCTCACTCTTCACAAGTGCTATGAATTGTTCTCTCGTCATACGTTATTACTCTTGCTTCATGTTCTGCTGCTCTGCCTCCATCTCCTTGGCGAGCATACGGCGGCCTACGAAGTAGCTTATGAGGAAGGCGATGCCGATAGGTATCAGCGCTACACCTACGATAAGGAGCATATCTGTTCTGATCACTTCGCAGAAGAAGTAGAGCAATATGAACGCCACGCCCATAAGACAGCAGAGGCAGCCGCGTTCAAGTCTGGCGAGCAGCTTCTCCTTGATAAGCTTCTCCGACTTCTTCATGCCCTTCAATAGGTCTTCTACGTTGAGGTTGGGGTTCTTCTCCAATGCGGCGAGCACTATCTCCTTGCGGTTGCGGTCTGCCGCCATCGCGCTTCTGAAAATGATTGACACGATACATACCGGGAGGGCTACTGCTACTCCTAACGGAACCAAGATTGCTACTAAATCCATATTCTTCTTTCGTTTTTAAATTGTTATACTTGTTGTTTGTTATATCGTTATGTGCAGAAGCGGTGCGTTTGTTGCTTCTTGCAGAACCAGTTCATTTATATAACAAGCGGCACGGGCGAAAGGTGACATTGCTGGAACAAAAATAATTGATTTTATTTGAAAACAGCGCTGATTCTTGTAGTAAGGAGTATTGAGAAATTGTTTAACCTTAATTCCGCAATACTATAATTTAAGAGTCCACTTAAAAAAGTATCATCAAAACATAAGGATACTTTATAAAGTGGACTCAGTTAATATATAGTATATTCCTTAAATGATGCCGAAAAGACGCAACACATCATTGAGGTTGGCAACGACGAGAAGGAGCAAGAGGATGGTAAAGCCCGCATACTCAGCATAAGTAAGGAACTTGTCGCCAGGCTTGCGCCCTGTTATCATCTCGTAGAGGAGGAAGAACACGTGTCCGCCATCGAGTGCTGGGATAGGCAGGATGTTCATGAAGGCAAGGATGATGCTCAGGAAGGCTGTCATCAACCAGAAAGCATGCCAATCCCACATGGGTGGGAAGAGGCTTCCCAGTGCGCCAAAGCCACCCAGACTCTTGGCTCCCTCCTTAGAGAAGACGTATTTCATGTCGCCCACATAGCCCGACAGCACATTCCAGCCATACTTGATGCCGGCAGGGAAGCTCTCGAAGAATCCGTAACGGATGTGAGTCTCCTTATAGTCGCGTACAATGTTGTAGTTGACGAATCCCATGCGGGTGTATCCCGCTGAGGCATCGAGCTGAACAGATGTGGTAAGCGTGTCGCCATTGGCTTTCAGCACCGTCAACTGGGCATTGAGGATGGCTGCGCTGTCCTTGGCAGTAGTGGCAGCAGCCAGCTGGTCGTCGATGCGGCCCATCTCGTTGGTGAAGGCATTGAAAGTCTCCACCTTCTGACCGTTGATGCTCAGAATCTTATCGGCAGGAGTAAGACCAATCTTGGCGGCAGGTGTGCCCTTTGCCACACTGTCGATACGAAGAGGCTGATAGATTTCCACAAAACGGGGAGTAGCCTTGAACATGCCCAGCATGTTGATGTCGCCGGGCAACTGCAGGCTCATAGGCTTGCCATTACGGATAATGTCGACTCTGTGGGCAGTAGAGAGCGCACGGAACATATCGCCATCGTAGGTCTTGAACGCTCCCTCCTCGGTACCTACCAAGATGTCATGATCCTGGAAGCCCAAGGCCTTGGCCTCGCTGTTGAACGCCATGCCCTGCTTCATGTCCTTGGTAGCCACGTAGTCGTCGCCCCAGTGGAAGAGAATCATCGAATAGATGAAGAGCGCCAGCACGAAGTTGACCAGCACACCACCTATCATGATGAGCAGTCGCTGCCAGGCTGGCTTGGAGCGGAACTCCCAGGGTTGCTCGGGCTGTTTCATCTGCTCGGTATCGAAACTCTCGTCGATCATACCCGAAATCTTGCAGTAACCGCCTAATGGCAGCCAACCCATTCCGTAGGTAGTGTCCGAATTCTTGGGCTTGAACTCGAAGAGATGAAACCAAGGGTCGAAGAAGAGATAGAACTTCTCTACCCTAACTCCGAAGAGCTTGGAGAAGAAAAAGTGACCGCCCTCGTGGAGCAACACCAATATGGAAAGCGCCAACATGAGCTGAAGCGCCTTGATCAAGAATATTTCCATTGTTTTACTTTGAACTGTGAAGGCAGAAAACTGAGACTTTTGTGAGGCTCCTCCCGCCGTTCACCATGATTATGATTGATAAACTTTATTGATAATTCGTGATTGACAGTGTGCACACCTTAATTATATATATAGCGTCTCTCACACCTTCATTATATTATGACGCACTCTTCATCAGTTCTGCAGCGATGCGTCGGGCCTCGGCATCGGTCTGCAGATAGACGTCGAGATCGGGCTGACTGTCGAAGGTGGCTTTCGCCATTACCTGCTCTATGATGTCGCCCATCTGCAAGAATCCACACTCGCCACGGCGGAAGCCGGCATTGACCACCTCGTTGGCTGCATTGACTATGCACGACATGTTGCCACCTTTCTTGATAGCTTCGAAAGCCAAGCGCAGACATTTGAACTTCTCGTAGTCGGGCTCAAAGAACTGCAAGTCCTTGGTCTTGAACAAGTCGAGACGGTCGCCCTGCAGAGGCAGGCGCTTAGGGAAGGAGAAGGCATACTGTATGGGCAGACGCATATCGGGCACACCCAACTGAGCCTTCACGGCTCCATCGACAAACTGCACTGCGCTGTGCACGACACTCTGCGGATGGATGAGCACCTCTATCTTGTCGGCAGGAACGCCGAAGAGCCATTTGGCCTCAGTCACCTCGAAACCCTTGTTCATGAGCGAAGCCGAGTCGATGGTAATCTTGGCTCCCATGTCCCATGTAGGATGGCGGAGCGCATCGGCAGCAGTTACCTTAGCCAACTGCTCCATGGTGTGATGGCGGAAAGGTCCGCCCGAGCAGGTAAGCAATATCTTGTCTATCTCGTTGTCGTCCTCGCCCACCAGGCTCTGGAAGATGGCACTGTGCTCGCTGTCGACCGGCAGGATGGGCGCATGATACTGCTGGGCCAAACCGCATATCAGTTCGCCAGCCACGACGAGGGTTTCCTTGTTGGCAAGACATATCTTCTTGCGAGCCTTGATGGCATGGATTGTCGGCTCAAGTCCTGAGAAGCCCACCATAGAGGCAAGCACCATGTCGATAGGGTCGGCCTCCACGATGTCGCAAAGCGCCTGAGCACCGGCATAGACTTTGATGTCTGGCTCATCGCTCAACAGGTTTTTCAACTCGTCATAATGTGCCTCGTTGGCTATCACCACGGCAGCAGGTTTGAACTTACGAGCCTGCTGTGCCAGCTCCTTCACACGGTTGTTGGCTGTAAGACAGTACACCTCATACAAGTCGCTGTGCTGCTCTATCACGTCGAGCGCCTGTGTGCCGATGCTTCCCGTGGAGCCAAGGATACATATTTGTTGTTTCTTCATTTTCTTTTATCTTGTTCTAATTTGCAAGCCTTCGCAACTTTTCACCGCCATTTAATCCAACTCGAGGATTCCCTCGGGCAACTGCATCTTGATGACACGCTGCCCGGCATCCACCTCGTGAATGAAGTCGTTGCTGGCAGGAATCAGCAGTTCCTTTCCCGCAGGTGTCGTTATCTCGAAGAGCAAGTTGATGGTGCTGTCGTCCACATGGTCGATCGTGCCTATCACCAGACCGGTAGTGGCATCAACAAGCTGGAAGCCGATAATTTCTGCCCACGACATATTCTCCTCATCGCTGTCGGAGAGATGACGGGGAAAGAACACCTCGCAGCCCGTATAGGCACGCACCTGTTCCTGCGTATCGATGTCCTCGAACTTCACCAGCACATTCTCGTCGTTCTTAAACCGGTATTCCTCTATATAGAAAGGCACCAGGATGCCGTCGATGTCAAGAATGAGATAATCGGCATCCACACGGTCGAACACATCGTCGGTAATGGCAAAGGTGATTTCTCCCTTCACGCCGTGGGGCTTTCCCAACTTGCCTATCTTATAAACGTCGTCTCGTCTTATCATATCGCATAGAATCTTTGAAAATCATGATCAGTAAAGCCATTAATTCTTCACTCTTCACTTACTCAATCCGTGACACGCGTAATCTTGGCTCCGAGCTGATTGAGTCGGAACTCTATGTCCTCGTAGCCACGGTCGATCTGTGCGATATTCTCAATGCGGCTTGTACCGTTGGCACTCATCGCTGCAATGAGCAGGGCAATACCGGCACGGATATCAGGACTTGTCATTCTGCCGGCACGGAGTCGAATCTTATGGTCGTGGCCCACCACCACAGCACGGTGCGGGTCGCAGAGAATAATCTGTGCACCCATATCGATGAGCTTGTCGACGAAGAACAGTCGGCTCTCGAACATCTTCTGATGGAAGAGCACGCTGCCACGTGCCTGTGTCGCCACAACGAGGAGAACCGACAGGAGGTCGGGGGTAAGTCCTGGCCATGGGGCATCGGCAAGCGTCATGATGGTTCCATCGATAAAGGAATCTATGACGTAGTGCTTCTGTTCAGGAATAAAGAGGTCGTCGCCCTCAATCTTTATCTTCACACCCAGTCGGCGGAAAGCCTCGGGAATGATTCCCAGGTTGCGGACCGACACGTCTTTGATGCGTACACCGGCTCCACACATGGCAGCCATACCGATGAACGAGCCCACCTCGATCATATCGGGCAGGATGCGATGCTCGGCTCCGTGAAGCGACTTCACGCCCACGATAGTAAGAAGGTTGCTGCCTATGCCGCTGATCTGAGCGCCCATGGCGTTGAGCAGATGGCAGAGCTGCTGGATATAAGGCTCGCAGGCTGCATTATAGATGGTGGTGGTTCCCTCGGCAAGCACCGAAGCCATGATGATGTTGGCAGTACCCGTAACCGAAGCCTCGTCGAGCAACATATAGCAGCCCTTCAGTTTCCTGGCTTCTATCTGATAGACATTGCGCTCGTCGTCGTGCACGAACTTGGCACCCAGATACTTGAATCCCAGGAAGTGGGTGTCGAGACGACGGCGGCCAATCTTGTCGCCACCCGGCTTGGCAATGGTTGCCTTGCCACAGCGTCCCAACAGCGGACCAATCATCAGCACGCTTCCACGCAGCGAGGAGCACTTAGCCACAAACTCCAGGCTGTCGAGATAGTCGAGCTTCAGCTCGTCGCTCTGGAATGTATAGTCGTTGCGACTGTTCTGAGTTACCTTCACGCCTATCTCCCTGAGCAACTTGATGAGGTTGTTCACGTCGAGGATGTCTGGCACATTCTTGATGCGCACAGGCTCGTCGGTAAGGATAGTAGTGCAAATCACTTCGAGTGCCTCGTTCTTGGCACCCTGCGGAATGATGGTTCCTGTGAGCGGATGACCGCCTTCTATGATAAATGACTCCATAGACTATTCTTTGGGGGTTATGAATGATAAGGGGAATATAAGTTACTTGTTCTTTTTCTTGCCATTGCGTCCTTGCGACTGCTCACGGTCTACAATTCTCTCAAACTTGAAAGTGTTCAAGTCGAGCTGAATCTTTCCGTCGGTAAAGCGAGCCAGGTCGGAAGCCACCTTCTCGCCGTCGCTCGAACCATGGCTCCACTGCATCAGGTTGCGATGCATCTGGTTGGCAGTGAGTTTCACCAGTTCGTCGCGCTCCCTGCCAGGCTCCATGGTCTTCAGTATCTCGAAAGCCTCAAAGAGCATGGCACCATAGTGGCGCACGGGAATCTTCTTCATCGGATAAGGCATGGGCTCGGGCTTCTGGGCCATCTGCGAGGCACTTGTCACATCGAAAGGATAGTCGATGTCGAGCTGGAAACGGCTCATGATGGCGAGCTGATCCCAGAGCTTGCGCTCATGTCCCTCCACATTCTTGCTCTCGGGGAACATTCGGTCCATGATGGCAATGATGGCCCTGGCGCATCGCTGACGCTCCTCACGGTCGGGCAGGCCGACTGCATATTCGACCATCTGCTGTATCTCTCGTCCATACTCAGGCAGCACGATCTGCTCTCGCTGGGTGTTATAGTCTAATCCGTCTATGTTCATTAATATATATAATAATAGGTGTAAATATCAAATAAGTTTCTTAGGCATCTTGGCCACGAAGTCCTTCAGATAGAAAGGCACGAAGTAAGCCACATCCTCAAACTTGCCTTCCACGAAGCGCTTCTCGGCCAATGGCGCCATATTCTTTGCCAGCGGCTCGATGTTCTTCACGATATGGGCGTTGGGATGATTGATGACTTCCATACACTTGGCTGCTCCGTTTCCGAAGAAATAGACAGCACCACGGTCGAGATACTCCTTGTAGGTTTCTGCGTCCACAATGTCGGCCTGTATAGGGCGCACCTCGCGGAGGGCACGGTCGAAGACCTGCGCATACACTTCCATTCGGCGGGCGTCGAGCATAGGCACAATGAGCGCATCTTCCTCGGCAGGATGCTCGCCAAGGAGCACGGGCACAGCCAGCAACTCGAGTGTAGGCACGGCGATGAGCTTTGCGCCACGGCCATAGCAAAGGCCCTTGGCCATACTCACTCCTATGCGAAGACCCGTATAAGAACCAGGACCGCAACTTACTGCCACAGCCTCGAGCGGAATATTGCGGGAATCAATGTAACTGATAGCCTCATCGACGAACACGCCCAACTTAACTGCATGGTTGGGACCGCTGTGATCTTCCTTGTTGAAAATCACGGCTCCATTATCACTAACTGCCACCGAGCACACGTCGGTACTCGTCTCAATACTTAAAATACAAGCCATAAAAATAAATATATTCTTAAATAAGGTGCAAATTTACGCTTTTTCTCGCATTTTTTTGTACTTTTGCAGAAATTTAACGTGAAGAATATATGATACAGTCAATGACAGGCTTCGGAAAAGCTACCGTAGCCTACAAAGAAAAGAAGATCAACGTAGAGGTTAAGTCGCTGAACAGCAAGGCTCTCGACCTCTCCACACGTATTGCTCCTCTGTATAGAGAGAAGGAAATGGAGATACGTCAGTTCATCGCCAAGAATCTGGAAAGAGGCAAGATTGATTTCTCTATCTGGATAGAAAAGGACGTTGTGGCTGACGCCACGCCCATCAACATGACGCTGGTGGAGAACTATTACCAGCAAATCAAGAAGATTTCGGCACAGACAGGCATTCCTGAGCCTGCCGACTGGTATGCTACACTGTTGCGCCTGCCCGACGTGACAACCAAGACCGATGTGGAAGAACTGACCGACGAGGAATGGAAGGCTGCACAGCAAGCCATCGACGAGGCTGTGAACCACCTCATCGAGTTCCGCCGCCAGGAGGGAGCTGCCCTGCAGAAGAAGTTCACCGAGAAAGTGGACAACATCCAGGCATTGCTCGCCAGCATAGAGCCTTACGAGAAATCGCGCGTAGAGAAGATCAAGACCAACATCGTGAACGGACTGCAGCAGATTCCTAATGTCGAATACGACAAGAACAGACTGGAACAGGAACTGATCTACTACATCGAGAAACTCGACATCAGCGAGGAGAAGCAGCGACTCAGCAATCACCTGAAGTACTTCCGCGAGACAATGAACGAGGAAGGACACGGCGTGGGCAAGAAGCTGGGCTTCATCGCACAGGAGATGGGGCGCGAGATCAACACGACAGGTTCCAAGAGCAACCAGGCGGAGATGCAGAACATCGTCGTCCGCATGAAGGACGAGCTGGAGCAGATCAAGGAACAAGTTCTCAATGCTCTGTAATAAAGTGAAGAACGAAGAATTCAACGGCTTTACTAATCATAAAGTTCAATGCTGAAGTTTCGCATGTAAGCTCCACACGCCCTGAAAGGGCAGAAGCTCTTAGCCCAGGGCAGCGCCCTGGGTAATCAAGGACGCAAGTTTGTCGCCCTGTAAGGGCAAAAGCCTCAAAAGAATCAGGCAATTTACAAAGCTTTTGCCCTTACAGGGCGCCTTGTTGACTGCCATTATACCCAGGGCGCTGCCCTGGGCTAAGAGCTTCTGCCCTTTCAGGGCGTCTTGCGAAAGTTCTATTCAATGTATAATATTCAAAGCAAAATGAAGAATGGACTGTTAATATTCAGCGCCCCATCGGGCAGCGGAAAAAGCACCATCGTAAACTGGCTGATGAAGGAACACCCCGAACTGAAACTGGCTTTCTCCATCAGCTGCACATCGCGTGCACCACGTGGAACCGAACAGAACGGAGTGGAATACTTCTTCCTCACACCCGAGGAATTCAAAGCCAAGATAGAAGCCGACGAATTCCTGGAATACGAGGAAGTGTACCAAGACAGATTCTACGGCACGCTGAAATCGCAAGTGGAAAACCAGCTTGAGGCTGGCGACTCTGTAGTCTTCGATGTAGACGTGAAAGGAGGCGTCAACATCAAGAAGTTCTATGGCGGGCGCGCCCTCAGCATCTTCGTACAGCCACCATCGGTAGAAGAGCTTCGCCGCCGTCTGAACGGTCGTGGCACCGATGCTCCCGAAATTATCGAACAGCGACTGGCAAAGGCTAACTACGAGCTGACCTTCTCTCCACAGTTCGACCACATCGTGGTGAACGACAACCTGGAGAAGGCTGAACAGGAAGTTTACAAGCTCGTTTCCGACTTTCTGAATCAAGAGTAAGACAAGCCGGGCTGAGGTTTCAAGGAAAAATCCGGGTCGAGTCGTCGGATAAGGCAGGAATTAGCCATAATAGACGACCGGGCTTGGTCATAATAGACGACCGGGCTTAGTCATAATAGACGACCGAGCTTGGTCATAATAGACGACCGGACAAAGCCGTCACAGATGCCTCAAGTCAAACATAAAACAAGAGCGAAAGATGCAAAAGAAGAAAGTGGGCATATTCGGCGGGAGTTTCAACCCCATACACACAGGGCACATCGCCCTTGCCAAGAGCCTCTGCCAGCAGGCAGGGCTGGATGAAGTGTGGCTGATGGTTTCGCCCATGAACCCATTCAAGGAAGAAGCCACCGACCTGCTGACAGACAAACTGCGGCTCGAGATGGCAGAACAAGCCATTGCCGACGAGCCCAAACTCAAGGCATGCGACTATGAGTTCCACATGCCCAAGCCTTCCTACACCTGGCACACGCTGCAGGCGCTGAGCCAAGACTTCCCCCACGTCAGCTTCACCCTCCTCATAGGAGGCGACAACTGGGTTTCCTTCGACAAATGGTTTCACCACGAAGACATCTTGAGCCACTACCCCATCGTCGTCTATCCGCGAAAAGGGTGCGACATAGGAAAAGTGCCATCGGGCGTAACCATAGTGGAAACGCCTCTGCTCAACATCAGCAGCACCGAGATCCGTCAACGCATCAAGGAAGGCAAAAGCATACACGGCATGGTGCCCGACTGCATAGAGCCACTGGCCATGCAATACTACTCCAACCAACACCCCTAACAAGAGCAACAACAAATGAACTGGAAAACAAAGACCAAGAGTTTTCTGAAGTTAGCCTTCGCCCCCATCCGCGGCAACGCCAACTTCTTCATCTTTATGTATCTGCTCGGCATTATCTGTGCCGTAGTGACAACTCCACGCTGGGGAGTCGTGTACGACAACCTGGCGCTGGAACTGTTTGTCGACGTCTACGTGGTTTGCGCCCTGCTGATGCTCGTGCCCAAGAAGCGGAAGATACGCTTCTGCGTAAGGAGCCTACTATACATTATATTATATGTCACAGCACTTGCCGACACCTACTGCTTCGTCAACTTCGGCTCCACGCTCAACCCCTCGATGCTGATGCTCGTGGGTGAGACCAATCCCGACGAGGCAAGCAACTTCATATCAGCCTGCCTCTCGCCTACCGTCATCTTCAGCGCCGTGGGATGGATTCTGCTGCTCATCCTCGTACAGGCCTTTGTGGCAGCCTTCCGCAAGCCCATCATCAAGAGTCTGGGCTTTGCCGTCACCTTCATCGAGCTGCTGTCGCTCAAGAAAAGATGGAACTGGGTGACGCGCGTTACCCGTGCCACACCCTACGCCCTGACCGTGATAGGCATCATCATCTTCATAACAGGAGCCTGCACCTCTTGGCACAACAAGATGGCGACATTCAAGCTCTTCGGAGGCAAGAACATAGGCGAAGTGGAGCACGAGCTCACCAACAAAGGACACGCCGAACTCTATATTCCTATCAACCGACTGGCTTTCAGCATCTACGCCAACAAGCTGGCCGCCAAACAGATCACACAGCTCATACATGCCGCCAAAGACGTACGGGTAGACAGTTGCAGCTACCGCTCGTCGAACATCGTGCTCATCATAGGCGAGAGCTACGGCCGACATCACTCCCAGCAGTATGGCTACTTCATGAAGACGACACCACGCCAGGCAGCGCTCGAAAAGTCGCGCAAGCTCACCAAGTTTACCGACGTCGTGACTTGCTGGAACCTCACCAGCTTCGTCTTCAAGAACGTCTTCTCGACACACGTTGTGGGCGAGAAAGGCGACTGGTGCGACTATCCGCTCTTCCCCGAACTCTTCCGCAAGGCAGGCTATCAAGTCACCTTCATCACCAACGAGTTCCTGCCACAAGCCAAGGAAGCAGTCTACGACTTCAGCGGAGGCTTCTTCCTCAACAACCCAGAGCTCAGCAAGCTGCAGTTTGACAACCGCAACACCGAGCTTCATCCGCTCGACGACGGACTGCTCGACGACTACGACAACCACCTGAAACAAAAGCAGGGCGAGCACAACCTCATCATCTTCCACCTCATGGGTCAGCACGTAGACTACAAGTCGCGCTACCGCAAGGAGCAAACCGAGTTCTGGGCAGGCAACTACGAGGACAAGCGCCCCGAGCTGAACGCCAAGCAGCGCAAGATGTTGAGCCACTACGACAATGCCACCCTCTACAACGACTCCATCGTGGCACAGATAGTGAAGCGATTCGAGAAGGAAGACGCCATCATCATCTACATGCCCGACCACGGAGAAGAATGTTACGAGGAGAACCGAGGCTTTATCTGCCGCAACCATTCGGCAGCCATCAACTGGCCCCTTGCCCACTACGAGTTCGAGATTCCCTTCTGGATTTACTGCTCGCGCAAATACATACGCAAGCATCGCGACATCTACAAGCAGATACGCAAGGCCAAGGACCGACGCTACATGACCGACGCCCTGCCCCATCTGCTGCTCTATCTGGCTGGCATCGAAACGCCAACCTATCAGGCCAAATACAACATCCTCAGCCCTGAGTACGACGAGATGCGGCCACGCATCCTGAAAAACTCTGCCGACTACGACAAGCTGAGAGATGAACATATAGCAAAAGAGAAGAAAGCTAACGAGAAGAAGAAAGGAAAATAAGATTATGAGTACACCCACACTAAACCGAACAGAGTGCAACGCCCTGAGAGGACTTGCCATCATCGGCATCTTTCTGCACAACTACTGCCACTGGCTGGGTCCCATCGTCAAGGAGAACGAATACCAGTACATACAGCGCAACGTAGACTGGCTGCACCAGGTAATGGCGTCGCCCGACGGCTGGCTGCCCATGCATCTGCTGTCATTCTTCGGACATTATGGAGTGCCCGTATTTCTCTTCCTCAGCGCCTACGGACTGGTGCTGAAATACGAGTCTGGTCCACGCCTCACACAGGGCGCAGAGCGATTCAGCATCACAGGCCGTCACCTACCCAATCTGGGTGAAGGACTGCGATTCGTACGCTATCACTACCTCAAGCTCTTCAAGATGATGATTGTGGGGTTCGTCGCATTTACCATGCTCGACTACCTCACTCCCGGGCCTCATCACTATCAGTCGCTCGACATCATCGCCATGCTGGGCATGTTCAACAACGTATTGCCCAATCCCGACCGCATCATCTGGCCCGGTCCATTCTGGTTCTTCGGTCTGATGATGCAGCTCTACATCATTTACCGCCTCTTCATCTACCGTCGCCACTGGGCTTTCACCGTAGTGCTGATGGTGGTCTGCCTGGCGCTTCAACTGTGTCTCTCGCCCGACGGTGAGGCGATGAACCGCTATCGCTACAACTTCATGGGCGGCATGTTGCCATTCGGCATCGGCATTCTTTATGCCCGCTATGGCGAGAAGATTCTCATGACTTTCCATCACAACACAACCAACGCCTTTGGCATTATCTTCTGCGGAGCCATCATCTACAGTCTCAGCGGAAGCATGTTGGGCTGGACCTTCGTGCCTCTCTTCGTCTGTCTGTTCTGCGTCCTGGTAGCAAAGGTGCTGAGCGGAGTGAAATGGCTGCAGGGAGCATACAGATTTCTCGACTGGATGGGCGGAATATCGGCAGCACTCTTCGTCTGCCATCCTATCACCCGCAAGATATTCATCCCCATCAGCCGTTGGGGCGACATGTACGCCGGACTGCTGCTCTACATCATATCGAGCATCTGCTTAGCATGGCTCTTCTCTGAGCTGATGAAGAAGATTCCGAGCCCAAAGATGAAGTAAGATGAGGTAAAGAGTGTGAGTTTCGAAAGTGAAGACAATTCAACCCCTTTCATTATGATAAAAATCAAAGATATAGAACTTGCCAATATAAGCCGATTCAGAGGCGAACTTATGGGAGCTGCCATGCTTTTCATCATCCTCTTTCATGTGGCGCTGCCCCGCGAGGATGCTTTCTTCGGGCTTCGTCGCATGGGCAATGTGGGAGTAGACATGTTTCTCTTCCTCAGCGGTATAGGTCTGTGGTTCTCGTGGGCCAAGAATCCTGACGTGCGCCACTTCTTCGTGCGCCGTTATCTGCGCATCTATCCCGCCTGGCTCATCATAGCCTGCCTGTTCTACATTCCGCGTTTTGAGGGAGGAGACCTCTGGGCATGGGTCGACCTCGTGGGCGACATCAGCATCAATTGGGATTTCTGGCTTCACGACGAGTTGAACTTCTGGTACATTCCCGCCACCATGATGCTCTATCTCTTTGCACCAGGCTACATGGAGCTTATCAAGCGCCACCCCATCTATCGCTGGTTGCCTGTGGTCATGATCATGTGGTGCATCCTTGTGCAGTATGTCACTCCCATCCACCATGCCGTAGGCCATCTGGAGATTTTCTGGAGCCGCGTGCCAATCTTCTTCATCGGCATCAACATGGGCGAGATGGTAAGACAACGGCAAAGCCTCGACGGCACCAGCATCTGGATGATATGGATCATGTTTCTGATGACGCTCACCTCGAGCATCTTCCTCGAACAGGAACGCCACGGCATGTTTCCTCTCTTCTTAGAGCGCATGCTCTATATTCCCCTTACCATTACGAGCATTCTGCTGCTCAACCGTATCTTCCGCCGCACTCCCCAATGGTTCAACCGAGGCTTCATCTTTGTAGGAGCGCTGAGCTTAGAGGCTTACCTCATCCACATTCACTTCGTGCTCCACTACATAGAGAAATATCACTGGGGCTACTGGCCCACCTTCCTCGTCTGCATAGCCATCACGCTTCCTGCAGCCTGGCTTCTCAGCAAGACAGCAGGATGGATCAGCCGACAAATATCCAAGATCATCAAATACTGAGAATATTGAGAACACTCAACTTTCGCTGGGGGAGGGAGTTCAAGAGAATATTAAAGAAAACAGAGAATCATGAAAAAAATAGATTATAGAATGAACGAAAGCCGGGGCTTCTCTGCGCTGATGCGACTCATACGCCCCAAACAATGGATAAAGAACGGATTCGTCTTTGTACCGCTGTTCTTTGGCGGAGCTTTGTTTAATACCGACGCCCTTCTGGCTGGTGTCATCACTTTCTTTGCCTATAGCTTTGCCGCATCGAGTATCTATTGCTTCAACGACATTTTCGATGCAGAAGCCGACAGGCGCCATCCCGTAAAGTGCCATCGACCCATTGCCTCGGGAGCCGTTTCTGTCAAGGCGGCGTATTGTCTGATGATTCTGATGCTCATCCTTTCTATCGTCATCAGCGCTGCACTCGATTCATGGAAGGCCATGGGAATCATCCTTTTCTATTGGCTGCTCAATCTCTGCTATTGCGCCAAACTAAAGCAATACGCCATCATCGACGTCTGCATCGTTGCCTTCGGCTTTGTGCTTCGCCTCTTGGCAGGCGGTGTGGCCACCGATATTGCTCTGAGCAAGTGGATAGTGCTGATGACTTTCCTCATCACGCTCTTCATGAGTTTTGCCAAGCGACGCGACGATGTGCTGAGAATGGAGAAGACGGGCGAGGCGCCACGCAAGAATACGAGCCGCTACAACCTTACCTTCATCAACCAGGCCATCACCATCACTGCCTCGGTAACGCTTGTGTGCTACATCATGTACACGGTAAGTCCGGAGGTGATAGAGCATTTCAACACCGAGCATCTCTATCTCACAAGTGTCTTCGTGCTGGTGGGACTGCTGCGCTACATACAGATAGCTGTGGTAGACCAACAGAGCGGCGACCCAACCCGTATCATGCTCCACGACCACATCACACAGTTCATCATCCTGGCCTGGCTCCTCTCATTCCTGATTATTATATACATTATATAATATGGAGGAAAAAGAAAGAATATATTGTTTCGACTTCGACGGAACACTCACCACCAAGGACACGCTCCTGGAGATTATCCGTTACAAAGCTGGCACATGGCGCCTGCTGTGGGGCTTTCTGCTCTACAGCCCCATCCTGGTGTTGATGAAACTTCACCTCTATCCCAACTGGAAAGCGAAGCAGCTCATCTTCACCCATTTCTTCGGCGGCATGAGCACACGCGCCTTCAATCTGCTGTGCCAAGACTTCGCCAAAGAACGCAGCAACCTTCTTCGTCCTGATATGATTGCCCTTGTCGGCCGGGCCGTCGAGGACAAAAAGAAAGTCTTCATAGTGAGTGCCAGCATCGACAACTGGGTTCGCCCCTTCTTCGCCACACAGGGCATTGAGGAAGTCGAGGTGTTGGGAACAAAAGTAGAAGAGAAAGACGGCTGTCTGACCGGGCGCTTCAGCACAGCCAACTGTTATGGCGCAGAGAAAGTAAGACGTATCAGCAAGGCTCTCTCCTTCGACCGAAGCCGTTACCACATTACCGCCTACGGCGACAGTCGTGGCGACAAGGAAATGCTTGCCTTTGCCGACGAAGGGCATTTGGTAAACAGCCATAAAAGCGAATAGTTGCAGAAAGATTTGCGGGATAAAGGGAAAATGATTAATTTTGCATGCTAATCATTAACAAAGACATGAACATCAAGCAAAGAATACAGCAGATGGACGACTCGAAACGCGAGAAGTTGGGCGAGGTGGTGAGGTTTGGCATCGTAGGTGTGGCAGCCACCATCCTGCAGTACGTCATCTATCTCGTCATGATTCCCAGCCTTGTCTGGGGTCTTCCCCAGTTAGGCGGCAACGACCATGTACTGGCCACCACGGCCAACACCATTGCCTATATCGCCAGTTTCGTGTTCAACTTCATTGCCAGCACACGCTACACCTTCCGTGTCAAGGCCAATGCCAAGCGAGGAGCCGGCTTTACGTTCTCTCACATCATCAACTACACCCTGCAGACGGTCTGTCTGAATCTCTTCGTGGGCATGGGACTGACCAAGCAGATAGCCATGTTGCCCACACTCTGTGTCTGCATTCCCGTCAACTTCCTCTTAGTAAGATTCTTCCTGAAGAAGTGAAGGATGAAGATCTGTCTTCCCAAACAAGCAAGAAAATCAAAAGCAAACATCATGATAAAAAAAGCTTTCGAGATATTCAAGATCAAGCGCGAGGAGAGATGGCAGGCTTTCGTGGCACTGCTCCTGTTCATCGTGCTCAATGCGCTGACCATCATCAAGTACAATAGCCAGTTCACACAGCTCAGCGACAACTATCACAAACTCTTTGTCAAAACCTTCCATGTGGCAGGTTTCGACCCGCTTACCTATGCTGTCGTTTCCTGTTGGGACACAGAGTACAACGTGTATCGCCATCCTCTGCTGGCTTTCTTTATGTACATTCCCAACCTGATCAACCAGGCACTCATTGCCCTTACAGGCATCAACTGCGTGCAGTACATCGTGGCCATTATCCTCGTGTTCTGCGCCTTCTATTCGTTCATCTTCCTCTACCGCATCTTCCGCGAAGTGATAGGCTTGAAGAGCTGCGACGCCACCCTGCTGTCGGCTTTCTACTTCTCCTTTGCCTATGTGATGGTTTCAGCCATGGTGCCCGACCATTTCATCATGTCGATGCTGCTGCTGCTCATGACACTCTACATCAGCGGCATCTGCATGCAGAAAGGACGCCGGCTCACCACCTGGCAGACCGTAGTGCTCTTTGTGCTTACAGCAGGCGTATCGCTCAACAACGGACTAAAGACATTCCTCGCAGCCCTGTTTACCAACGGCCGGAAATTCTTCCGTCCCAAGTATCTGCTCTTGGGCATCATCCTGCCAGCCGCCCTGATGTGGGCTGTGGCACGTGTGGAATACCGCACCTTTGTATGGCCCAAGGAGATGGCACGCCACGAGATGAGAATGAAGAAGAGCGAAGAGGCCAAGCAGCTGATCTACAAGCAGTATCGCGATACGGCACAGGTGAAAGACTCTGCACAGGTAGAGGCTGCCGTGAAAGCCATCATACAGAAGAAGGCACAGGCGAAGTACGTGAGAGACCATAAGCAGATATGGAACAGAAACACGGGCAAGCCCATTGCCAAAGGCGAGTTTATGGGCTGGACCGACATCACGACCTCGCGCACAGAGACGGCTTTGGAAAACCTCTTTGGCGAAGCCATCCAGCTGCATCGCCAGCACCTGTTGGAGGACGTGCTGCGAAGCCGTCCTGTCATCGTGGGCTACGACTCGGCCATCAACTACATCGTAGAGGGCATCATTCTGCTGCTCTTCGCTTTGGGCATTTTCTTCGGCGTGCGCTCCAAGTTCTTCTGTCTGTCGATGCTTTTCTTCCTCTTCGACATTGCCCTGCACATCGGTTTGGGATTCGGCATCAACGAAATTTACATCATGACGGCACACTACATGTTCTTTGTGCCCATCGCCATCGCCTTCTTCTTGCGCCACCTGCGAGGAAAGAGCCTCTCGCTCTGCCGTTCTGTCCTGATAGGACTCACCTTCTATCTCATCACTTACAACGGAGCACTGCTCTTCCGCTATATGCTTAGTTAAGGAGTTGGGAAATTCTTCTGGAGTCAAGGAGTTAAGGAGTTAAGGAGTTAAGACAACAGCTTTTGTGGACTTGAAATTAGAAACAAAATATTAAGCAACAAATATGAACCATATTTTCAAGATAAGAAAAGAAGAGAAGTGGGCAGTCATCGTGGCGCTCCTTGTATTCGCAGCACTCAACACACTCATGGTGTGCTATCACTTCACGCCCTTTACCAAGGGCGGAAACCACATAGGCTACTGGAGTCTCTTCACCCGATACTATCAGATGTCGGGCTTCGACGTGTTCACCTATCTCACCGTGTCGAAGTGGAACGCCTACTACACCGAGTTCCGTCATCCGTTGCTGCCATTCCTCTGGTATCCGTTCTATCTGCTCAACTACTGGCAGATGCAGCTCACGGACAAGAACATCGCCATCATCCTCGTGGCTGTGGTGATGACGATTCTCTCCACCTACTCGTTTGTCTTCATCCGCCGCACCTTCCGTGAAATACTGCAGCTTGACAAACTCGACTCCAACCTGCTGTCGGCCCTTTTCTTCTCCTTTGCCTACATCATGCTCTCCAGCTTCGTGCCCGACCATTTCGGTCTGTCGATGTTCATGCTCACCCTCACGTTCTATGTGGCAGGCAAGCACATCGTGAGCCGTGAGAAGATGCCGGCCTGGCAGACAGCCACGCTCTTCGTCTTCACGGCAGGCATCACCATCACCAACGGAGCCAAGGTGTTCCTCTCTGCCCTCTTTGCCAACGGCAAGGACATCTTCAGATGGCGCCACCTGCTGATGGGCATCGTCATTCCCTCGCTGTTCATCATCGCAGCAGCCATCTGGCAGAACGAGGCTTTCATCATTCCTCACCGCCAGGAAGGACTCCGCATTCTGCATGCACGCGAACAGCGCGACAGCGTGTTCAAGGCACAGGTGGAAGCCGACCAGAAGCGCAAACGCGAGATTCACGGAACCGCCATCAAGGAGAAAGGCATCCTCTCTTGGGCCGACCTCAGCGTGTCGCGTCCACAATCGCTGGTAGAGAATGTCTTTGGCGAATCGCTCATCCTTCACAAAGATCATCTGCTGCAGGACGTCGGCACCCGTCGCCCCATTTTTGTACGTTACCGCACGCCTCTGCCCTATGTTCTCGAAGCCATCCTCGTGGTGCTCTTTGCCGCAGGTCTGTGGATGGGACGCAGGTCGAAGTTCCTGTGGATGATAGGTGCATGGGTGGCGTTCGACGCATTCATACACTTAGGATTGGGCTTCGGCCTCAACGAGGTGTACATCATGACAGCCCACTGGGCTTTCATCATCCCCATCGCCATAGGCTATCTGCTCAAAGGGCTCAGCGCCAGAAACCAGTCGCATCTGCGCCTCATCGTCATGGTGCTTGCGGTATTCCTATTCTTCTACAACGGGCTGCTCATTGCCCAGTATCTATTGTAAATTACTTCACCCATCCAAACCTTTCACCATCATGCCAACAGTATCCATCCTCGTCCCCATCTACGGTGTAGAAAAATACATAGAACAATGTGCCGAGACTCTGTTCCAGCAGTCTTTTGCCGACATAGAGTATGTGTTTGTAAACGACTGTACCAAGGACAGAAGTGTGGAAATACTGCAACAGACTATCGACCGGTTTCCTGAGCGAAAGTCACAGGTGATACTGATTCAGCACGAGCACAACAAGGGTTTGGGAGGCGCACGCCATACAGCTTTCGCTGCCTCGCGAGGCCGATACATCATGCATGTGGACAGCGACGATCTTCTGCCACTCGATGCAGTGGAAAAGCTGGTAAAAGCTGCCGAGAAGAGCGGTGCCGACATCGTAGACGGAGGCTTTGCCGACTGGGAGAACGGACAAGCCACTCTGTTTCATCCTGCCGCCCATGACAGCCATCGCACCTATCAGCGCAAACTGCTCTGCCAGAACATCACCTCCAACCGCATCTGGGGAAGAATCTATCGCAGGGATCTGCTCGAAAACCACGGCATATACAGCGTCGAGGGCATAGACTACAGCGAGGACTACGCCGTGGTGGCACGAGTCATGTACTTTGCCAAGCGCTATTTCATCGACGATGTGGTGTACTATTATCGCAAAGACAACATCACCTCCTACACCCACGACATCTCGGAGAAAAACCTCACCTCGCACTTCAAGGCCTGCCAGCTTGTGGCATCGTTCATCGAGCAGCATGACAACAAGGGTATTTACCGCACAGCCACCGACATCGGCATGGTGAATGCCTATCGCGTAGCAGCCGATCAGCATCTGCCTCTCGAAAAGGTAGACAGCATCTGCACCTATCGCGTCACCCATCCCGTCTGCCGCCTCTGTATCGCCCTGCTGCGCCGTGGCTGGAAGGTGAAACACGTCAATCTCTTGTATCTGTTGTTCAGAAGAATTTATAATTTACAGATACTCAGAAGATAGAGACGTTAAGAAAAGTTTGGGAGGAAGTTAAGGGAATGTTGGGAGGAAGTGAGTGAATTGTTTCTTCTCACTTATCAAATTCTCCATTCCAAATCACGGAACGGACATTCCAAACTACGGAACGGAGATTTCTGCACACTATTTTTTCTTTTTCTTCATGAATGTGAGACATTCTTCGAGTATCTTGACGCGAAGAAGCTTCATGACTGCAAAATAGAGCGAAGAAGCCAGGATGATTCTTACCAGCAAGAGCAGGTAGATGTTCGACAGCCAGCAGGTGAGATAATAAGTTGCCACCATACAGCCTGCCGCACAGAACAGGAAGGGAAGTGTGTCGAGACAGACATCCCTGAAGCGCAAGCCTGTGATGTGTCTGATGGCGCCCTGCCACACCAGCAGCCACAATATCATAAAGGCTGTGTAAGCCACAACCATCCAGTAGATGCCGTAGCTGTGACAGCAAAGCACCAACGCCAGTAATCCTACCACCTGCCCCAGATTGCACCACATGTAAACATCCGAGCGTCCGTTGCTGATGGCGAGGTTCTGATAGAGTGTGTACAGCGGAACGAAGGCTCCGCTCACGCTGAGAATCTGCAGCAGGGGCACACTCGCTATCCACTTGTCGCTGATGGTGATAAGGATGAACTCGTGCGAGACCAGTGCCAGTCCGAACATCAGCGGGAAGGAGAGAAAGGAGGTGAAGCGGAACATCTTGCGAAACACCTGCTGTTCCTTGCCCCGGTCGTCTTTCACCGACGAGAGCACGGGCTGCGCTATCTGCCCCACCGTGTTGGAGATAAACGAATTGGCCTTGGTGTTCCAGTTGTAAGCCTGCGAGTAGTTGCCCACATCGTCAATAGGATAGAAACGACCGAAGATAAAGGTCAGCACATTGTTGCTCACAGTGTTGATGATATTGGTGATGAGCAGCTTCACGCTGAAGGCGAACATCTGCCTCACCGGTCCGAAGTCGATATGCAGCTGTGGGCGCCAGCCTGTGTAATAAAATCTGCCAAAGTTGAGCACCGTAATAAAAATTACCTGCTGCCATGCGAGGCTCCAGTAGGCCATGCCGCTGAAGGCGAGGCACACGCCCACCACATTCGATGATATGAGCGCCACGAAACTCACGATGGCTATCTCCTTGTTCATCATATTCTTGGTCATGTAGGCATTCTGCACGATGCCAAACGAGGAGATGAAAAAAGCCAGAAACACGAAGCGCGACAGCCATACAAGGCAGGGCTGATGGAAAAAAGCCGCTATCAGCGGAGCGCTGAAGAAGAGCACCACATAGAGCGCAAAACTCACGATGACATTGAACCAGAACACCGAGTTGTAGTCGCGGTCGGTGGGATGTTTCAGGTTGACCAAAGCCTGCGTGAATCCGCTGCTCTGCAGGTTGCCAGCAATGAGTGTAAAGATGGTGAGTATGCCGATGATTCCATAGTCGGCAGGCGAGAGCAAGCGTGCCAGGAAGATGCCGAACAAGATGTTGAGCACCTGTGTGGAGCCACTGTTCATAGCTCCCCAAAACAATCCTTTAGCCGTTTTCTCCTTTAATGTTTCTGCCATTTTTCTGTTATATTTTCTGCAAAATTAGCACTATTTGTTTGAAGTTCAAAACATTTTGCTTATTTTTGTCGTATGAAACGAATATTCCATATCATATCCCACTTCGACATGGGCGGAGCCGAGCGCGTGGCACTCAACATTGCTCTGTCCGAGAATCCCGACTTCGAGTATCATATTGTCGAGGTCGTGAGAGGCCGTTCGCCCTTCACACGGCAGTTTATCGGCGAGATGAAAGCGGCTCACATCGCCTTCCACCGCTCACCCGTTCCCGCAGTGCCGTTTCACTACCTCTTCGAGAAGACGGCTGCGCTGCTGTTTCCGTTGTGGTTTGTATTCCTCTTCCTGAAGTATCGTCCTACAGTCGTCCACTGCCACAGCGAGATTCCCGAATGGGCTATCTATCGGTTTTTCCATCTCTTTCCCCGTCTCGCCCGCCATTGCCGCGTGGTGCGCACCATTCACAACACGTCGCTGTGGCACGGTATGCAGAAGACGGGCAGCAAGGTGGAAGCTTGGCTGCAGTCGAAGAATGCCAACATCGCCATCTCCACCTCGGTGCTCGATACTTATCAGAAAGCTTACCACGCCCTGCCACCTATTATATATAATGGTATTGCGCCCTGCCAGGAGCGGAAGACGTATCCCGGGCTTATGGAGGGGAAAGTCAACATCCTCTTTGCCGGACGCATGGAGGAGCAGAAAGGCATCAGCCATCTGGCCGACATCGTGGAGAGGCTGAGCTGCAACGACCGCTACTTCTTCCACATCTTCGGCAACGGCAGACTCAAGGACATGCTCACCCACAGAATAGGCGATGCGCCCAATGCCAGCATCCATCCGCCACTCTTCGGCCTGTCGGCTTATCTCGGTTCGTTCGACTATCTGCTCATGCCTTCAGAGCACGAGGGTCTGGCGCTGCTGTCCATCGAGGCAAGCATGGAGGGCACGCCCGTCATCATCAATGATGCCAAGGGGCTCTCCGACACGCTGCCCGCCGACTGGCCGCTCAAGGTGGAGCACAACGACATCGATGCCTACATGCGCCTCTTCACCCATACCATTCCTCAAGGCGAGAGAGCTCTCTGGGCTGAACAAGCCCGACAGTATGCCATGAGCCACTTCTCGCTGCAACAGATGCAAGAGGCTTACGAAAGAGTTTACCGGGGAGAAGATTGAGGATTTATCCGCTGTTTCTGGAGTTAAGGCGCAACCACCTCCCACCGATCCGTGCGGAAAGAGCTCACGGGCAATCCACCGTGGAAAAGGTCGCCCTTCGCCCAGTTGCGCCAGGCATAGCGAACAGCCACAGGTTTCTTCACCTCATCGCTCTTTACAAACACCTTGTTGCGGCTTATCCACGCCTTAGCCTTGTGGAACACCTTGTCCTCGCCCGCTATCTCGAAGTTGTCGCTCTCAGGACCGTTCTCGAAATAGATTCCTGCCCGGCAATGGTCGAATGTCACCACTGCCGTGTCGCCCTGCATCGTCACAGCCTTGTAGGTGGCATAGTCGGGCAGTCCCTTCATGCCGTAGGTTCCTTTCAGCGCCAGGAGCGCCAGTCGGTTGCCCACCTCGGCTTTCTTGCGAGGATGAATGCCATATTCTAAACCAATATCCATCAGCACCGCCATGCGGCAGTTGTCGATGCGTTTCTCTGTCTCCATCTGTTTTTCGCGCAGCAGCTGGCTGATGGTGTTCTTCGTGATCCGGTCGTACTCGTAGGGAGCTATCTGGCAATAGTAAAAGGGGAAGTTGCCCTGCTTCCACTCCTTGCGCCATCCGCCTACGAGAGCTTCCATCTGGTCGGTGTAATACATATATCGCTTGCAGTTGTCCTCGCCCTGATACCAGATTACGCCGCGCATAGTGTAGCCGATGATGGGGTGCAGCTGGCCGTTGTACAGCGCCGTAGGACAGCGCTGCTTGCTCTTGTCGACATCCTCCTGTGTCAGCGGTGAGTGCAGATGCGGGAAGCGTGCCATCCATTCGGGCTTCATCCATTCGGCACAGAGCCATGCCTCCAGCGCACTTCCTCCCCATGCTGTCAGCACGAGTCCTACAGGCACGCCGAGCGACTTGCGCAACGACTTGCCGAAGTAATAGGCTGCCGCACTAAAGTCGCGTACGCTCTCCGACTGCGCCTTGCTCCAGCCGCCCTCCACATCGTCTACGGGATGCAGCCGGGCATTGCGTTTCACGGTGAAAAGGCGAAGAAGGTCGTCCTTACAGGTCATCAGTTCGTTGGCAGTTCCCTCCACAGGCTGCGACGTGAACCCCTTCATCGGCATCTCCATATTGCTCTGTCCCGAGCAGATCCACACCTCTCCGATGAGCACATCGTGCAGGGTAAGCGTCTTACCATCGGTCAGCGTGATGTCGTAAGGTCCGCCAGCCTGAGGCGTGCGCACAGCCACCCGCCACTTGCCCTGAGTATCGACCTGGGCTTTGTAGGTTCTTCCATCCCACGATGTGCGCACCTTCACCTGTTTGCCCGCATCGGCAGTTCCCCACAGATTGCAGTCGGTCTGCTGCTGCAGCACCATGTTGTCTCCAAAAATCTTTGGCATTTTCACTTCTGCCTTCGCCACAAAAGCCAGGGCGAGGAGAATAGTTGAAGTTAGTAATTTTCTCATACTTTGTTTTATTGTTTTTGTTTTGTGGTTAGTCTGTGATTAGTTTCGGCAACAAAATTACGCATTTTCTTTGAGATAGCCTTCGATTTTAGAAATAAAAAATCATTCTCTTCGCTTAATCAGTTTTTTTATGTAACTTTGCAGAAGATTGACTGCACTCGGCAATTTGAAAACAAGTTTTCATTGCGCTCGTTTGTACAATCTTTGCAAAAGATTGACCAGTAACCCTATAAAACATGAACAGAATTTATCGACTGATTTTCATTCTCTGTGCCTTCTGCGGAATAGCTCAGGCACAACCCGAACGCCCCAAGCTCGTGGTGGGCATTGTGATCGACCAGATGAGATGGGACTATCTCTATCGTTATTATGCCCGCTATGGTGAAGGCGGATTCAAACGAATGCTCGGCGAAGGCTTCAGCGTAGAAAACTGCCAGATACCTTACATCCCATCCGTCACTGCCATCGGACACTCTTGCGTCTGGACAGGCTCTGTGCCCTCAATACACGGCATTGCCGGCAACGCCTTTGTGAAAGACGGAAAGATTGTCAACTGCGTGGGCGACAACACCGTGAAACCTGTAGGCTCCGATGGAAAGGCAGGCTACATGTCGCCACGCAATCTGTGGGTGACAACCATCGGCGACGAGCTGCGCCTCGCCACCAACAACCGCTCCAAGGTCGTTGGCGTGGCGCTGAAAGACCGCGCCGCCATCCTTCCTGCCGGACATCATGCCAACGGTGCCTATTGGTTCGACGACAAGGCAGGACGATTCATCACCAGCACCTTCTATATGGACAAACTGCCCGAGTGGGTCAACAAGTTCAACAAGCGTAAGCTGGCAGAGAAATATCTCTCGCAGAAGTGGGAAACCCTCTACCCCATCGACACCTATCAGCAGAGCACAGCCGACGCCAACAACTACGAGAACGGCATTGTCGACGGCGAGAAGGCACAGTTGCCTCTCGACCTCGCTGCTCTCTACAAGAAGCATGGCTACAAGATCATCCGCAACACGCCCTTCGGCTGCAACCTCACCTTCGATATTGCCAAGGCTGCCATCGAGGGCGAGAACTTAGGCAAAAACACCGACACCGACCTGCTCACCATCAGCTGCTCGAGCACCGACTACATCGGCCATCAGGTGGGAGTCAACGCCGTTGAGACCGAAGACTGCTATCTGCGCCTCGACCAGACGCTTGCCGACTTCTTCGCCTATCTCGACAAGACCATCGGCAAGGGCAACTATCTCACCTTCCTCACTGCCGACCATGGTGCTGTCAACAATGCCGCCTTCCTGCAAGACCAGCGCATACCTGCCGGCATCTGGAACGGGAAATCTATGGTCAAGGAACTTAACCAAGAGCTCAAGGCTAAGTTCTACACCGACAAAGACCTCGTGATGACAATCATGAACTATCAGGTGTTCTTCAACACCGCCACCATCGAGGAGGCTGGTCTCGACTATGCTGCCGTGAAGCAGGTGGTAGTCAACCGTCTGAAGAAAGAGAAGATTGTGCACTATGCCTTCGACATGGAGAAGACCTCGACCGAAAGCATTCCCGAGCAGTTGAAGTTCCGTGCCATCAACGGCTACAACCGCGAGCGCAGCGGAGGCGTGCAGATTGTTCTGAAGCCTGCCCATTATGAGTACGATGTAGCGAAGGGCACCAGCCACGGCGCTTGGAATCCTTACGACATCCACATTCCTTTGGTCTTCATGGGATGGCACATTCAGCATGGTGCCACTACCCAGCCTCACTACATGACCGACATTGCCGCCACCGTAAGTGCCCTGCTCCACATCCAGGCACCCAACGGCTGCATCGGAACACCTATATTCTAATGGATTTTCAGAAATAAGTTTTATAAAGTATCAAGGGGTTAAGACGTTAGAATGTCATAGCTTCTTACAACATCCTGACTGAGTCATTTTGTTCAAAATCGATTTTCAGTCAGGATTTGTTTTTCTCTAATTCTTGATAAAACAAAAAAATCTTGATAATATTTTCTGTTATCAAGACTCATCATCATCATTGATGATTTTCAGATAGTCATCGTAGCTGATAAACCTTCCGCCCATGGAACGGAGATGCGGAGTCTCGAGTTGGCAGTCGATGAGTTTCATTCCCTTACGCTGCATAAAACGGGCCAGATAGATGAGCGCCAGCTTGGAGGCTGAGGGAACGAGGGAGAACATACTCTCGCCAATAAACACTGGGCCGATGGTGACGCCATAGAGTCCGCCCACGAGCTGATCGGTAGCGTCGTCCCACACTTCTACACTCGAGGCAAAGCCCTGACGATGAAGCTCCGTATAAGCCTTGATCATATCGTCGCCCAGCCAGGCTCCATCCTGCTCGATGCGCAGTTTGCTGCACTGTGCGATGACGTCGTCGAACGCCTCATTGATGCTGTAGCTGTACTGGTCTTTGTTGATGAGCGTGCGCATGGAGTGGCTCACATGTATCTCTTCGGGGAAGATGACGAAACGCTGCATAGGACAATACCACAGAATATCGGGCTGGTCGCGAAAACTGTACCAGGGGAAGATGCCGTGGCAGTAAGCCAGCAGCAGGCGGTCGATACTTAAATCGCCGCCCACGGCAAAGAGTCCGTCCTCATCGCCTGCGCGTGGGTCGGGAAACGTGGGATAAGGTGTTGACTCGTCTATTTGAAATATCATTGTTCCTTTTTTGAGTATTAATTGCAAATGGAGAGTTAGAGAAGTAACTCCTCTAACTCCTTACCTATATCACCAGCTCCTTGCCTTCGAGCTTAACCACTGCCTTTCCACCCTTCTTCAGCTTGCCGAAGAGAAGAGCCTTCATGAGCACAGGCTTGAGGCGGTTGCCGATGACACGATCCATCTCGCGGGCACCATACTCCTTGGTGAATCCCCACTTTAGGAGCTGCTCTCGCGTCTGAGGTGTAAGTTCGATACTGACGCCCTTGGCGCTGAGTTTGTCGGCGAGCTGGGCAAGCTTCTTGTCGAGGATAAGCTCTGCCATGTGCCTGTCCATATCGTGGAACACCACAGTGTCGGAAAGACGGTTGATGAACTCGGGGCGAAAGGTTTTCTTCACCTGTGCGAGCATCGCCTGACCACGACTCACATTGCCTGCGAAACCGATGTTGGCCTGCGAGGCATACTGAGCTCCGGCATTAGAGGTCATGATGAGGATGACGTTGCGGAAGTCAGCCTTCTGGCCCTTGTTGTCGGTAAGTCGGGCATAGTCCATCACCTGGAGCAGGATGTTGTAGATGTCGCTGTGTGCCTTCTCTATCTCGTCGAGCAGAAGCACGCAGTTGGGCGTCTTGCGGATAGCGTCGGTGAGCTGTCCACCGTCCTCGTAGCCCACATAGCCTGCCGGCGAGCCAATGAGTTTGGCAACGGCATGCTTCTCGGTGTATTCGGACATATCGAAGCGCACCAGCTCGATGCCCAACTCGCGGGCGAGGACGCGTGCCACCTCGGTCTTGCCCACTCCCGTAGGTCCTACGAAGAGGAGCGACGCCATAGGCTTGTCGTCGTCGATGAGTCCTGCCTTCGCCATCATCACGGCTTCCACCACCTTGTCGACGGCTGTGTCCTGACCATAGATCTTGTCGAGCATTCGTTGGCGCAGCGATGCCAGGGCAGAGTTGTCTTCGTCCTTGATGGCGGCAGCGTCTATCTTGCACACCTTGGTGAGAATCTGCTGAATGACGGCCTTGGTGACATAAGAGCGCTGGCGGTTGGCAGGATGCACCTCAAGATAGGCGCCGGCCTCATCCATGAGGTCGATGGCCTTGTCGGGCAGGAAGCGGTTGCTGATGTACTTGTCGCTGGCCCGCACCGCATATTCGAGGGCGTCCTTGCGATAGGTGACGCCATGATAGATATTGTACTTATGCTGCAGCCCCTCAAGAATCTTGATGGCTTCGTCGACGGAAGGCTCCTTGATGTCGATCTGCTGGAAACGGCGCACGATGCCCTTGCTCTTCGCCATGTAGCGGTTGTACTCCTCGTAGGTGGTGGAACCAATGAAGCGGATGTCGCCAGCCTCGAGATACTGCTTGAGCATGTTGGAGGCATCAGGTCCGCCATCCGATCCTCTTCCGGCTCCTATCATGTTGTGAATCTCGTCGATATAGATGATGACATTGCCCTCCTTGGCAGCTCCGTCCATCACCATCTTGATGCGTTTCTCGAAGTCGCCACGATACTGCGATCCGGCAAGCATCTGTCCGATGTCCATGCCGTAGATGCGGGCTCCCTTGAGGCGGTCGGGCACCTGATTCTCGTTGATGAGTTTGGCAAGTCCGAAGACGAGGGCTGTCTTTCCCACACCAGGCTCGCCCACGTGCAGCGGATTGTTTTTCTCGGCACGGCAGAGCACCTGTATGGTGCGGTCGAGTTCTTTCTCGCGGCCGATGAGCGGATTGTGCTGGTCTACCTTGTCAGAGATGCAGGTGACGAGCTTATGCCAGTCGGAGGGATGGCGTTTTCCGGTCTGCCAGCCTTCAGGGTCGTCATACTCATCGTTGTCGATGCCGTCGTCTTCGTCGTCATCATACCAGAAGTCGCCGTCATCGCCGTCTTCGTCGTCATCATCGAAGTCGGAACTTCCGCTTTCTATAAATGCCCTCATCTCGTTCATCAACTCTTCATCACTGAGGCCGCCTTCACTCTCGTTCGCCAACAGGGGAGATAATTTGCTAAGCTCTTTCATTTCCGGATCTTCCTCATCGGGAAACTTTTCGCCTACGAGTCGGGTGAACTTCTCGCCCAACTCACCGATGTACTTGTCGATGAGATAAGGAGCCTCAGCGTAGGGAAGAGTCAGCATGGCTGTGAGGAAATGAGTCACATTGAGCTTAACACCTGCTCCGCCGGCCAGGTTGACCAGATAGGCAGAGCTGTGCAACGCCTTGAAAAGCACCGAAGGCTCTGGCTTCACATGAGAGAATTCTTTGGGAATGCGCTCCTGCAGCTTAAGCCATGTGTCGAGTTCCTGACGCATGGACTTTTGGTCGATCTTCATCCGGCGCATGATACGGACAACCTCGGGATGGTCGATGACGCTCAACAGCAGATGCTCGGGCATAAGAAACTCGTGATGGTATGAGACTACATTGTCCATTGCCTTGCAAAAGAAGAAGGACATGGATTGGGTAAGTCCTGGGAATAATTCCATAGCTATACTTATTTTTTACTCAACTTTGCAAAATCAATTTTTCACACAGGCTCAATGGTAAATTCGAGAGGATACTTTGCCTTGTCTATCTTCCTCCTCGCCTTCTCCACCTTGCTCTTTGCCACGTCATAGCTGTAGATGCCTACCGAGGCTTTCCCCTCGCGATGGGCCTTGAGCATGATGGCGTTGGATTCCTCGGTGGTCTTGAAGAAGCATGTGTACAGAATGTCAACGACAAATTCCATCGGTGTGACGTCGTCGTTGTGTAGAAGTACCTGATAACGTTTAGGCTTCTTGATCTCAAGATCCTGACGTTCTTTTACTGCTGTTTGTCCTTGTGCCATAATTCAAATGCGTTTGTTTTGTTGCTAAGAGAGAATGAGTCTTCTTGATAGTTCTACTCTGCGTAGGCATGAGTGATTTCCACCACATACACATCGTGGAAGCCGCCCTTGGCGCCATACCACTGCAGAAGGTCTTTGTCGATAAACTTTTCTGCCGACATACTGTCCTTATAGAGTTTTCTGCACTCCAAGGTGAGTCGGGCCTGTTCGAAACCGATACTGCCACCCTCCAAGACGACGGGCTTGAGTCCTGTGGCCTCACACTTTTCGAGGTCGCGTCCGCTCTTTGAACCGCAGAAATTGTATATCTTGCGTGCTTCCTCGCTATGCCCCAAGAAAGAGAGTGTCATGGTGTCGTTGGCCTCTATGAGCTCGTGTGTGAAGCGCTCGGGACGAATGAACACCACTGCCACGGGCTTGTTCCACAGCCAGCCCAGGCAACCCCAGGAAGCTGTCATCATGTTGAACTTGTCCTTGTTGCCTGCAGCCACAAGAATCCACTCCTTCCCTATCGTCTCAAAAACATTGTCGTTGATTTGCTTAATGTCTATCTGTTTCATATCTATATTATATTTAATAAGGTGAAACTCACCTTTGTGTTGTGTCTATGCCGGAGCTTTCGCTTTTGCGAAAGTTTAGTGCAGCTTATCTTCTGCAAAGATAATAAAAAACTGCGTATAATTGTAAGGAATAGAGTTTTTTTTGTATTGTCTTCGTTTTCAGTAAAAAAATCACACTCAAGAATGAAAAATAAAGTCTCCATCTCTTCTCTTAATCAGATTTTTGCAGTACCTTTGCAGCCCGAAAGCCGATGGCAAACAGCCAAGGCTTATTTTTTTTATTATTTTTATACATTCATTTTTAATGTACAAATCAATTTTTAACAAGCACAACTGCCTGAAGTTCAACCGCTTCTCAAACAAGGGCTATGCTCTTTTCTCCGTTTTGGGAAAAGAGGTGCTCGTAGGCGCACTCAGCGTTGCCACACTCAGCCATGCCAAGGCTGAAGGCATCAGCACAGAGGGCGTTAAGACCGACTCTACCCTGTATAAGGGAGGAAAGGCTTACGAGCTCGACGCGGTGAACGTTACCGGCTCACGTGCTCCGATGACTGTTGAGCAGTCTCCCAAGATTGTGTCTGTCATTACCCGCGACGATATTCATCGTGCGGCTGCGCAGACCATCAATGATGTTTTGAAATTAGCTACTGGCGTGGATGTCCGTCAGCGCGGTGGCTTTGGTGTACAGACGGATATCTCCATCAACGGTGGAACCTTCGACCAGATTACCATTCTCCTGAATGGTGTCAACATCTCCAATCCACAGACGGGTCACAATGCTTCCGACTTCCCTGTTGCACTTGCCGACATCGATCACATCGAAGTGCTCGAGGGTGCTGCTTCTCGCATTTTCGGAACATCAGCCTTCAATGGCGCCATCAACATCGTGACTCGAAAAGCGCAAAACGATGGAGTGGCAGCACTCGTAGAGGGTGGATCGTTTGGCAGCTTCGCTACACAGGGACGCCTACAGTCTTCATTCACCACAGGCAAGTGGACACACGCCTACTCTGCCAGCGGTGGCTACAAGCGCTCGGATGGTGGCACTGAAAACAGCGACTTTGAGAAAGGACAAGCCTTTGGACAAGTCAACCTGAGCTACAACCAACGCTTCGATATCAACGCACAGGTGGGATATGCCCAACAGAGCTACGGAGCCAACACATTCTACAGCGCCAAGTTCAACAACCAGTATGAGAAGACCGACCACACCATGGCATCGATCAACCTCAACCTGCACGACCCGGGCAGAACATGGGAAATCGCACCACAGGTGTACTACAACAACTTCAAGGACCACTATCAGCTGACTCGCGGAAAAGCGGGGGCTGCTGCGGGCGAGAACTACCACGACCTGGATGTATATGGAGGCGGACTCAACGCCAACATAGCATGGATGTTAGGTAAGACTGCCGTAGCGTTCGATATCAGCAAGGAGCGCATCTACTCTACTGCCCTCGGCGAAGAACTGGCTGCAGAAGACTATAAGAACATACATGGCTCCGACCGTCAATATACGCGTAAGGGCGAGCGAACCAATACCAACATCATGCTGGAGCACAACTTCATCTTTGGCGGATTCACACTCTCGGCAGGTGTCCTCGCCAATAAGAACACAGGACTTGACAACGACTTCCGTTTCTATCCTGGCGTAGACATGAGCTACCGTCCTGACGACAACTGGAAGTTCTTTGCTTCCTGGAACAAGGCTCTGCGTATGCCTACCTACACCGATCTATATATCAGTAATGTGGTGCAACAAGGCGACATCACACTAAGCCCTGAGAAAAACTCTACTTTCAAGATAGGTGCACAGTACCGACAGACGGGGTTGGCTGCTACGATAAGCGGATTCTATGCACACGGCACCAACATGATAGACTGGGTACAGACTTCAGAAACCGAACTCGCCGACAGCAAATATCACGTGATGAATATCGGAAAACTCAACAACATGGGCTATAACGTCGATGCCACCCTCTACATGAGAGAGCTCATACCCAACTGCTTCATCACACGCATCAAGGTGGGATATGCCTATATCTACCAGGATCATAAAACCGATGCCGACATTCTCAAGTCGCTCTATGCTTTGGAATATCTCAAGCACAAAGCTGTCTTCGGCTTGGATCATCAGATATGGAAAAAGCTCTCTGCTTCATGGGCGGTGCGCTGGCAGCAACGCATGAATGGTTACTCTCCCTATACCAAGGTGGACTGCAAGCTCATGTGGGATGAGAAGAAATATAGCATCTACGTGAAGGCCGACAACATCACCTGCCACCGCTACTACGACCTCGCCGGCGTGAAGCAGCCAGGACTGTGGATCATGGCTGGTGCCAGCGTCAACCTCGGCTGGTAATAAACTGGCAATATAATAAAAACGAGCCTTGAAGCGAACTTTTCATCAGTTACTTCAAGGCTCGTTCCTTTTTTATCGGAAACAAGAAAAAGGGCGATTTTTTACCCATATCTATGTTTTTTTATGAGATATGGGTAAATAATCGCCCATTTTTATAACTTTTCACAAAAACAAGTCATCTGACACAACTTCGCTCTGTACCCGGTTCCAATAAGCATTATGCACTACTCCATACGTAGTAACCATTGTAAGCCGTAGGGTCTTGCGACGAGAGATACTATCGCCAAAACGAGCCAGTTTGTGGCGGAGATTCGCATCATAATCCTTATCTATCACAAATTCGTTCTGAGAAAACTTCATTTCGCAGATATTAATGGTGTTATCGGCTCGCTCTATCAGCATATCAATCTGCGCACCAGGACCATAAATCTCATCGTCCTTCACCTGCCAGGAATAAGTATTTGTCACCACTCCCGAAATGCCAAGTGCCTGCTTGATTTGAGGAATATGCTGGAAACATACTCGCTCAAAAGCCAAGCCACACCATGAATAGCGAAGAGGCGAAGTATAATTGTGCGATCAGAACTCTGGGTCATCCGTTCTATTCTCCTTCATAAACTTCAGATAGAACAAAGAAAAATTATCCATCAGGCGATAGATGGCATTATACTTCTTGGCACCATAAGAATTGGTACGGATAATGAAGCCGCTATGTTCCAAATCTTCCAGTACACGAGATAGATTTCCGCTATCCGTAACACCTAAACTTGATACGATTTCCTCCCGGCGCATTCCGCCAAGTTTCTTACCCAATACATTCACCACATCTATATATGGTTCTGAATTGCGAAAAAGAGAATCATACAGCTCCCTAAACTCGTAATGCAAAAGTCCTTGGGGTGCAAAGAAAAGAGAATCGATGTTCTGAGCCAGACTCTTTCCCTTCTCCATCAAAGACCAATAGTAAGGCACACCGCCCATCACCATATAAGCCTCCAACAAATCATACCGGGAATAAGCGAAGCCCATAGCCTCACTATATTCCTCACACTCGTGAAGGGTAAAAGGCTCTAAGAAAATCTGATAGTTCACACGATTGTGCAGACCGCCATGATTACGGAATATCTTGTTGATAATCCAGGATGTTGCCGAACCACAAACGATAAGCAGGACATCATTCCGCATCGCAGCCCACCCATTCCAGAAGAACTCCAATGCCGTAACAAACTTAGACCTCGGCGTGTCCATCCAAGGCATTTCATCGATAAAAATAACTTTCTTCTTCGCTGATGACTGACGAATCAATTCTTTCAGCATATCAAAAGCCTCCAACCAATGCTTGGGCGAAGAAGGCACTTGGAGGCCAGCGTCCTCTAAAGAAGAACGCCAACCATAAAGTTGCTCTTGCAAAGATCCATTAGCAAGACCGGAATGAAAGAAAGTAAACTCATCTTTAAACGTCTGTTTAACAAGATAAGTCTTTCCTACACGCCTTCTTCCATACAACGCTACGAATTTAGAGTCATCGGAATTGTAAGCATCCCTCAGCTCAGCTTGCTGTTTCTTTCTACCTATCAACATATTATAATCCTCCTCTATCCATAATTAGCTTATAAAAACAGAGGCAAAGATAATCAAAACTTTCCGTATAATTGTCGGAAAATACATTTTTTAACCCGTTTCCCGACAAATATAAAGCTATAATTGTCGGAAAACGCCTTTTCAGACCCACTTTCCGACAATTATAGCTCACTATTCCCTTTTTTAGGGAAGTACAATCCCTCTCTTATTTTATTCTGGCGCCTGATACCTACCATTAATCTTGATGGGTTCAAGATGAATGCCCACATGGGTATCGGCACCATACTTCTGCTTGAGTCGTTGTTCTATGGCCGTGGCACGCTCGTGAGCCACATAGAGCGAGAGTGAACCAGGCATACGGACATGCATCTCGATGGCTATCTTGTTGCCTATGCGACGAGTTCGCAGATTGTGAATCTCGCAAACTCCCTGCACCTCGGTAGCAGTCTTCACAATGTCGGCTTCTTCTGCATCTGAGAGGCTGGCATCGGTAAGTTCCTTGACACTCTGCATCACCAACGACCAAGCTGCCTTGATGATGAAGATGCTCACCACTATAGCTGCCAAAGGGTCGAGCACAGCCCAGTGGCTGCCCAAGAGGATGGCACCACCAATACCCATCATCGTGCCGATACTCGACAGAGCGTCACTGCGATGATGCCAAGCATTGGCCACCACTGCCTCTGAATGATACTTGTGCCCTGTACGCACCGTGAACTGGTAAGCCCACTCCTTGAGTACGACACTCACCACTGCTGCCACAAGGGCTACGATACCTGGCTGCTGTAGCTCTTCGCCTAAGAAGGCGTGATAGGTTTTGACAAGCCCCGACCAACATATCATCATGCCCACAGCAAAGAGTGAGATGCCGATGATGGCTGTGGCGAGGGTTTCGTACTTGCCGTGACCATAGTCATGATCCCTGTCCATAGGTTTGTTGCCGAGCTTGACAAACACCAGCACCACTACGTCGGTGGCGAAATCGGTGAGCGAATGGATGGCATCGGCTATCATGGCAGCAGAATGCCCCAAGATGCCTGCGGCAAACTTCAGCACGAGCAATAGCACATTGATGATGCTGCCTGCTATTGTTACCTTGTAAACTGATCTTAATCTCTGCTTTTCATCCGTCATAACATTCATGTTTTTGTATAATTGGGCGACAAAGGTAGCTTATTTTTGTGAAAACGGAAAAGATAAGAGATTAAAAAAGATAAAAAAAGAAGAGTTCAGCTCAGAAGTTAAGAAGTTAACTTCTAAACCTCCTACTCGTTCAGGTCTCTCGGTTTGCCGTTCAGGCTCTGGTCGGCAATCTGTTTCTGGTCCTTGGCAAGATAATGCCTGCTGCTGTCGATGGCTATGAACACGCCGTCGCTCACACCTCGTACTCCCTTCTGTGGGGCAAAGGTTACGATGCGGCTGTCGAACTCGCCGATATAGTCGAGACAGCCTGTGGCAGCATCCATCCACCACACATTCTTCCTATCACCCGACACCTTGCCAAGGTCTATCTTCATGGGCACACAGTTGTAGTTGTACACCATCAGGTAATCCTTGCCACGGGTGGCAAGCAGACGGTTGTAGCGTTCGCCATTCCTGCCCACAATGATGCTCTGGTCGGGCACCCGCTCGAAATAAGGCATGGTGAGCATCAGGTTCTTGAGATGCTTCATCTGATTGAAGCCAGGGTCATCAAGAGCCTGATACCAAGTTTTCTCCGAGCCGCTGATGCCATAACTCGTGGGATAACCAGGCTTCAGCATCTGCATGATGGCATTATGGCCGTAAGTATGACCGCAGGAGCCGGCAAAAACACTCCAATAGGCATAGCGACGCACATCGTAGTCCTGCCAACGCTCTTCACAAGGGTCGTGTAGTCCTTTGGGGATATCCTCATAACTGGGCTCTGCATCGAGCACAGGCTTCATGGGGTTGTAAGCCCAGGTGGAGTCCACGTACATCCAGTTGTCCTCCTCAGTACTGTCGGGTATGGGATAGTCTTTATTGCCCATACGCTGTCCATACTTGCGGTGTCCGCTCTGAAAAGCATGGAAGTCTATCCACCCCGCCTTGCTCCACCATTTGGCAGACGTATAGCGTCCACGGGGATGATACGTCATCAGGTGGTTGTGGTCGATGCTCTTGATGGAACTTGCCAACGATTTCCACACCTCGGGATGAATATCACCCTGTATGTCGCCACCCATCACCCAGATGATGTTGGGCGAGTCCTTGTATCGGTTGGCAAGAAAACTGCCATAAGCCTTGGCTTGCCGGGCATTGATATTGCCAGCCTTCACCTGTGAGCCCCATATAGTCACCATACCGATATAGATACCATTCTGTTCGGCCAGTTTGATGATATAATCCATGTGATCCCAATAGCTGTACACACCATCGGGATCGGCCTTCGTCAAGTCCCATCCAGCTGGCAGCGAGGGTTGTCCATAGATGTTATAGGCAGGGGTTCCGTTCATCACCTGTACCAAGACCGTGTTGAAGCCTGCCGCACGGCATTTCTGAAGGTAATACTGTGCTTCCGAACGGTCGAGACGTTCGGGCAACAGCCAGCCCGTATCGCCCAAAAGGAAGAAGGGCTGTCCGTTCTCAAACTGCAGATAGCGATGATTGGCGGTCACCATCAATCGCCCATTCGTCCAAGGTTTCACGAGGGAAGCTGCATAAGTTTCGGCAGGAGCTGCTGTCGAGAGCATGAATATCGCTGCCGTCATAGTCAATGTGTTGATTAGTTTTCTCATTGCTTTATAGATTTAGTTTGAATTTGTATTTGACAGATGAAGATTCCCAAAAGACTTTTATAGACTTATAACGCAGAAAATAATGATTTTATTATCTGTCAGACAACGTTTTTTAAGTGACGGTAAAGGATAAACAAGAATAAAATTTAACACATATTCTTTGCTTTGTATTCCTATAAATTGTAATTTTGCAAAAGATAAGCAGCACTCTGGGAACATGCAAACTTGCAGGTCTGCATTCCCACAGGCTTAATCTTCACAAAAAGAAAACAAAGGTATGAAAAAAATATTAGCACCCTCCGCATCGACTATCCGCAGGGCGAAGGCTCTCTGCCGATGGCTGTACGAAAGTTTATTGCCCACGAATTGTCACAGCTAAGCCTCACCGCCACCTGTACAGAAGAGGGCAACAAGAAGACTGTCGACTATAGCGGCAGTCTGGACAAGGCACAGCAACTCGTCGACTTCTATGGCAAATGCAACATGGATTTCCTGGTAAGCATGCAGAAAGAAGTGTACGAAGGAATGTCGGGACAGAAGCCAGAATATGCTCCAAGATTCAACAACGAGCTGAGCCTCAAAAAAGCATACGAATGTGAGCAATATCTCACCTATGCAGTCCTTGGCTACACATATCTGGGAGGAGCACACGGATCGGCTGTCGACTATCATGTCAATATCAACAAAGCTACTGGCAAGCCTCTGACCGAGACCGTGGACACGATGAAGATAGAAGAACTGCAACCCATCCTCAAGAAGGGCATCGTGAGCTATATTGCTCCTCAAGACAGCGAGGTGACAGAAAAGAATCTCAAGAATTATCTCTTCCTCGGAGAGAACGGACTTATCCCCATTCCTGCTCACGCTCCCTACCTCACTCCCGAGGGTGTCTGCTTCAAATACCAGCAGTACGAAATTGGGCCTTACGCCATGGGCATCATCGAGTTCGTTGTGCCATTCAAGGACATCAAACCTTTCCTCCTTCCAGAAGTTCAGAAACTCGTAAAATAAAGTTGGGGCTTTCATTATGTGAAATTGATAACTGAGAAAAGCGAGAAGAAGATGCTGGTTTGTAAAATCTGTTTACTGCATTCTTTACACCGGAAACTCCTGCTTTTCAATAATGCATATTTATACATTTTGCCTTTACGATGTGGTTTGGTATATGTATACAAATCTATACGTGGATAATAACAATAAGTATACATAATAGAAGTTAAATACGAGTTACTCTTCTTCTTTTATGTTATATATTGTTAATTTTTAGCCTTATACTTTCCCTTTTATACCCCAGTTCGGGATAAGTATTAAACTATCATTTAAAACCTACAGAACTATGATTATCTCAAGTTTCGCAATGGCTCAGGTACGAGCTGAAGGCTCAAAAGCTCATAACCCAAGGAGAGCACAGAATGACTTCGGCATCAATTGTCACGAAGGATGTTTATTTCTTCACTATGCTACGAACCACAAACCAGGCATGAACAAAGAGCGTAGTGAGCAGCCCGTAATGGGTGCGCATCACCTCGAAGCGCTCGCGAAGAGAAGCACGATGGTTCTGCACCGACATACCTCCATCGAGATAATGGGTGATGACAGCACCCACATTGCGCAATGGCAGGTGAAGCCTTGCAGACTCTTTCATCACACGTATGCACCAGTCTACATCGGCAGAGAAACGATAATCAAGATTATAATGGATGGCTTTCGCTAAGTCGGTACGGGCATAGAATGACTGATGGCAAACCAACATACCCCAACGAAACGAACGCCAAGACAGGTGAGCAGGTGGCTGCAAACGTCGATGATGCAGAAAGCACCCTGTTGCATCTACTATGTCGGTATCGCCATAGAGCACACCAGGAAGCACTTCACCCTCGCCCACACAGCCTGCCACATACTCCAATGTCTCGCCTGAAGGAAACACGTCGCCTGCATTGAGAAACACTAAATAGTCGCCCGTGGCACGGTCTATCGACTTGTTCATCGCATCGTAGAGTCCTCGGTCGGGCTCCGACACGACAACGATGTCGTGGGCATTCTCGCCCTTGCTTATCTTGTGCTGGTAGGCTCTTACCATGGACAGGGTCTTGTCGGAAGAGCCTCCGTCCATGATGATGTGCTCGATGCTGCAATAGGTTTGTTTCTTCACGCTGTCGAGGGTTCGCTGCAGCACCCGTTCTGCGTTATAGGTACAGGTGATGATGGTGAATTTGATCATATACGGTAGTTTTTATAGGCCATCGCCTGATTGTAGACTTCGATGTACTTGAGCGCCACGACGTGCTGCGAATAGCTGGACGACACCTTGTGCAGACAGTTGCTGCGCACCTCGTCGGCATCGGCTTCGAAGAGCACCCAGTGGATTCCTTCCGCCAGATCGGCAGCATCACGATAGCCTGCCACATAACCGTTCTTGCGATGATCTATCATCTCGGGAATGCCGCCTACCTTGAAACCTACGCTGGGCACGCCGCAAGCCATCGCCTCCATGATGGTATTGGGGAGATTCTCGGAAAGCGAGGGAAGCACAAAGACGTCTGCCGAACGATAAATATCGGCGATGCGACGGTCGTCGCTCACGTATCCCAACGAGATGGATGGGAAGGGCAACTTGCCCTCCAGTTCCTCACTATGGCCGCCAAGGATGGCGACGCAGGTGTTGTCGCGCATCTCGGGATATTTGTCTGCCAGCTGCTGGCAGGCTTCCATAAGATAATTCATGCCCTTGTAGGGATTGGTGGCTCGCTGGGCTATGAAGAGGATGATGCGCTTGTCGGCTGGCAGGATGGCACGGGTGCGGGCTTCCTGACGATCGGCAGGACAATATACTCGGGAGTCGATGGGATTGGGGATGCTTACCACTTTCTGCCCGGAGAGAAGCAGACTCGACTTCGCCTCGCCTGCCAGCCACTTGCTGCAAGCCACAAAGAGGATGTTGTTCTGCCTGTAGAGATTCTGCTTGCGGCGCCACACCTTGGCTGCCAAATCGCCCCAAAAGCCTCCCGAAGGCAGATACTTGCACTTCGCGCAACCGCTGTGGAACTTGTTGCACCCCATGGTGAGATGGCACAGCGAGGTGGCTGGCCACATGTCGTGCATGGTCCACACCACGGGCTTTCCGCTCTTGAGTATCTTGCGGATAGAACCCAATGAGAGCATACCCTGATTGATCCAGTGCAGATGGATGATGTCGGCCTCCCTGAACTCAGGCAAGCCCGTTATGTCGTAACCCGAATTGGCGATGTCGATGTCGAAGAGATGAAGCTTGGAGAAGCGCATGTGCCAGAAGATACACCAACGCTCCCACAGGAAATGCCACTGTCCGAAGATGGAACGGGGCATCTGAGCCACGGTGATCGACTCTGTCTCCTTATCGCGCACCAATATCTTGGCCTTAACTCCATTGTTGTTAAGGGCATCCATCAGACGGTTGGCTGCTACTGCGGCGCCACCGGTCTGCTCGCTTGTATTTACTATGAGTACTCGCATCGTTTGCTTGTTTTAATATTCGACTGCATGCTTGCCCGGCTCGACACGGCAGGACGTATGCAATCTTACACATGTGCAAAGATAATGCTATTTGGGGAAAACACAAAACAAAAGACACTACAAAATGATAAGTGTCACTAAAAAAAACACGCTGCAACTCTCAACGAGCTGCAGCGTATCATTATGTTTAACTTTTAAATTTCTAATCCAAAGGCAATCTCACGATCCCCTTTGTTATCTGTTAAACAATCTACCTTAAAACCTAATAACTAAAAACCTAAATCTATTACTACTAACCTAAACAATCTATTAACCTTTTGACGATGCAAAGATACAACATTTTTTGCTATATCACCAAACATTTTGAAAGGAAAATGATAGATTTTAGTGTTTATTTGATATAAATCAATCAGATGTGCCCGAACACAACACATTTTAAGCATCCATTAACGGTCGTTAAGCTTTCACTATGAGAACCGTGGCATAAGCCGATATTCCTTCCATCCTGCCCGTGAAACCCAACTTCTCGGTAGTGGTTGCCTTGATGGAGATGTTGTCCTCGTCGGTGTTCATCACTTCTGCCAGGCAGGCTTTCATGGCTGGCACATGAGGATTGAGTTTGGGGCGCTCTGCACACACCGTGGCATCGATGTTGCCCACCTGATAACCCTTGGTGGCTATCAGCTCGATGGTCTTGCGAAGCAATATCTTGGAATCGACATTCAGCGTCTCGGCAGAAGTGTCAGGGAAATGATAGCCGATATCGCGCATATTGGCTGCTCCCAAGAGTGCGTCACAAATGGCATGTATCAGCACATCAGCATCGCTGTGCCCCAACAAGCCCAACTCGTAATTTAGTTTGATGCCGCCAAGCCAAAGCTCACGCCCTGCCACCAACTTGTGGACATCATAGCCGAATCCTACTCGAATATTCATCTTTTTTTTGGGGTTTATCTTCTCTTGAACAGGTCCTTGATGCCGTCCATGTCGAAGGTGAGCGAGAAGCGCAGCGTCTGGTCGAGCGGATTGCTCTTGGCGGTGGCTACTACATAACCGGCATCGAGCTGGAACACACTCATCTTGAAACCGGCACCGACGGTAAAGTACTTGCGGTTGCCCTTGTTCTCGGCTTCGTGATGATAGCCTGCTCGGAGCGAGAACTTGTCATTATAGGTGTACTCTGCTCCTACGCCATAGTAAATCTCCTGCAGCTCTTCCTTGAATCCGCCTGGCGCATCGCCGAAACTCTTGAAAATGCCTCGGATAGCTGAAATATCATTATACTCGCGATGCACGCGGTCTTCGTATTCTGAATTGTCCTCGCCCTCTTCCTGCTTGGGAACGGTAGGTACCAACAGCTTGTTGGCATCGGCAGCAATGGTGAGGCGGTTGTACTCGTCGATAGGAATCATCAGTGAGGCACCCAATCGGAGGTTGGCTGGCAAGAACTCGCTGTACTCATTGCCGCTAAACTTGATCTTACTACCGATGTTGGAGATGTTGAGACCGATACCCAACTGGCACTCACGCTGGCCGATGTTGATATAGTTCTGATAATAGGCTGCAATATCGGCAGCGAAGGCGGAAGCGGGAGAATTGTCCTCGCGCTCATCAAAACGCATGTCGGAATAAATCCAGCGCAAAGCGGCAGAGAGTGAGAATGTCTCGCTCAGCATCAGCGAGTAAGCTACATCGAGCGACATCTCATAAGGATTGATTGTGGTTCCTTCTCCCGACTCGGCTCCCTCGTAAGAGGTGTAGACTTTACCCAGATTGAAATAGCGCAACGAACTCGACACGGCGCTGTGGTCGCCAATGCGGTAATAGCCTGCCAAATAGGCAAGGTTCATATCGTTGACCAACGAGCGAAGCCAAGGTGTGAAGTTGAGCGCCACTCCTGCACGCGAGATACAGAAAGGATATTTGGCGGGGTTCCAGTACTGAGAGTTGACATCAGGGTCGGTTGCCGCACCCACGTCTCCCAGACCGCCGCCACGGGCATCAGGAGCTATGGTCTGCGAAACGACCGCATAGTTGACTGGATTGAAAAGATCCTTCTTTTCCTGAGCACTCGCCTGCAGAGAGAGCTGCACCAGGAGCACCGCCAGTAATATTCTGAATGCTTTGTTCATATCTTCTTTGTGGTTTATTATTCTGTTGCCTAAAATAAAACGCAGAAGCAGCCTTTTTATTTTGCCGTGCGCCTTATTTGTTGTTAATATCCTCTTATTTTCTCAACTTTCGCTGGGTTCTAAAGTTATAGAAGTTCTGTGATTGTTTTATCGCCTGTCTTATCTGTTGCTGATGACAATGAGCTTCTTCGTCTTCGACACATAGCTGCTGCCTTCCGACGACACTTTGACACGATAGAGATAAACGCCCGTCTGCAGGGGGCGGCCACCATCTACCGACAAATCCCAGTCGACCGTATAATTGCCCGTAGCCGACACTCCGCTCTCGGCATGACGCCACATCTGTCTGCCTGCCGCATCGAAGAGTTCGATGACTACATCCATGTTGCTCTCCATACGGTCATGACTGATGATGAACGTGGTGGAAGTACGGGCTGGATTGTTGGTCACGCCGATGTTGAAGAGCTGCGGACGCAAACCTTTCACCACGTTGAAGTGAAGCACGGCTGTAGAGCTGTTGTTCTGAATGTCCCATGCGCGGAACTGCAGTCTGTGAGGTCCTTCCTCCAACTCGGGAATACTATAAAAGGTGGAGCCACTGGTATAGGTTCCGAAATCGTAGCTGAAGTTGTTGTTGAGCGTATAGGTCTTCGCCATGTCGCCATCGATGACGAGCTGAAGGTCGTGACCTATTCCGCTGCCGGCTGCATTGATGCCGTCCTTATCCTTGATCTCTGCCACAAAATAAGGCGTGCTGTTCACATTTCCACCATCAACAAACGAAGGCGAGTTGAGATAGCAATAGATGGAAGGGCCTACCGAATCGTTCTTTGCCTCGGCACTTCCTCCCACAATAAACTGGTCGCAGGAGCCATTGGCTCTGATGGTCTTGTCGGTATTCAGGGCATAGAGATTGATCATTCCCTGACCATCGGCATAGTTGATATCCTTGGGCACGGCAAACGTCAGCTCGAAACTGCTGTTGCGAATGCTGTCCGAACCATGATAGAGCGTCTTGGTGCGGTCTAAATACTTGAACGCCACCTCTGCGCCGTCATTGCTGGTGTTGTTCAGCTTACAGGTTATCTCTTCCTGAGTGTCGCGCACCGTTGCTGTCACCACACCATTGAATCCTTCTACTCCTGCCACATGTCCTTTCATCTTGATCACAGATCCTGCCTTGACCGTAGGCATCGTTCCTGAACCGACAGCCACGCCGTCGATCTCGTCGACCACAACCTGAGCTGTAGGAAGATTGAGCGACAGGGCTGGATCGCCCAACAGCGAATACTGCAGGTGATTCTCGGTATTGTCCTGTTCGGGACTCGTCTTGTTGGGGTCTTCCCGGGTAGGGGTCGGATAACGGTTGGTTCCCAACATCACATCGTTCTGCGCCAGTCGGTGAGCCTCGCCTAAAGCAATGGGCTTGCCGTCCTGCAGGGAGAGCACACGCTTCATGAAAGCATGGTTGATGTATTTGTTGGCGGATGTGAAAACGGTACGGGCCGTTCCATAGAAAGCAACGGCTCCGCCCTTCTCGTTGCGCACGGCTGCCTCGCCTATTGTTTCCGTTACGCCGTCGAAAGCCATAATGTCGCAGGCTGCTGTCACCCACAATGGCAGATTGGAGGTGCGCGACTCGCTAAAATCGCTCAGTCCAAGTACTGACTCGTGCGAGATGAGGGTGGCGTTGCCATGCCCTCCATAGTCCATGACCAAGGCTCCGTTGGCCTGTTGCTGACGGATGATCTTGCTCACCTCTGGATATGTATTGCCAGTGGCTGAACTCTCACGGGTATAGGCGTCCCACATCACTTTCTTGATCAGGAAATTGGGATAATCCCTGCCCACGCTATTGGCCACAGAGTCGACATCCTGCATGTGAATATTGTCATTTCCATCGTCACCCATGAACATGATGGTGTTCTGCCAGGCTCCGCCATTCTGATTCTTGCTGTAATTGATGGTCTTGTCGACCATGATCTTCGCCTCGGCTACTGTGGTTACCGGGAATCGGCCCACGCCAACGTCCTGCAGCTCACGTCGTGCGTCGGAACCTGCACCTTCGGCCAGGATGCCCATCCAGCTGTCACCGGCATAGCAGGTTGTCTCGCTGAACGAGTTCTCGCTCTCATAGACAAGAAGGTAATCGTCTGGATCAAACCGCTTGCAGTCGGCTGTGAGCATGCGGTTGTCCCAAACGCAGTCGCCAAAGAGCAACAGATACTTAGGCATGTCGGCCTCTGTAGCTGCCCGGTCCTGCAACATTCTGAGATAGCGACGATAGGCATTGGCATCGGGTGTGCCACTCGAGAACTCATTGTACAGTTGGTCGGCGGCAACTATATTCACCCGCATACCGTCATGACTCTCATGGAACTCCTTAAGGCGCTGTGCCTGCTTCAACAGTGCGCCTGAAGAGGGAACGATGATGACCAGGTCGGCCTGACCGTCAGCATGAAGATCCTGATTGGTAATGTTCTTCACATAAGTGGCTGTAGGATGCTTTCCCGACAGAGGCGACAGCGGAATCGCCTTCTCCCAAGCCATCGACACATAGTCAAGACGGGCTGTCTCACCGCTCACATTCTGAATGGTGATCGTATCTTTGCCACCATCGACTTTCAGATTGTCGAGCAGATAAGTGCCTGAGTCCTGCCCTGCCTTGCAATAATCCAGAATACGAACATTCAAGGTACCTATGTCCTTGCCGTTTAGCAGAATGCGTATTTGGTTATTTCCTCCTGCCGAGACATTGACGGTAAGGCGTCCTTTCTGACTGCCAGTGGTGTTGGTGATCACTACCTGCTGACTGCCGCCCACGCTGATGGGCGTTGGGTCGAAGAGATTTCGTCCGCCATTATACCAGCTGTAGCCATCGACCTCGTAAAGCGAATGATAGTCATCGGGCGACGGATAGAAAGAGGAAACAAAGGCTGCCGAGTCGACCGTGGCAGGCTCCTCGTCGCTCTGGGTAATAAAATAATAACCGTAATCGGAATAAGGATTGCGTCGGCGGACAGTCGATGAGTTGGACGTCCAGCTGACAGGCCCCTTGGCATAAAACAGATGTTTTCCACCTACGACACACTGGGGCACTTCCTTCAAATCATCGGTGCGGGCCAGGTCGTTGGCATAAAGAGCCTCGTTCTGCAGATTGCCGCCATAGCCATAAATCTTCACCTTATTGATATTGGAGAAGCCTGCCTGACGAACCGTGGCATCGGTAAGCTGGTAAACACCTGAAGAGCTGACTCTTATCTTTGCCCACTTGCCCGAGGCAAGTAAAGAATGTTCGGCATAGATGTCGGCTGCCGAGGCATAAGCCTTGTCGTTCTTGCGCTGGCGCAGCACGCTGTTCTTCACGGCCTTTGCCTTGACATCGAGCATGAAACTCACCAGCATCTGATATTTATTGTTGCGGAAAACCAATGGGCAGAAGGAAGCCACAAGATATCCTTTCCTTCTGCTCACGGAGATATTCTGACTAAGAGGCACCTGCGAAGGCAGGGCTGCACCGGATATGCGATTGTAGTTGGCCACATCGCTCACGGTCATATCCATATATTCTGGATATTTCACCGAGACGGTGTAGACGGAGTCCTGATAGTTTTCGGGCAAAGGAATGGAATAGAGAAAATGTGGCAACACAGAGTCGACCTTGACCTCGTCGGCTGTCAAGTTAAAGAACCGCTGCTGTGCCTTTGCCGGCAAAGCAAGAACCAGCAAAGCTATCCACACGAAAAATATCCTAACTCTTTTATTCGTCATATCTTGGAATAACAAACTTGTTTCTTATGAGGCGGAAGATAAACTCCACCGCCCTGTTCTGTTAACCCGTACTGTTCTTTCGAGTGGCTTGTTAAAAGCGCTTACTCTGAAAACCTTACGAACAGCTTTCATCGGGTTGTTTGCAAATGTAACTACTTGCAATTGAAGTCGAGCACCTTCCAGTCTTCAAGATAACCTTCGAGATGGTCGTCAATGCTGACAGGTCCGCAACCGGTAGGACAGCCTGTATAAAGCAAGTCGCCCGTCTTCAGCGTGAAGTACTGACTGATGTAGGAGATGATCTCGTCCACCTTGTAGAACATATCGCTGGAGCAGCCTTCCTGCACTGTCTTGCCATTGATGTCGAGATGGAAATGAATGGCCTGTATGTCGCGAAACTTCTGCACATCCATCCATGTACCTATCGCCGCCGAACCATCGAAGCCCTTGGCAAGTTCCCATGGCTGGCCGGCCTCACGCAGCCTCTTCTGCATCTCACGGGCTGTGAAGTCGATTCCTACCGTCACCGCATCATAATATCTGTGGGCGAAGCGCTGCGGAATGGTCTTTCCCAACCTGCAGATGCGAACCACCAACTCTGTCTCGTACTCTATACGTCCCAGATGATCAGGGATGAAGAATGGTTTTCCATCCTTCAGCAACGCCGAGTCGGCTTTGGTGAAAATGACAGGTCTCTCTGGTTTAGATAACGTGTCATGTAGCGATTTATTGTGTTCGGCATAGTTCATGCCTATGGCAAATATCTTCATAATCCCAAAAATATATATAAAAAAGAAATGGGAGTTAGAAGCAAAGCGTAAGCCTTGACTCCATAACTCCCTGATATTCTAATTTAACTATAAGTCAAATTAATCTTGCCATGCCAAGCATTTCGTCCGCAACAGCAGATTACTCAGCAACAAGAGTGAAGCGCTTGTAAGCAACGATCTTGAGATCCTTGCTCTGAGAAGCGAGGTACTGAGCAACAGTCTGCTTGTCGCCATCACCGAACTGGAACTCCTGATCAACGAGGCAGTTCTCCTTGAAGAACTTAGCCAGACGACCATTAGCAATGTTCTGGATCATAGTTGGGTTCAAAGAAGCAGCCTTCTCCTCACTTACAGTCTTCTTGATGTTGCGAGCCTCCTCAGCCTGCTCAGGTGTCAACCAACCCTTCTTGGTGTTGCTCTCGATGTGATCCTCAGAGTCAACGTGAGCTGGGTTGATGCCAGCCTTCTTCAATGCTGCGTTAACAGCCTTCTCTACGAGCTCTTCCTTGGTCTTAGCCACAGCTACCTCGAGCTCTGTCTTCTTAGTCTCCTCAGAAACAGAAGACTCGTCGAGAGCTACAGGACGCATAGCAGCTACCTGCATAGCAACCTTGTGACCAGCCTCCTCGTTGTTCTCGTTGAGCTGAACCATAGTACACAGAGTGTGCTTGTTCATATGGTCGTAAACCTCGATGTTCTCACCCTCGAGAACACAGTAGCCGTCGAGCTCCATCTTCTCGCCTGTAATACCAGAGCGCTGTGTTACAGCAGCCTGAGCATCAGACTCGCCAACCTTCAAAGTCTTCACCTCGTCGAGAGTGTGAGCCTTGGCAGCAATAGCAGCATCGAGGATGTCAGATGTCAACTTGATGAAGTCAGCACCATTGGCAACGAAGTCTGTCTCGCACTTGAGAGCGATGATAGCAGCGAAATCGTTAACCTTCTTAACGAGAACGCAACCATTAGATGTCTCGCGGTCAGAACGCTTTGCAGCGATAGCGAGTCCACGCTCACGGAGCAACTCCTTTGCCTTATCGAAATCACCTTCAGCCTCTGTCAGAGCCTTCTTTACGTCAGCAAGACCAGCACCTGTCATAGCGCGAAGTTTCTTGATATCTTCAATTGAAACAGCCATAATATTTTTCTTTAATTAAAATAGTTAATGTTCTATTTATTGCTATAGCACTGAGCCACCCCTTTCCTGGATGATGGCTCAGAGCTTATTAAGCCTTTGCCTGATTACTCAGCAGCCTCAGCAGCCTCTTCCTTGCGGGCAGCCTTCTTCTTAGGCTGATCCTTCTGCTCGGCAGCAGCCTTCTCATCAGCCTTCTCTGCCTTGCGCTCCTCAAGACCCTCAGCGATAGCACCGCAAACAGCAGAGAGAATTACCTCTACTGAATCCTTAGCATCGTCGTTGGCAGGGATGATGTAATCGATATTCTTAGGATCAGAGTTGGTATCAACGATACCGAACACTGGAATACCCAGACGGTTAGCCTCCTTAACAGCGATGTGCTCCTTCATTACGTCGATAACGAAGAGTGCGCTTGGAAGACGAGTCAGGTCGGCGATAGAACCAAGGTTCTTCTCCAACTTGGCACGCTGGCGGCTTACCTGAAGCAACTCGCGCTTAGAAAGGTTAGAGAATGTACCATCATTCATCAGCTTATCGATGTTTGCCATTTTCTTGACAGCCTTACGGATTGTAGGGAAGTTAGTGAGCATACCACCTGGCCAGCGCTCAATAACGTAAGGCATGTTGACGGAAGCGGCCTTCTCAGCCACGATTTCCTTGGCCTGTTTTTTAGTAGCGACAAACAGGATTTTCTTACCTGACTTGGCGATTCCCTTAAGTACCTCAGCAGCCTCGTCTACCTTGGCTACGGTCTTGTTAAGGTCGATAATATGAATACCGTTACGCTCCATGAAGATGTAAGGAGCCATTGCTGGATTCCACTTGCGACGGAGGTGTCCGAAGTGGCAACCTGCCTGAAGTAACTGGTCAAAATTTGTTCTTGACATTGTCTTTTCTTGTTTAATTGTTGTTTACTTTCTTTTTGAATCTAATTGTTAGATCAGTCGATGAGTAGTCCCCGATTAATGGAATCTCACCGATTTAGATACTAAACTTTTTAGCTCAGCTATATATAATCTGTATATATATAATATGTATAAGATTAACGCTTGCTGAACTGGAAGCGACGACGAGCCTTTGGCTGACCTGGCTTCTTACGCTCTACAGCACGTGAGTCACGTGTCATGAAGCCTGCATCCTTCAATGCCTTCTTGTCCTCAGCGTCGATCTTAACGAGCGCGCGGGCAATAGCGAGGCGCAGGGCCTGGCTCTGACCGGTGAAACCACCACCGTCGAGGTTTGCCTTAATATCATACTTACCCTCAGCCTCGAGCAACTGCAATGGCTGCTTCACTACATAGCGAAGGATTGCTGATGGGAAATATGTCTCAATATCTTTCTTGTTGATTGTGATCTTACCTGTACCTTCTGAAAGGTATACACGAGCTACAGCGCTCTTGCGGCGACCAATTGCATTAATTACTTCCATTCTACCTTAATTATTTATACTGGTTAATATCAATTGCCTTTGGCTTCTGAGCCTCATGCTTGTGCTCTGTGCCATCGTAAATGAAGAGGTTGTCCATCAGAGAACGACCCAAACGGCCCTTTGGCAACATACCCTTTACTGCATGACGCAAAATCTTGTCCATGCCGTCAGGACGTGTGCGCAACTCAGCTGGAGTGTTGAAGCGCTGACCACCAGGATAACCAGTGTAACGTGTGTAAACCTTATCTGTCTCCTTCTTGCCAGAGAATACCACCTTAGCGGCGTTGATAATGATTACGTTGTCACCACAATCTACATGTGGAGTGAAAGTTGGCTTGTACTTACCGCGGAGCAACTTTGCTACCTTTGAGCAAAGACGACCAACTACTTGGTCTGTTGCGTCGATTACAACCCACTCTTTCTTAGCTGTCTCCTTGTTTACGGAGATAGTCTTGAAACTTAATGTGTCCATTTTAAATTTTAAATTACTACTAAAAAACGTTTTTAAATCTTTTTACTCACTTTTAGACAGGCGATTCACTAACCGCAATTCCCGGCCACAGGAGATTGCTATTAACACACACTGCCCAGGGGACTCTAAGCGTATCCCCGTAAATAATCGGACTGCAAAAGTACATATTTTTATTTAATTATGTGTAAGTTACAAACTCAAGTGTTTTACTTTTATAGATATTTAACTCAATTTTGAATTTTAAACAGTACTTTTTACCAAAAATTCTGCTAAAATCTACTGAACAGCTTAAAATGAGCTATTTATGAATAGTTCACCTCAATAGAGGTAATGACTTGGCAATAGTACCAACTTCTTCATTATACATAAGTTTGCCTTGCTTGTCAAACAACTCTGTTACGATTGCAAAGATCTTAAATTAATTCCGCCAACGGGTGATTATTAAATTATGGTCGGAAAATGTCTCAGAAATGCAACTGTACAATATCTAAAGAAACACATATAAGTTTCATATACAGCATTAAAAACATGAGAAATGTTAAATGCAATTCCCTTTCTAACAATACAAAGCAAAATTTTCTCGTTTGTAGATTGTTTTTCGTACTTTTGAAATTAGAATTATAAAAATGGGTATTTTTAGAATTTATGACTAAGGAGTAACAATATACACATTTTGTAAATAAAGGGAATGTTGAACACCTACTAAAAAAAATATCAATTTATGAAAACCAAAGGACGCAACATATGTTTCGATACCCTCAAGGCTATTCGCAAACAAATAGCGGATGCCAATGGGATAGACTATTCACCCGAAGAATGCCACTTCAAGGACGAATGCAAGGGAACTTGCCCAAGATGTGAGCAAGACGTGAGAGACCTGGAACATGAGTTGAGAATCAGACAAATGGCCGGGAAAGCCATCAAGGTCGCAGGAGTGGCATTGGGAATCACCGCCCTCGCCGCATCCACCACATCATGCGCCACCCAGAAGGGATATTATAGTTCTATATCAGAGAAAACCCTCCCTATTCTATTTCAAGAATATACGCCAAACGATTCCGTCCTCCTCAAAGAAAAAGAAGCACTAAACAAGAAAGGAGTACTTTTTTGTACAAGGGCATCTCATTGACGAGCAAGGAGATCCACAAGTAGGAGCCACGATTACGGCAAAAATTTCTGGCAGCAAGACTATTGCTGACAAAGATGGAAACTTTACTATCGAGGTGGAGAAAGAAGATATAATCACCGTGAAATATCTTGGCATGCAAGACAGAATCATCAAAATCACAAAAATGAGCCAAGAGAAACTCAATATTATCACTTTGACAGAAAGCAGAGATGTCTTGGGGGAAGTCGCAGTTATCAGAGGAACAGCTCCTATCATCAAGAAAGATACTCATTCAGAAGAAGCAAAGCAAGAAAAGTACACGAATGATGGTAAGACCGCCATCATCCAACAAACCGTCGCATTAGACTCCACCAAGAGCAGCAAGCTATTTGGCGCAGCAATCGAGGAAATGGCATCATTCCCTGGCGGTTCAGCTGCATTGATGCAATACATCGCCCAAAATCTCCGCTATCCAAACATACAAGGAGATTGCAATATACAAGGAAGAGTCATTGTTGGTTTCACTGTCAATGAAGACGGAACCCTGAGTGACATCAAGGTGATGAAAAGCATTTCCCCTACCTTCGACGAGGAAGCCATTCGGGTAGTGAAAAGTATGCCGAAATGGAATCCTGCCAAGCGAAATGGCAAGGCCGTAAAAACGAAATATACAGTCCCCGTTACCTTTAGATTAGAATAAAATGAAGACCGCCCCACTCATTTGCATCGACCGCCACCGCCTTACGATAGACGGCGAGGGTGTCACCACCCTCGTGGCATTCCACGGATGCCCTCTCCATTGCAAGTATTGCCTCAATCCCCAATGCCTCGAAGCCGACGGCGTATGGCAGGAGATGGACACGGAACTGCTGATGATGAACGTGGAGATGGACAATCTTTATTTCTTGGCGACAGGAGGCGGCATCTGCTTTGGTGGAGGCGAACCACTCTTGCGAAGCGCATTCATCAAGGAATTTTGCGAGCAATGTCCTGAGGGATGGCAGTTTACGATGGAGACGAGCCTCAACGTGCCTCGCCATCACTTGGAGGAAGTCATCTCCTTCATCGACTCCTTCATCATCGACATCAAGGACATGACACCTGCCATCTACCAAGCCTATACCGGCAAGGGCAATCAGCAAGTTATTGAGAACCTTGTCTGGCTCTACTCCCATGCCAAACATAAAGATAAAATCACCCTCCGTCTCCCCATTATACCCAAGTTCAACACTGAAGAGGACAGAAAACACAGTCGTCAAGTCTTAGAAGAATTAGGGTATGAGAATTTTGATGAATTTGAATATGTGATTAGAGGATAAACTGGTTAAATCTATGCCCTACCGAGACTATGGTCTCATTTCAGTGTTGTTTCTACGGACTATCTTGCCGTTCAAGGTGGACTCACGGATATACTCAGCCAACTTGCGATTGGTTTTTCTCGCCATCAATTTCAATACCTCGTAGCTTGGCAGAGAGAATTTCTTCGTGTCAAACTTTGACAGCTTGCGAATCCTTTTAGTGGGCAGTTTTCCACCCTTTCTCCTGGCTTGTTCATGCATGCTTGTAATTCGACATACTGTTTATAGTTGGTACACTCACTTTCTGCGACCGTTGGGAACAAAAATTCTCCGCCCTTATGGTGGAGCGAGGAGTTTTGGGGTTCCCAAAACATAACCTCGCTCCCTCCTCTAAGAACAAAAGACGAGACATTTGCCTTTCAGCTCTCCATGCCCAAGGTTGCAGACCTTAATTCTCGCAATTTGCACCAAAAATCAAAGCTGCCACATTGAAGAATAAGGTCACAGATACAAACTACCTTGTTATTGAAGTGTGCAAAGGACAAGGTGATAATATTCAGTGCGCAACTTGCCAAGTGTAGTAATTGTGTTTTGTCGTTTTACTTTGTGAACTATGCCGAGTGTGTTATATGCGCTGTGTGTCCTCGGTATAGTCTGCATAAATCTAATGCCATGCTAAAACACTGCGGAGGTTTGCCCAAGTGGCTGGAGGCGCAAAGCCTCCAAGGAACGTTGCTGCAACCATTTCGGAGAATAGAGCGGTTGCCAATAAATCCACAAGTACATTCTACGGCAGACCAAGTGATGGGTATTTTTCAGTTGAGTAGTTGAGAATATGTTGTATGGTAATGAAAATCAAAGACTTAACTTATCAACAAGTTCTCAACAAAAGTTTCTACACAACACTTCACTGGGCAAAAGAGAAACATAGGCATGAACATTGAGGATTTCTCTTTTCATCATTCTCTTTCTTTTGTTGAGATATTTGTTGAGAGTATGTAGAGCCGTAAATACTTGATATTCAACACTACTTTCTGTATATTCAACAAATCAACAAAAATAAGGGGATTAGTCCGCCCTTTTAATGGCTTAGGACTATCCCCATCAAATAAGCTGCTTCATACCAATGCTTCTGTACTTCTTCGTGACAGAACGACAGCATTAAGCCAACGACAAGAGGACATTCAGTTAATAGCGTTTGTCCCTCCATTGAGTTGTAGGATAATGACACTACCTTTCTCTTTTGCCCCGTACAACCTCTTTATGATTGTGTCACGAAATCGAACAGCACCGTATGAATTTATACGGAAACAAAGGGCAACAATCATCGGGAAGCCATACTGCGTTTGCCAAATGCCCTTGGAAGTTTCCTTTTTCTGTTGGACATCCGACACCAAAAACAAGCCTTCCTTGTACATTGACCTTATCACAGCATGGAGTTTCGGGGCGGTGACATGAAGCATATCAACCAATTCACCCTCAATCATCCACAAGTCTTGCAAGTTGGACGGAATGGAAAACTCTCCATTTCCGTCCATAGTGATTACAGTTCTTTTCATGCCATTCCTCCCATTGTTGGCAAATGCCCCTTGATTCGATTTTCAAAGACTGATATGTCATGCTCCAACTTGGTGCTTGTCACCTTGGCATATATCTGCGTCGTGGTGATGTTCGTGTGACCGAGTATCTTGCTTACTGTCTCAATCGGCATACCGTATTCCAGGGACAATACTGCAAACGAGTGCCTACTAACGTGGTACGAGATTCGTTTCTTGATGCCACACATTGCAGCCACTTTCTTGATGCGCTTGTTGATAGTGTCAAGTCTGCCGATATTGAACAAGTGGCTGTCCTTTCTCAATGGCTTGTATCTCTCAACAATCTGCATCGGAATATCCATCAGCTTGACTTGAAACGGCACGCCTGTCTTTTGACGCTTGGAAACTATCCAAGGAGCACCGTTTATCATACAGATGTTGTCCTCCGTCAGGTTCTTTGTGTCAATGAAAGAGATACCTGTCCAACAGCCAAAAACGAAAAGGTCTCTTGCAAATGCCATGTTTGGGTCTTCCAACTTTATCTCGGTCATGGCGGTAAGCTCGTCCAAGGTCAAGAACTCACGCTCCTTGTGGTCTGGGTCAACGTGGTACATGGCAAAAGGGTTTCTCGGTATCTTGCCGTTGTAGTGTGCTGCCGTGACGATATGCTTCAACGGAATGGAGTATATCCAAATGGTGGACTGCGTAAGCCCTACAACGTTCTTCAAGTACAGGCAAAAGTCACGGATGAACTCCTCGGTAAGCTCATTCATTGCCATGTCGCTGCGCTTGTACTGAAACTTGATGAACTCGGCAACGTACTTTCTTACCACAAGATACTTGCGATAAGTCCTAACAGCTCGGTCTTTGCCCACACGTTTGGCAAAGGTTGCGTTCTCCTTGTCAAAGGCTCTGAGCAATGTCTCGTACTCCATGCCTATGCCTTGATAAGCGTTTCTCACCATTTCAGCGGTAACGAACGCCTCACGGTCGGAAAGTCGTTGGTAATGCTTGGTGATTTGAGCCTTGATGTTGTCAAGCGCAAAGTTCACCTCCTTGGCTTCCTTGCTTCTTCCCTTTGCTCTGTTGCCCTTGGCATCCCATATCGCCTTGCTTACGCTCTGCTTGCAGCTAAACTGTGCGATAGTTCCGTTGATTGTCACTCGTCCCATGATAGGGACAATTCCGTTTCTCTCCTTGCTTCCATTTACATAGAAGACTGTCTTAAATGTACTTCTCATAATTCCTTGCTTTTGTTCGGTGCAAAATTAAATCATGAGAGTTGCATGGCAAATTCTAAACCTGTGCAGAATGGAGAAGTAAGAACCGAAGCCGTTAAATATGCTTATTAGGGCATTTCTTTGAGGTAATGACTTGAAAGCGTTTCCACTTCTCAAATCCGCCATTTTCGCATTTCCTCACGAATGCCACTTAAAGCCAACGACTACCACAACCACTTGAAACTCAAAACAAAAGCTCAAATCTGCTATTTTTTGCTTTTTTTATCAGTCTTTTTTGAGAAAAGTAGGAAGCAAGTTTTTCTTGCGCGCACGTACATTAATATATAATACACTCAACTTTTGCAAATCGGGAAGTTTTAAAAGTTCAGCATGATTGGAAATTGCCAAGCCTATAGGCAAGTCACATAGTCGTACGTGACAATAAGTCTATGCGTATGAGCGAAAGGGGGCGTACTCGGATTATTCGTGTTCTATCCTCATGGCTGCGTGTACAAGAAAGAACTTTCCAACAAGTATGTGCAGCAGAAGAACAAGGTGCGCCTTGCAGACCAGAGCAACATGCTCGTCTTTACCGCCAGCTTCAACCATGGCCGCAGATATCATGCAGGCAACCGTAAGCTGAACAATAGCGATAGAGAGATCAGTATCAGATAGAATGATTTACTCATCCACGACCTCGACTTTCTGACCACCTCAGGCTGATGCAGTCAGGACGTTTCGAGACCGACTTTAGATAAATATTTATAAAATCGGTGTAAATTATATTAAATAAATCGGTTTTAAAAGATTTAAATAGTAATTTCTTATTAATAATTCTTATTTTTGAAGCATGTACCGAAAGAGTTTCGATACTTTCTAATAACCTAAAACTTAAAATAATGAATCTTAAGTTAACAATTACCAGCCTATTCATGGCTATTGCACTATTAGTTAGTGCCGGTTGTACAACCGAAATCGGGGGGGGTAATGAATCATCCCATGTAGCGAACCAGCAAGTTAGCTTGTCGTTTTACCAAGTGACCATGCAGTCATTGGAGAATTCTCAGGCAAAGACTCGAGCCGACGAAAGCAGTACGAGTACTGCTTTGAAGAACAGCCCGTTTACTTACTTGGATATTTCTCTGATCCCTACCAATGGCACGGGCAAAACTATCGTTTTCAGACAGGTGAAGGCTGAAATGGCAGACAACTTCGGTCATGTCAGTATGCAGGTTCCTGTGGGTGAATATGATATGGTGGCTGTAGCCAGCAAGAATGCCGATGTGAAGATTAATTCTGTGACGGAGGTTGTCTTCCCCAACAAGGTGACAGACATGGCGGCTGTTTGCCAGAAGATAATGGTAAAGGATGGAAACAATGCTTTTAATTGCAATATGAAGCGTTCTGTGGCTAAGTTTACCATTGAAAATACTGGTTCCACGACGGACGTGGTGAAGAAAATGAAGTTCCGCATTTCGGGTAACTGCAGCAACAAATGGAATCCTACGACAGGTCTGGCGGCTGACGTGAGCGTGGTGACTCCGACAATCGAGATGAACAATACCATATCCCGGTTACACACCTATGTCTTCCTGAGTTCGGCGGAGGAGGAGAATATCAAGGTGGATGTGGAGATGCTGGACTCGGAGGGCTCGCTGCTGAAGAGTCTGTCCTTTGAGAACGTTCATCTGAAAACCAACTATGTGACGAAATACACCACCGGCGATCTCTTCGGTGTGTCGAGCTCGGCTGACTTCACTTTCTCTAATGCTGAGTTTATGGACTCAGGCACTGGTAAGAACTTTTAGAATGGCGGTGACTTCCCTGTAAAAGGGGCTTGGATTCTTACGTCCGTTGATGTGAGGACTTAATTGATGACAGATGTTTCGTCAATTAAGTCCTCATTTTTGTAATAAGTGAAACTCGAACTGTTGTCATTAAGGACTTCTGACCGTAACTACTCAGCACCCCTATTGAAAACTTTGTGTCTTTTTGTACATATGGTTGACTCCTTAAAATGTAAGTGAAATGAAAAAATCATTAGAAGAGACATTAAAGGAAGTTGAATTATGTAAGGAGATTTATCGTCTTTATGCTTTAGAGCACCTTACAATGTCTGAAATTTCTGTAAAATTTGGGTTTGCTCTTAGCAGCATTCACAATAAAATTCGTAAATTTGAAGCCGAGAACCCTGAATTGGCAGAAAATATGAAGAAAAAAGGTAAGGAAATCATTCCTGAGGACTATAAGCAATTGCTTCAGGAAATAGCAGAGTTAAAGAAGCAAGTAAAGTCAGAGCGCCTTCGTGCAGACTTCTACGAAGAAATGGTAGCCTTTGGCAAGGAAGTCTATGGTATAGACTTAAAAAAAGCTGGCACCAAGTAGCAAGCAGGCTTCACACACGAGATGTCAAACTCTATCCAGTCATCTCGATGTGTCGCTTACTTGGTGTAACCAAGCAAGCCTATTACAAACATGGTGACAGTGACATGTTAAAGGCTGCCCAAGAGTCTTTCGTTGTAGAGTTCATCAAGGATATTCGCAAGAAAGATCCAGGCATAGGCGGCAATAAACTTTGGCTTATGTATCAAAGACAATTTGGCATATCTAGAAGTGTAGGCTACAACCGCTTTTACGACATAGTCGAGAAATACAATCTAAAGGTACGAAAGGTAAAACGTAGGGTGAAGACAACAGACTCCACCCATGACCTTCCATTGTATCCAGATATTGTTAAGGATTTGCTTCCCAACCGCCCATGCCAACTGATAGTCAGTGATATAACGTATATACCATATTATCTCGACCCAGAAAGCGGCGAGTACAAGTTCTGTTACCTTGCCCTCATTACGGATTATTACACAAAGGAGATAGTTGGGTATAGTGTTGCCCCTACGTTAGAGGCTATTTATGCCATAGAAGCCCTCAAGATGGCTTTAGATCACTATAAGGGAAATGACCTTAGTCAATTGATTCATCACTCTGACCGTGGAGTTCAATATGCAAGTTACCAATATACAGATTTGCTCAAGAAATATGGTATAAAAATTAGTATGACAGAAACTGGCAATCCTAAGGACAATGCCGTTGCCGAAAGGGTCAACAACACTATCAAGAATGAACTTTTGAAAGGCATGTCGTTTACTTCTATGTTAGAGGTCTCGGAGGCTGTCAAAGCTGCCATCCGCTTCTATAATGAAGAGCGCCCGCATTTGAGCCTTGATGGTTTGACTCCTCGTGAGGCAGCAAAGAAAAGAGGTGAATTTGACAAAAAGTGGATAAGTTACAGAGAAAAAGCGATAAAAGCTAAGGTTGCTTAGGATATTTTTGTATCTTTGCACAACCAAGGAACTACGTGATGGTTTAAGCCACCAACGTAAAAAGTTTGAGTTGGGCATCGAGCCCAACCCAAACTTACCAAGGAAGCTATGCTCAGGATTGTCCCCCAACATGTTTCTTTGTTGAGATATGAAGGGTAACTTTATTTGTGGCTATAGAAATAAGTAGTCAACTATAAATATGACTAAAAATTAAATAGGTCAACGTGAATTACAAATAAGTAATAACTGAGTCAACTCGTAGTATAAATAAAGCTTAAAGTGGTCAACTAAAATCGTTAAACCACATTGATAGAAAAGACTCGAAATATGAAATCGGCTTCGATAGTCAATGAAGCCTATTTCGTAGAGCAAAGAAAGCGGCTTCGTAAGCAGTTGAAGCCTATTGCATTGTGGTTTAACGATTTTAGTTGACCACTTTAAGTTTTATTGATAATACGAGTTGACTCACATTAACGTAACAACTTATGACAATATGGGTGCTGAGTAATTACTTCTGCCCCCTCAGAGGTTAAGAGAAGTTAAAGGTGTTGATAAAATTCCGATTTCTTCGTTTATACATCAGAACAAGCAAACAAGGCACACATGACAGAGAAAGAATTCACCTCACTGGTTCCCGAGCTGCGGCAAACAGCCCTGCACGTCTGCAGGGGCTGTGGCACCGACGGCATGACTGCCGAAGACGTGGCGCAAGACACCATGCTCAGGCTGTGGGCCATCAGAAAGGACATCACCTCTGCGCAACATGCTAAGGGGCTGACGGGATGCGTCGCCAAACACTTCTGTATCGACAGACACCGCAAAAAGCGGGAAGTCTCCTTGCTGCTGCATCCGCATCTTCAGGCTGAAAGCCACGAGCCGCCTCCCGACATGATGATGGAAAAGCAGGAGAACGATATGTGGCTGCAACAGAAACTGCTCGAACTGCCATCCACGCAATACCAGGTGCTGCACCTGAGACAGGTGGAGAAGAAAAGCATGGAAGAGATTGCCGGTATCATCGGTATCACTCCTGCTTCGGCTGCTACAATCCTGTCGAGAGCCCGACAAAGGATGCTGACGGAAATCAGAAGAAGAATGGAGATTTCGAGGAAATGAGGGAAGTTAAACACTGAACATTAAATATTTATATAAAAATGAATGGAGAAAAGAATATTAGACTGCTCATCGGGAAATTCATGCAGGGACTTACCTCGATAGAGGAGGAGGAACGGATAAGCCAATGGTTTGCTGTACACGCTGATGTGAGCGATGACCTGAAGCCTTATCAGCAAATGTTCGCTTACTTCGACAAGGGTATGCCTACGGATGGGCTGATGCCTGAAGACGGGGAAACGTCTGATGGGGATGTTTGCCGTGAGCCGCTTCGCTATCGTTCGCGTCTCCGCCCGCTGTGGTGCTTCCTTGCTGCCGCTGCCGCCGTGGCTCTGCTCGTGGTTATGACTTGGCCTGCGAGGAACGGGGACAGTACGGCCTCGCCTGCTGCGACGCTGGCACGGGCTGACAATGACTCTGCTGAGACCCTTGTGCCCGCTGCTGAAACTGAGGTGAGGAATCAGGTGAAACAGGCGGTCAGGCCGAAGATGCAACCTCGCAAACGTGGTGTCTACCGCAAGCATCTACACAGTCCGGCGCCTCCTGTGACATGGATTGCTCAGACTGTCATCGACTCTATGCAGCAGTCGCCTGAAGCCTTGGCTGAGGCGCATCTGCAAGCGCTCGAGGAGCAGCAGAACGAAATGCTCTTCCGCCTGTATCTGGTCAGCGCCCTGCAGACTGAAGACCTGGCATCGTATAACGATGAGGATGATTATGGACAAGAACAAGAGAACGTAAAATAAAAAAAAGGAAACATGATGAAAAAGAATCTCAGAATCGTCATGATGGCTTGCCTGATGATACTCTCGGGTACTGCCGTCGCACAGAAAACTATCCTGATGCCTCAGCAGGCTTTCGAGAACCTTGCTGCCTGGCTCACCGCTAACGACTATGTCGCTACTTCGTCGAAGAAACAATACAGCAAGGGGTATGTCGTTTCCTACGATTATGCTGTCCCCGCCAGGAAAGCTAAGCCGATAGAGACTTACAACCAGGCTTTGCTCGCCAGCAACAAGATTGCTTACTCTTCCATGATCAAGAAGAAGGGCTTCGACTCTGATACACAGGAAAGAATAGCGTACGGCGAGAAGAATTCGCAGAGCATCACCTTCGGTGCGCACAAGGAACGCAACTACAATTTGCAGTATTTCCGCGACCCTAAGGACAGCACCATGCGATATGTGTACACTCTGGTGTGGTACAGCAGCAATGACGAGAGCAACAGCTGGCGGGCCAGGAAGGACGGCGACGAGGAGCTGATCAAAGGTTCTGTCTATCTTTTCTATGGCAGGGACCCGGCATGGGAAAGGGCTCATCGCGTCACGGGACGTGCCACTATCATCAATCCTGATGGAACTGTCGCTGAGGTCGACGACCTGAAGGGTCTGGAGGCAGACCTGAACAGTCTGGCTGACGGACTCAGCAGCATGGTGGTAAGCAGCAGCGACGGCGTGGACTCGGTGGTGGTCAACGGACAGTCCGTGAAGTACTGGAAAAACCTTGCCAAGAAGTATTCTGCCAACGAGCCGGAGCCCAAAACCAGTGCTGAGTTCCTCACTCTGCTCAACAACCTGCGTGCTGCCTTCAAGAATGCTAAGGATCAGTATCGATGGGGATTCCAGTCGCAGTTGCGCCGCAACTTGCAGACGGGCATTGCCAACAAGATTATCCGGCTATGCAAGGGCCACGGCTCTCTTCTCAATGCTGAGGAGAGGAAGTTTTGCGCCAACGCCCTCTCCAAGATGAAGAAGGATACTGACGACGACTATCTGCAAAGTCTGCTCGACCTCACCGCACGGTCGATGAGCAGATAGGCTCGGCTAAACTTCTCCCATTATCTGCTGGATGTCTTTCTGCGTGCGGTTGAAGGGGCCATTGTGCTCCAGCTTGATGGTGCACATGGCTGCGGCAAACTTGCCTGCTTCTAAGGGTGATGCGCCCTGCAGCCTCCTGTACAGATAACCTGCTGAGTAAGTGTCGCCACAGCCTGTGGCGTCGACGACTTCGTGAGGCTTATAGGCTGGGACTTCGTAGAAGGTTTGGTCTACATAGATGAGCGAGCCCTCGCTGCCCAGGGTGATGATGACTTCGGTAACGCCCCAGGAATGTAGCAGCAGGGCTGCCTCGCGCGGATCTTTCTTGCCGGTGATGGTTTCCATCTCTGTCTCGTTCACTTTCAGATAATAGGTGTTCTTGAGTACTTTCAGTTTGTCCTGCCAGTCGACGGGATAAACTTTCTCGTCTCTCACTTCGCGAAGATAGCCCTGAACGTCGATAGACACTCTGCCCTTGGTGGCGAGATATTCTACTACCTCGGGCGAGAAGTCGTCGCTCAGCAGGCTGCCCAGATGATACACCTTGGCCTCTACGTCCTTGAGTTGCGGGATGGTGAAGGGGTCGGCCTTGGCGAGTACTCGCTGTTTGCGCTCGTTCTGGTTCTCGCCGAAGTAGCGGTTTTCGAAGAACACCGTGTTGCGTGATGCGTTGAGCATCACGTTGATGCCTGCCTTGCGCATTCGGTCCACCGGCTCGGTTTCGGTGGGGTCCATCGCCGTCACCAATGAGAAGGTGACGTCTTTGGGCAGTTGGTTGATGGCGTAGGCGAAGTAAAATGAGGTTCCGCCCGCCATATATACGGTTCGGTTGGGAGTTACTATCTTGTCTTTAGTAATGTGTCCTATACAACAAATATCTATCATTGTCTTTTTTTTCTATTATGTTTGTGTTGTGGTTTCACGATGCTGCACCCTGTTGCTTCTGATGCATTGAAACTGTGTGCAAAGTTACCACAATTCTCCGAAACGGCAAACGATTTTGGACAATAAGTGACTCAGGTTGAGCAAAATGCGAAAGTTGAGCCAATACCTTTCGGACGATTTATGTATATTTTCCGAAAATTAATACCCAATCTTTTGCTCTGTCGAAAAAATGCTGTACCTTTGCACCTGAATAAAGCAAATAACAAAAAAACTCAGAAATAAAAGGCTGAAATAGATTGTCATGTGGTTTAATGGATTAATCTACGATCATTCGGCGGTGCAGGGCATCGTCATACTTTCCCTCATTTGTACACTGGGTCTTGCCCTTGGCAAGATTCGGGTGCGTGGCATTTCTCTCGGCATTGCCTTCGTGTTCTTTGTAGGCATCATTGCCGGTCATTTCGGACTTTCGATCGACAAGGATATGCTCGAGTTTGCCGAGAGCTTCGGACTCACCATGTTTGTTTATGTACTGGGACTTTATGTTGGCCCCAACTTCTTCGGCTCCATGCGACATGAGGGCATTGCGCTCAACCTGTGGTCGATGGCTGTCATCGTGGTGGGAACGCTCTTCTCCCTGGTTTTGTGCTGGCTGCTGCCCGTGAGTCTGCCCGACATGGTGGGCATTCTCTGCGGCGCTACTACCAATACGCCTGCCCTGGGTGCTGCCCAGCAGGCTTTGCAGCAGTTGGGACTTCCCAGCGGCGGTGCTGCCCTGGGCTGTGCCGTGACTTATCCTTTGGGCGTGGTGGGCGTCATCCTGGCGATGATGACGATGCGCAAACTCTTTGTGAAGCCTGCCGACCTGGAGATAAGACGAAACGACGAGGACGACCATACTGCCATCGGACAATATATCATCGTGAATCCTGCCCTGAATGGCAACACCATAGCCGAGATTTCGATGCTCACACACCGCAAGTTCATCATCTCGCGCGTGTGGCGTGGCGACCAGGTCATCGTGCCTCAGGCCGACACCGTGCTGCACACCAACGACAGTGTGCTGGTGGTAACTAATAAGGATGAGGTTTCTGCCATGTCGATTCTCTTCGGCAAGAAGGTGGACAAGGACTGGAACCGCGAGAAGGTGGACTGGAACGCCATCGATGCCAAGGTGGAGAGCCGCATCATCGTGGTGACCCGTCCAGGGCTGAACGGCAAGTTGCTGGGTCATCTCTCCATGCGCAACACTTATGGCGTGAATGTGAGCCGTGTGCTCCGTGGCGATATTCGCCTTCTTGCCACCGACGACCTGCGACTGCAGTATGGCGACCGCCTCACCGTGGTGGGCGATCCTGCCAGCATCGACCATGTGGAGCAGTTTCTTGGCAATGCTGTCAAGACGCTCAACGAGCCTAATCTTGGTGCCATCTTCCTGGGCATCATCCTGGGTCTTGCCATCGGAACGATACCTTTCAACATTCCCGGTATGACGGCTCCAGTGCGTCTCGGTATTGCGGGCGGTCCTATCGTGATGGGAATCCTCATCGGTGCCCTGGGTCCACGTGTGCATTTCATCTCTTATATGACGCGCAGCGCCGGACTGATGCTTCGTGAGTTGGGACTGGCGCTCTATCTGGGTTGCTTGGGTCTGGAGGCTGGCGGACAGTTCTTCGAGACGGTGATTCGCCCTGAGGGACTGATGTGGGTAGGTATAGGCTTTGCCATCACCGTGGTGCCTGTGCTGATAGTGGGACTCGTCATTCTGAAAACCAAGAAGTACGACTTTGGCAGCATCTGCGGCATTCTGTGTGGCAGCATGGCGAACCCTATGGCGCTGACCTATGCCAACGACACCATCGACGGCGATACGCCAAGCATCAGTTATGCCACGGTTTATCCCCTCGGCATGTTTGTCAGGGTGATTATCGCCCAGGTGCTGATCATGTTTTTCGTATAGTTTTTCGAGGAGTTATCTTTTTCGAGGAGTTAAGGGAGTTAAAGGAGTTAAGACAACAGCCTTGAGGGAATGAGGAATTCAAGTCCACAAAAGCATTTGTCTTAACTCCTTTAACTTCTTAACTTCTGAATTAAATACTAATCATTTCTTCCAAACAAATTTTCTTGCCTGTCAGCGGATGCTCAAAACTGATGGATTCGGCGTGCAGCATGAGTCGCTGTGCCGGTTCATTGCCATAAAGCGGATCGCCCACGATGGGGGCATGGAGCCCCTCGCTGTGGGCACAGTGCACGCGCAGCTGATGTGTACGGCCTGTCTTGGGCCAGAGGGCGAGGCGCAGGTGTGTGTCGTCGATGCGGGCGAGCACCCGATATTCGGTGACTGCCTCCTTGCCATGCTCATGACTCACTATCTGGCGTGGACGGTCCATGTAGTCGGGCATCAGAGGCAGACTGATGGTTCCTTCCTGCGCCATGCGGTCGGCTGCTGCCTTGTCCTGGCAACCTACGACGGCGACATACCGCTTCTCCACCTGTCGGGCTGCAAACTGCTGCTGTAGACGATGATAGGCAAACTCGGTCTTGGCTATCACCATCAGTCCGCTGGTCGACATGTCGAGCCGATGAACGATGAGCGGTCCTGTGGCCTCGGGCATTCTGCTCCGCATGATGGAATACACCGACTCGGCTCCGTTCTTTCCTGGAACCGACAGCATTCCTGCCGGCTTGCATATTACGGCTATCTGCTCATCTTCGTAGATCGTCTTCAGCTCCGCCTTGTATTCTTCCGTCCGCGAGCAGGTGGCCTCTGGCAGCATCCATTGCAGGATGGGCTTGCACTTGCCGTTGCAGGCTGGATAGAAGTTCAGGTGATGGCGTATTTCCTCCTTCGGACTTTCTCCCCACCAGAACATGGCCATTTGCAGCGGACGATAACCATGGCTGTAGGCATACTGCAGCAGTTTGGGCTCGCAGCATTCTCCGCTGCCAGCCGGTGGAATCTTGGCTGCCGTGTCCTTGAAAATCTCCAAGAGGTTCTTGCGTTCGCCCTGTGGGTTGAGCATACTGAACTTGCCAAACAGCCATCGCTGCAGTGAGTCGGAGAGTTCTTTGCGCAGTTGTTTCAGATACCTGATGTCTTTCTGGTTTCTGTCGTATTCCTCCTCGATGTCGGTCTTCCTGTTCCGTTCTTTCTTGAGTCTTCTCAGCTGGGCTTTCATAAACTGGCTCTCCCTCACCATTTCTGCCTTTTCCTCCTCGCTCAGGTTGCCCGCCTTGCGTCGGGCGTCGCGCTGTGCTTTGGCAGCCTTCATCTGTAGCTGATAGGCGTCGATGTCGCGCTGCCAGCGGGCTTTCAGGGTGTCGATTTCCGTCTTTATCTGTTTCATCCGCTCATCGTTCTGCAGATCGTGTATGGCAACGTTGATGTCCGAGATGTCGCTCTCGTGCTTTTTGAAATATCCGTCGGGCTTCAGATAGTCGAATACGGCAGGTACAAAGCCACTCCAGTCGCTCCGACCACCTATCTGTCCGCTGTAGGCAGCTATATAGCCTGTCTGTGGCTCAGTCGCTTCGCCGTCCTTCCGGGGCTTTTCCACGATCAGCACGCCGAACATCTTGCCACGGTCTATCTCCTCGCGCCAGTCGTCACGCTGGGCGATTTTATCCTGCAGCTCCTTGCAGGCCATGATGCAGAGAGGGTGCGGCTCATAACAGAACGGATTGTTCATTCTCTCGGGCAACCGGATGCCCGAGGCTGGGTCTATATGTATTGGATGAAATTTCATGCTGCAAAGATACGATATTTTTTTATATTCTTTTCGCTCATTCAGAATTTTGCAATATCTTTGCAAAAGTTTTTATTAAATCACGATGACACAACATAACAGTACATTTTTCTATCATCTTGTCGCCTTCATCACTGTGGCGATATGGGGAACCACCTTTGTCTCCACCAAGGTGCTGATGCTTCATGGCCTTTCGCCAGCCCAGATATTCACCCTTCGTTTCTTCATGGCTTATGTGCTGATGCTGTGTTTCAACCACCGTCGGCTCTTCGCCTCGTCGTGGCGCGATGAGGGCAGGATGATGCTGTTGGGCATTACGGGCGGCTCACTCTACTTTCTGAGCGAGAACGAGGCGATGAATTTCACCACCGCCACCAACACCTCGCTCATCGTCTGCTCGTGTCCTCTTTTCGCCACCTTGTTGGTGAGGCTCGTCTATCGCTCCTCGCGCATTCATGTGGTTCAGCTGATGGGTTCGCTGTTGGCTTTTGTGGGCATGGTCATCGTGGTGCTCAACGGCCGTTTTGTGCTCCATCTCTCTCCCGTGGGCGATGCGTTGGCTTTCACAGCCTGTATGTGCTGGGCTGTCTATTCGCTGCTCATGAAGTCGATGTCCGACAAGTACAGTGCCGCATTCATCACGCGAAAGGTGTTCTTCTATGGCGTACTCACCATTCTGCCCTATTATGCCGTGGTGCCTGGTCTTCCCTCCCCGGAGGTGCTCACGCATCCCGTGGTACTTGCCAACCTGCTCTTCCTGGGCTGCCTGGCTTCCATGGTGTGTTTCCTCACGTGGAACTGGTGCATCTCCAAGTTGGGAGCCGTCAAAGCCACCAACTGGGTTTATTTCAATCCCATCTCCACCATGATCTTTGCCTCCTGGGTACTGGGCGAGAAAATCACTCCCTACTTCCTCGCAGGTGCTGCCTGCATCCTCATAGGTATGTACACTGCCGACAGGAAGACAGAATAAAAACAAACTTATTTGGCATTTACACCTCTTTATTTTAAAACTACAGGCAATACTTAAAGCTTTTGCCCTTACAGGGCGCATTGCTGATTGCCAGTATACCCAGGGCGATGCCCTGGGCTAAGAGCTTCTGCCCCTTCAGGGCGTGCTACTTGTATCCATTGCCCTGGACTATTACGGATGATAGCCTATCGCCCTGTATGGGCAAAAACTTTAAAATTACAGGCAATTTTGCTCAACATGCTGCGTTACGCCTCTGGAAAGAGTAGCCAGCAGGTCCAGTAGTTAAAGGAGTTAAAGGAGTTAAAGGAGTTAAGACAACAGTCTTTTGGCGTATTTTTTTAAGCAGCAAGACATACGTCTTAACTCCTTAACTCCTTTAACTTCCTGATATGCGAAAGTTCAGTGATAATAAAAAAAATCGTAACGGAAGAAGATAAATTAACTTCCGTTACGATGATAAGGTCTGCTTACTTCGCTGCCAATACCTCAACCTCTACCAAGGCTCCCTTGGGCAGCTTCTCTACAGCTACGGCAGAGCGGGCAGGGAAAGGCTGGCTGAAGAACTCGGCGTAAACCTCGTTCATGGCTGCAAAATCGTCCATGCTGTCCAAATAGACAGTAGTCTTCACCACGTGGGCGAGGTCGGTGCCGGCAGCCTTCAGGATATTCTGCGCGTTGGTGAGCGCCTGGCGGGTCTGCTCCTTGATGCCACCCTCTACGAAATTACCCGTTGCAGGGTCGATAGGAATCTGACCCGATGCAAATACGAAACCATTAACTTCAATAGCCTGGCTATAAGGTCCTATAGCAGCAGGCGCGTTGTCTGTGTGAATTGCGTTCATAATTTTTACCTTTTAATTTTTTATTTTTTACCTTTTTACTTTTTTACTTTTTTACCTTTAAACAATATACAGGTGGAAGCCCTTTTCTTCGAGCGCCCCCTTGATTTCCTTCACGTGATCAGCATCACGGGTCTCCATGGTGAGACGCAGCACACACGAGTTCACCTTCTGGCGGTTGGCAGAACGGTCGTGGTGCACACCCGTGATGTTTCCACCCAAGCTTGCTATCACCGAGCACACTTCCACCAGTTCGCCCGGTTTGTCGTCGAGCTCCATCTCGATGGTGCATAGGCGTCCGCTCTTGGCAAGACCACGCGTAATCACACGGTTCAGAATCGTCACATCGATGTTACCGCCGCTCACGATACAGATAGTCTTCTTGCCCTTCACCGGCACCTTGTTGTACATCACGGCAGCCACACTGGCAGCACCGGCGCCCTCAGCCACCATCTTCTCGCTCTCTATCAGTTTCAGGATGGCAGCACAGATCTCGTCCTCGCTCACCGTCACAATCTCGTCTACGTATTTCGAGCAAGTCTCAAAAGTCAGCTTGCCTGGCTCCTTCACAGCGATGCCGTCGGCCACAGTTGCCACCGAGGGCAGTTTCTCCTGCTTGTGGTCGTGCAGACTCTGCACCATGCTGGCAGCACCCTCAGCCTGCACACCATAGATCTTGACCTTGGGGTTGAGCGACTTGATGGCAAACGCCACACCCGAAATCAGTCCGCCGCCGCCCACAGGCACCACGACAGCCTCCACCTCGGGCAACTGGTCCAGAATCTCCAGGCCAATCGTCCCCTGACCAGCAATCACGTTCTCGTCGTCGAAAGGATGCACAAAGGTGTAGCCGTGCTCGTCGCGCAGCTCCAGTGCCCTCTGATAAGCATCATCGTAGACTCCCGGCACCAGACACACCTCAGCGCCCAATCGCTTAGTAGCCTCCACCTTCGATATAGGAGCGCCCTCGGGCAGACATATCAGACTCTTCACACCCATGGCAGTAGCACCGAGCGCCACACCCTGGGCATGGTTGCCCGCCGAACAGGCTATTACACCCTTTGCCTTCTCTTCTGGAGAGAGTTGCGAAATCTTGTAGTAAGCACCACGAATCTTAAACGATCCCGTCTTCTGCAGACATTCCGGCTTCAGAAACACATCACTCTCTGGGTTGATTCGCGGAGTGTGAACCAGCTCAGTCTTTCTAATCACTTTGCTCAGCACGAAGCGAGCCTTGTAGAAATTGTCCAGCTGTAACATATTATATTATTTCATTAAATATTCAAAAACCTCTCTATCGCCACAGCCACACCGTCCTCCTCGTTCGACAGCGTCACGCAGTCGGCGTCGGCTCTCACCTCTGGCGCAGCATTCGCCATGGCCACACCCATTCCCGCCAATCGCAGCATACTCAGGTCGTTGTATCCGTCGCCGAAAGCAATCATATCCGCAGGCGTGAGGTTCACCTTAGCCAACAGTCTCAACAGCGACTGCGCCTTGTCGATGCCCTTCGGCACCAGTTCCAGGAAGAAAGGCGCCGATCTGAACACATCCATCTTGTCGCCCAGCTGTTCAGCCAGTTCCTCCTCGGCAACGATCATCGTTGTCGGTTCTCCCGTCATGAGCAGTTTGGTGGGGTTAGGCTCCAAGTGCATCAGCAGGTTGTCCACACGTCTGATGTTCATCTTGTTGATGCGCGACTCCTCCTTCACGTAAGGGTCGTCGGGCATTTCCGTCACGATCTCGTTTCCGGCGTAGCCCAACAGAGCATGTCCCTTCCGCTTGGCGTATTCGTAGATGACGGGGATGGCAGATGGCGGCAGGTGCTGTGCGAAGCATTCCTGCTGTGTGCCCCAGTCCACGATTTTTCCACCGTTGTAAGCCAGGATGAAACCGCCATGTGTGTCGAGCTTCAGCTCGTTGGCAAGCGGCACGATGCCATAGGTCGGTCTTCCCGAAGCCAGCACCACGATGGCACCCTCGTGCTGTGCCTTGAGCAGCACTTCCCGTGTTTTGGGAGTTATCACCTTGTCGTGGTTGGTGAGAGTTCCGTCTAAGTCGAGTGCGATGATGCGGTAGGGCAAGTGTGCCTGATTTCTGTTTTGCTGTTTGTCCATATCTTGTCTTTTTGCTTGCAAAGGTAGTGCAAAACGAAGACAATACAAAATAAATTCATTTATTTTTATTGTTGAGTGCAGCCTACTTTATTAAAAGGTAGTGCAAAAATCTGAGTAAGCGAAGAGAATGAAAAAGTTTTTTCATTCTTGAGCGTGAAGATTTTATCCAAAACGAAGACAATACAAAATAAATTCGTTTATTTTTATTGAAGTTTCGCAAATGAGGGAACTTCTGTCAAACATACAAAAAAACGCTCCCTCGACATAAGAATGCGAGAGGAGCGCCAACCTTTGTCAGAAAAAGGGTTTAACAGACATAATTTTCCTGATGATGTTATGACACCGTCGTGTCATTGGGCAAAATATCTTGTTCGGCAAAGTTAAGCATTTCTTATGAAAGTGCAAACACAGAAAAACTCACATCGTGTCTAAATGGGTGCAAGGAGTGCTTATGCTGTCGGAAAACGTGCCTATGTGGTAAAAAATAATCGTAAGTTAGAAGATAAAAGCAAAGAAAGTTTGTAGTCAAGGCTTTGTCGTTTCAAAAAAAATGATTAATTTCGCAGCAGATTATTTGGAATAAAAAAGTAGTGAAAACATATCTGAAGTACATGATCTTGGCGACAGTGAGCCTGTGCTTGCTGTTTGTGGCGGCTTGTAGTCGGCAGGAAGGAAAGGCTGTGGCTGATGCCGGGCAGCTCCTGTTGCAGCAGCTTGAGGACTCAATAGGTGCCAAGTCGCCGCATGCCCGACAGATGATTCTCAAGGCTATGGCTGAGGCGCCCGACAGCATCGCTTACTATGAATGCTATGTAAGGATGGGCAAGATGTACTGTCTTTCTGCCACTCCCGACTCCATGGCACCTTATCTGAAGGCGACAATCGACTTTGCCAAGAGACAACCCTCATCATCGAGGTGCAACGCTTTGTTGGCTTATGCTTATAATTGCCAGGCTGTCAACCTGCACAACTTCCACAAAGACCCCGACGAGGTGATCAGGCTCTATCATCGTGCCGACTCGCTGTTGGGGGAGAGTAATCTGCAGAGTCAGCGCCCACTGGTGTGTGCCAATCTGGCTGACGCCTATCTCTTCAAGAACCGCCTCGTAGAGGCTGCCGCGTGGTACAGAAGAGCACTCTTCCTGGTGGATTCGCTCGAGCTGCCCAAGCAAGACAACGTGACGCTCTACATGGGTCTTGCCACCATCTATCAGCAACTCAACGACTGGAAGACATCGCTGCGCTACTATCAGCAGACGGAGGCTTGCATGAAATCCATGTCGGTGGGAATGCAGGCTTATTTTCTGAACAACTATGGCAACTACTATTATTACGCCAAGGACTACAAGGCATCGCTCCGGAAGTTCGTCGCCCTGAAAAGCCTGTTGGAGAAACATCACATGCAGGACAATTTCGATATGTTCATCTGCAAGGTAAACCTGGCGGATGTGTATCTGAACCTCAATCGCCTCGACTCCACAGCTCATTATCTTGACGAAGTGGAGCCCTTTGCCAGCCGCACCAACGATGCGCTGATCACCTACTACTGCAACACCATACGTATAGGCCTGGCGGTGAAGCGTGGCAACATGGCAGAAGTGAAGTCGGTCCTCGACACGGAGAAGGGAATTGACACAGCCAACATCGCCTTTACGATGAGACAGGTGCGCAACAATTACCTGCGGCGCTACTATGAGTCGACGGGCAACTACCGCATGGCTTACGACAACCTGAGAGAGGACATGAGGAAGAACGACTCCTTGGAGCACAACCGCATCAATATGCGGGCCTCGGAAATCATGGAGCGATTCACGCAGGACACACTGAAGCTGCATCATTCCCTGGAACTCGAACGAAAGAATGCCGACATACAGCAGGCGCATGCCACAACCTTTGCCGTCGTGTCGGCTGCATTGGTGCTGGCACTGATATTCGCACTGTGGATATTGCGTACGCGAAAGCGCGACCTGCAGACGAAGATGAACATCATGAAACTGAGGCTGGGAAGCGCACGCAACCGCATCTCGCCCCACTTTGTGTTCAATGTGCTCAACAATAAGATTGTGCACTCCGAACAGCAGGAAGCACACGAACTGCAGGAGCTTACCCGACTCATCAGAGCCAACCTCGACATCTCGTGCCAGCTGGCTGTAACCCTGGGCGATGAACTCGACTTCGTGAGCCAGTATGTGAAGGTAGAACAGCAGTTGCTGAGCGATGACTTCGACTTTCATATTCATATCGCTCCCGATGTATATATAAATAAGGTGAAGATACCCTCCATGTTTGTGCAGATACTGGTAGAGAATGCCTTTGTGCACGGACTCAGAGGATGGGAAGGACACAAGCAACTCGACATCAGCGTGGAGCGCAGGCAGAAGATGATACGGATAGCCGTATGCGACAACGGACCCGGTTTCGATATACGAAGCGTGGGACGCAGCAAACGTACGGGGCTCAGCATCATCACGCAGACCGTAGCCATCGTGAATGAGCGCAACAGAAGCAAGATGTCCTTCGCCATGACCAACAGGAAAGACGAGGCGGGTAACGCCTGTGGATGTGAGGCTGTCATCATGGTGCCAGACGACTTCCGACTGGATTTCTAAACCCCGAAAGTAAAAGAAAACAAAAACCAACATCACATACAGCTCATGAAAACAATCATTATCGACGACAACAAGGATGCAGCCCGAAGCCTGGCAGAGCATCTCGCAGATTACGACGAGGTCAGCCTGGCAGGCATCGCCTACAACGGATTTGACGGACTCACTATGGTGAGCGAGCATCAGCCCGACCTGATATTCCTCGACGTACAGCTGCCCGACATTTCGGGGCTCGACTTCCTCGACCGTGTCGACATCTTCACGCATGGACGCTGCCGTGTAGTGATGTACACCGCCTATGATGAGTTTGTGCTGCCTGCCTTCCGCAAGAAAGCCTTCGATGTACTGCTCAAGCCCATAGACGGGAAAGAACTGGCAACGGTAATGGGCAGACTGCAGAAAGTGACAGCCGCAAGCGACGGCAAGAAGGAAATGCAGGACGGCAAGAAGAGCGACGACAAGTTTCTGCTCTATACAAACACCGTAGACTTTCGGCTCGTGGACAAGCGCGACGTGTGCCTCTTTCAGTACAACCATGAGGTGCGGTGCTGGGAGGCTGTGGTGGCAGGATGCAAGACTCCGGTGAGGCTGAAGCGCACACTGAAGAGCGAGGAACTGCTCGATTTCGACAGCCAGTTTGTGCAGGTGAGCCAGCGATGCATCATCAATATGAACTATCTCATCGAGGTGGTCGACAACGTGTGCCATTTCTATCCACCCTTCGAAACGCTCACTCATGTAAAGGTGGGGCGGTTCTATCGGCGCAAACTCATAGAGAGGTTCAGCAGTCTGTAGACACCCCCGTCATTGTGTGAAAAATCACTATCGTGAGCTGTTTTGTGCCAAAAACTACTATTATGAGCAGTTTTGTGCGATTTTATTATAAAAAATCGTCAATATGTTAGCCATTTGCCAAGAATTTTGTAATTTTGCACCGCAAACTTTAAACAAACAATAAAAGAATGGCTAATTTGAGATTTGAGGTTGTAGCCGAGGCCTTCAAGAAAAGACCTGTAGAGGTGGATGCTCCCAAGACAAGACCTTCGGAGTATTTCGCCAAGTATGTATTCAACCGCCAGAAGATGTACAAGTATCTTCCATCCGATGTGTACGAGAAACTCATCGACGTGATAGACAACGGTACCCGACTGGATCGTTCCATCGCCGACTCTGTGGCAGCCGGCATGAAGCTATGGGCAGAGGAAAACGGGGTAACACACTATACGCACTGGTTTCAGCCCCTCACAGAGGGAACAGCTGAAAAGCACGACGCCTTCGTAGAGCACGACGGAAAGGGCGGCATGATAGAAGAGTTCTCCGGAAAACTGCTCGTACAGCAGGAACCTGACGCCAGTTCATTCCCCAACGGAGGTATTCGCAACACCTTCGAGGCGCGTGGCTATTCGGCATGGGATCCTACATCGCCGGTCTTCATCATCGACGACACACTGTGCATTCCTACTATCTTTATCTCTTACACTGGCGAGGCTCTCGACTACAAGGCTCCGTTGCTGCGTTCGCTCCACACACTGAGTGAGGCGGCTACCGACGTGTGCCATTACTTCTATCCACAGGTCAAGAAGGTGCAGACCAACCTGGGATGGGAACAGGAATATTTCCTTGTGGACGAGAGTCTCTACTCGGCACGCCCCGACCTGATGCTTACTGGACGAACCCTTATGGGGCACGACTCAGCCAAAAACCAGCAGATGGACGACCATTACTTCGGCACCATTCCTGAGCGTGTGCAGGCGTTCATGAAAGACCTTGAAATCCAGGCTCTCGAACTGGGTATTCCCTGCAAGACACGCCATAACGAAGTGGCACCAAACCAGTTTGAGCTGGCTCCTATCTATGAGGAGTGCAACCTCGCTGTCGACCACAACATGCTGTTGATGAGCTTGATGAAGCGTGTGGCTCACAAGCACAGCTTCCGAGTACTGTTGCATGAAAAGCCATTTGCCGGTGTCAACGGCTCGGGCAAGCACAACAACTGGAGTCTCTGTACCGATACAGGTGTGCTGCTCCATGCTGCAGGCAAGACTCCCGAGGACAATCTGCGCTTTGTCGTCTTCATCGTGGAAACCCTGATGGGCGTGTACAAGCACAACGGTCTGCTCAAGGCCTCCATCATGAGTGCCACCAATGCGCACCGACTGGGTGCCAACGAGGCTCCTCCAGCCATCATCTCATCTTTCTTAGGCAAGCAGCTCACCGACCTGCTCGATCATATCGAGAAAGCCGACAAGGAAGAACTCTTTGCCCTGGCAGGCAAGAAGGGTGTGGAGCTCGACATTCCGGAGATTCCTGAGTTGATGATCGACAATACCGACCGCAACCGTACTTCCCCATTCGCCTTCACCGGCAACCGATTCGAGTTCCGTGCCGTAGGCAGCGAGGCCAACTGTGCATCGTCGCTCATCGTGCTGAATGCGGCTGTAGCCGAGGCGCTGCAGAACTTCAAGACAAGAGTTGATGCACTCATCGAGGCTGGCGAGGACAAGACTTCCGCCATCATCGACGTAGTGCGCGAGGATATCAAGACCTGCAAGCCCATCCGCTTCGACGGCAATGGCTACAGCGACGAGTGGAAAGAAGAAGCTCAGAAGCGCGGACTCGACTGCGAGGCTTCCTGCCCCGTTGTCTTCGATCGTTATCTCGACAAGGAAAGCATCGACATGTTCGCCAAGACCAATGTGATGAGCGAGAGTGAGCTGAAGGCGCGCAACGAGGTGAAATGGGAAATCTACACCAAGAAGATTCAGATAGAGGCCCGTGTGATGGGCGACCTCTCGATGAACCACATCATTCCTGTGGCAACCCACTACCAGAGCCGTCTGGCAAAGAATGTAGAGGGCATGATCAATATCTTCGGCGGAGAGGAAGGCAAGAAACTCACCGCTCGCAATGTGAAGATTATCCGCGAGATAGCCGAGCGCACGCAGACCATAGAGACTGGAGTTGAGGCTCTGGTGAATGCCCGTAAAGTGGCCAACAGAATAGAGAGCGAGCGCGAGAAGGCAGTAGCTTATCACGACACCGTGGCGCCTAAGATGGAGGAAATCCGTTATCAGATCGACAAACTCGAGCTTCTCGTAGCCGATGAGCTCTGGACACTGCCAAAGTATCGCGAGCTGCTCTTCATCCGCTGATGTATTAAGAATAAGAACACAACATATTCATAAAAAGGCTGACTTCATTTCGAAGCCAGCCTTTTATCTTACAGGGAAGACACCGCCATTCTAAAAGTTCTTACCAGTGCCAGAGTCCATAAACTCAGCATTAGAGAAAGTGAAGTCAGCCGAGCTCGACACACCGAAGAGATCGCCGGTGGTGTATTTCGTCACATAGTTGGTTTTCAGATGAACGTTCTCAAAGGACAGACTCTTCAGCAGCGAGCCCTCCGAGTCCAGCATCTCCACATCCACCTTGATATTCTCCTCCTCCGCCGAACTCAGGAAGACATAGGTGTGTAACCGGGATATGGTATTGTTCATCTCGATTGTCGGAGTCACCACGCTCACGTCAGCCGCCAGACCTGTCGTAGGATTCCATTTGTTGCTGCAGTTACCCGAAATGCGGAACTTCATTTTCTTCACCACGTCCGTCGTGGAACCAGTATTTTCAATGGTAAACTTAGCCACAGAACGCTTCATATTGCAATTAAAAGCATTGTTTCCATCCTTTACCATTATCTTCTGGCAAACAGCCGCCATGTCTGTCACCTTGTTGGGGAAGACAACCTCCGTCACAGAATTAATCTTCACATCGGCATTCTTGCTGGCTACAGCCACCATATCATATTCACCCACAGGAACCTGCATACTGACATGACCGAAGTTGTCTGCCATTTCAGCCTTCACCTGTCTGAAAACGATAGTTTTACCCGTGCCATTGGTAGGGATCAGAGAAATATCCAAGTAAGTAAACGGGCTGTTCTTCAAAGCAGTACTCGTACTGCTTTCGTCTGCTCGAGTCTTTGCCTGAGAATTCTCCAATGACTGCATGGTCACTTGGTAAAACGACAAGCTAACTTGCTGGTTCGCTACATGGGATGATTCATTACCCCCCCCGATTTCGGTTGTACAACCGGCACTAACTAATAGTGCAATAGCCATGAATAGGCTGTTAATTGTTAACTTAAGATTCATTATTTTAAGTTTTAGGTTAAAAGTATCGAAACTCTTTCGGTACATGCTTCAAAAATAAGAATTATTAATAAGAAATTACTATTTAAATCTTTTAAAACCGATTTATTTAATATAATTTACACTGATTTTATAAATATTTATCTAAAAATAGCATTAAAAAATAAAAAAGTATCTATATGTGCCGTTATGCTCGATGAACAGTGAGAGCGAGCCTCGGGCTGCCAACTCGTGCGGTGTGTTGGTCTCGAAACGCCCTGGGCTAAGAGCTTCTGCCCCTACAGGTAGGGTGTGTTGCTGCTCGGTACTGGCAGCTGTCCCAGAAAAGCCCCTTATCCTATTCCATTTCCCATATCGGCATAACCTCAATCCTTATTCCGTCTCGTTCGAAGGCCTCTCGTTGGGAGAAAGTGATGATTTTTCCCTGTTTGCAGCCTGTAACCGAGGAGGCAGCTATCAAGCCTCCTACATAGAAGATGCGCTCTTTTGGAGTTCCTTGTTGCAGCAGGCTATTAATCGTAAGTCCCAATAATGATGACTTTCCGCAACGGCGAATGCCAGTAACAGTCACGATGCGGTTTCCATCCGTCGGAAGTTGGGTGCTTCTCTCTTGCAAGGCAAAAGGTAATTCCTCTTGGTACAAGGAAATGATTGACTGAAATGTGCTGCGTAGTTCCATTTGTGTACCTTCTTTATTACTGATTATTTTATTGTTAATATGTAGATACCTACACTCGGTCGCAAAGACACAAACTTTCCTTCTAAAAAGGAAAGAAATCGGCTATTATTTCCTTTTAAAAAGGAAATTTTGTTCTTTCTTTATCCCAATCTTGTATTTTTAATTCAAGTTTCGCATTTCTGAGGGAACATTTGTAATTTTGCTCATGGCTTTGAGCTTTGAGTAATATTAAAAAACTATGGAATATCCGCCGAATTACGTCACTTTATTTGTGCCCTGATCCGGCTCAGACTTGCCTGTGTTATGCCAAAATAGGTAGCAATGTTTCCCAACGGCAACCGTTGCAACAAATCGGGTTCTTTCTCTATCAACTCTTTGTACCGTTCCGAAGCAATGGCGGACAACATGGAAATCAGCCGTTCCTCGGTGGCAAGCAATTCCATCTCCGCATAACGCCGTCCCCAATTGGCAATATGCAAGTCTTCCGTAAACAATTCTTTCAGCTTTTTCTTCTTCAATACGTATAAGACTGAATCTTCCATCAGCTCCATCGTCTCATATCCCGGCTCATCGTTCACGTATCCTTTCATGGAAACAAGGGTCGCTCCTTCCTTGCCAACCCAAAAGGTGATTTCTTTCCCGTCCACCGAAGTGTAAGCGCGGACAATGCCGTTCTTGATAAAAAAGATATCCTTTTCTATCTTGCCGTTTTCCAACACGCGGAATCCTTTGGGGTACGAAACCTCACTCAGGCATTGCCGCAATCTATCCAAAGACGCATCCGGCATGACATATCTTTGATTAATGATTTCCTTTATATCCATAACTCATTGTTGTATTTGGTGTGCAAAATTATAAAATTGCACATAAAAACGGAAATGAACGGCTGTTTTTTTTGCCAAATGTAAAATCAGTTTTTACCAAATGAAAAAAGCAATTAGAGATTATTCACTTACTTTTGCACCTGAATTTAATAAATCATAGGTATGAATTGGATAATCTTATTATTGGCAGGATTGTTTGAGGTGAGCCTTACATTCTGCTTGGGTAAAACGAGAGCTGCGTCAGGATTTGCTTTTTATCTGTGGGGTAGCGGCTTCTTGGCTTCCACAGTATTGAGCATGACCCTGCTTGCCAAGGCGGTTCAGACTTTACCTTTGGGAACGGCATACGCCATTTGGACGGGTATCGGGGCGGTCGGCACGGTCTTGATAGGGATATTCGTCTTCAAGGAGCCGACCTCTCCCATCCGTCTTTTCTTCCTATTCACGCTCATTGCTTCCCTGATAGGATTGAAAATCGTGTCATATTGAAAGGAGGCAGAAGATGAAGTATGAATTGAGGGAGAACCAAGGCATTTCGGCGCCTCTGCTGGCGCTGATGGCAGTCGCTACCGGGCTTTCCGTTGCCAACTGCTATTATAACCAGCCTCTGTTGGGCAGCATGGCTAAGGATTTCGCGGTAAGCGATTTTTCCGCCAGCATGGTGGCGACATTGACCCAGATAGGCTATGTGGCAGGGCTTGTATTTGTCATTCCGCTTGGCGACCTGGTTTCACGAAAGAGACTGATATTGACCAATTACATCGTTTCTTCGTGCGCCTTGCTTGCCATAGCACTCGCCCCAAACATCTACTGGGTGTGGGGCGCATCCTTGCTTGCCGGGGCATCTTCGGTCATGCCGCAGTTCTTCATCCCGTTGGTGTCGTATAATTCAGCTCCGGACCACAAGGTGCGCAACGTGGGGATTATACAGTCCTGTTTGCTCATAGGCATTCTTGGGTCACGGGTATTCAGTGGTTTTCTCGCCGATATATGGGGATGGCGTTCTGTCTATTTTGTGGCTTGCGTGTTTATGCTCGGGTGTTTTCTGATGATTCACAAAATGCTGCCCGTGTTGCCTGCCCGTTCACGAGAAAGTTATGCAGGGCTGATGAAATCTTTGTTGCGTCTACTTTCCAAATACCCGTACTTGCGTATCGCGTCGTTGAGGGCGGCATTGGCTTATGGCTCGTTCTTTGCCTTGTGGAGTTGCCTTGCTTTCCGAATGAAGCAAGAGCCTTTCTTTGCAAGCGACGATATTATCGGAGCACTCGGTTTGTGCGGATTGGCAGGTGCATCCACGGTGGTTTTCATCAGCGGATATATCCAAAAGTATGGCGCAAGATTCTTCTCCATTGTCGGAGGATGCGTCATCTTGTTTGCATGGTTGTTGGCATTTTGGGGAAATGACAGTTACTTGTGGATGATAATCGCCATCCTCTTGATTGATGCCGGAATGCAAAGCATCCATCTGTCAAATCAGACCAGTGTCTGCCTGGTAATCAGTTATAAAGATACAAATTTTTTGCAGATTAACGAATATAATTAGTTAATAATCAATAAGTTAAAAAGAAATTATGACAAAGAAAATTTATGGTAAATATGAGATAAAGGAAGAGCTAGGAACTCTATTCTTTAACAATGTGTTACTTTGTAGAGAGGACACAAAAATGTACCAAGTTATTTTTTAATCATTACTTACTTCTTAGGAGGTTCTGCCGGTACATTTGTTTCTGGTCTATTCTGGCAACATTATGGATGGACGGGTGTGGTAGGGGTAGGAGTTGCCTTTACCGCAGCTTCCTTGCTTGTTAATTGCTTCAACTCTAAAACGGCATAAGGGTGGATGTCAAATATTCTTTCAGCCTGAATATAGTAATGCAGGCCATGGTAAATGGAATGGCTACAGACTCATTTCCAGAAAAGCAAATGGATAGGTCTTGCCTTCTAGAGAAAAGGGAATTTTCTAGGGGCTGCGTTCCGGTTGTTCCAATTGTTCCAGTTGTTCCAATTAATTTTGAGTGGGTTCATATCTTTCGTTTGTCCTTTCTCTTTACTTCTTTATATTATATAATATATTGATTATTAATTAATTATATATATATTATATATATAAATAGGGGTAGAAGGGATATGCTGAAAAAATAATTGGAACAACTGGAACAGGAACGCTTCCTCTTTTTCTAGAAGGCTTATTATCAGATAGTTAATGCAAAATATAGCGTTCCAGTTAGCTTGTGCCAATCTTCCAAAATCAGAAAAAAGAAAATATTTCTTCCCAAAAAGGGGGCGTTTTTCGGGATTTTATTCGTATTTTTGTCCTGTCGTTTGATACGATTTCAACAACAAACAATTCAAAACCTAAATAAACTGTTGAATTATGAACATATTGAAAAAGCTATTTGGTGGGCAAAAAACTACCGAAGAAGTGAGAGAAACGAAGGAAAAGGACTTCGACAAGGTGAAATATGATGGTGTTCGTGCTCTTCGCATGCATCAATTTGACCTTGCAGCCAAGTCTTTGGAACACGCTCTGCAGTTGAATGCCGAAGATCTGGAATGCCGCGACTATCTTTCGCAGGCTTACATCTCTATGGGCGATTTGCAGAAGGCTTACGCCCAGTTGCAGAAAATCTCGGAGGCACAGACTGATAACATAGCAGTATTGCTGCGTATGGCGGATGTGGCGTATATGATGGAGGATTATATCGCCATGACGGATGTGTGCGATAAGGCTCTGCAGCTGGATGCTGAGAATGTAGAGACGTATTTCTTCTATGCCAGAGCCTGCAAAGGACTGGGCGATGCACCCCGTGCCGTGTCGATGCTGACAGAGGCGATAGGCAAGCGTGAGGATTTCTATGCCGCCCGATTGCTTCGTGGTAGCATCCTGTTGGATCAGGCTCAGCTTTCCGAGGCAGAACTCGATGCAACTTTCCTCTATGAGCATATTCCGGGCAACGAGGATGTGCTGTTGCTGAAGGCTCGTGTAGAGAAGGCGCAGGGAAAGATGGAGGAGGCTGAGCAGACCTACGGTAAGGTGATGGAGGTAAATCCTTTCTCTATTGATGCGTATCGCGAGCGCAGCGAGGTTCGCAGAAGTCTGGGTAATAGTGCCGGTGCTGCCGAGGATGAGGCTGCAGCCAAGGAAATGAGTGCCGAAATTCCGGAACCATCAGAGGGAATAGAGCAGAAAATCAAGGAGAAAATGCAGCAGATGGACCCCTACAAGATCTTTCATAACGAATAAAAACTGAATAATAGAATTTCATCTTTCTAACTGGAAAAAAAAAAAATCCCAGTTAGAAAGATTATTTTTTATAACTACAAGTTGCCGTTTTCATCGTCTATAGACGATAAAATGTGGGTGTTTTTGTCGTCTATAAACGATAAAATGTGTATTTGGATTACTGATGACATGCAAAAAGGCTGAACTTCGGGTTAGGAAGTTCAGCCTTTTGCTTATTTGTGATTTCAGGAAAATATAAAACTATTCTATCTGATACCATTATCTCTATCGCTATTGTTCAGCTTACGGCTGCCTGTATGGTATCTGCGGCCATGACTGAAGTTGAAGCTGGCAGTAAAGACAAGCATGTTGCCCTGGTCAGCAAGGCGTACCTTGTTCTTCTGCTGCACATACTTGTTGAAAAGTTCATCCTTATACACGCAGCCATGAGGATAGAATACGAATAATCCGAGAATGCCAAACTGCCAGTTCTTATAACTGTAGGTTACGGCAAGATTGGAGGTAGGCTCTCCGCCATTCGTCTTTTCTCCCCAGAAACTCTTTTCCACCTTATAGGCACCATAGCCAATGTTCCAATTACCCGTCATGTATCGAATTTCTGCTCCATAACTGAAGTAATTGAACTCGTGGGAATAATCCAAACCCTTTGTCTTGACATTCTGATACTCGCACATAAGGTTCAAATCCAGATGATCCTTGATGAGGTGAATTTCAGGAGTCAACAGCAGGTGCTTGTAATCATGATTCTTCTGATTCTCCGGCTTGCTCACAAAGAGATAAGAGCCATCCTCCCGCTTTTCGGGCAAGATAGAAGTAGCTATAGGCTTGTCGTAATACGTCCAGTTTCCCTCCAGGTACACAGACATCAGCGGAATGTTCCAGGAAGCCGACAAGGTATTGTTGTAGCCGGTAAATGGCTTCAGACCGCTATTGCCGTCACGCGCCTCAAAGCTGTTGGAATATTGGCGCAACTCGCTCAAGTCGGAAAGGCTTGGGATGTCTGACGTGATTTTGCTGCTCCATTTAAAACTCAGACGGTCGCTAGCCTTTGCCTGTAAAGTTACCTGTGGTCGAAACAGCCATTTGCTGTATCCGTTCTCCCCCTGATGGATGGAAGACCTGGTTGCACCAACTCCCACCTGATAACTGAACCACTTCTGCTGTCCTTGTAGCTGGGTGAAAAGATAGAGATTGCTGTACTTCAATTCCGTATCAGCATTACTGCTTCCCACATAGATGTTATCTGTGTGGCTGATATTATATTGTCCACCTACCGATAAAGCCATCTGTTTCCAGTTCTTGCTGTATGTTCCTTCACCAATAAGAGAGCGCTTTCTGCCAGTTGCATCATAACTGTAATCGGTCAGCGGAGCGTTCTTTACAGATTCATCCGGCGATTTGTTGAACGTATATTCCCTCATACGATACTGGTAATCTGTGCCGATGTAAGTACCCACCAGGTTCAGAGCCAGGTTCTGGTCATGGGGCATGTTGAGCGAATAATAAATGTCCAGAGATGGAATCTGCTCCAGCATTTTTCTGTTGTTTTGCAGATATTGATTTGCCTTGCCGCTTTCCTGATAAAGCTGGTTCATGCCTCTCACAGGACTGTTGTGATTGTAGAAATTCAACCGTACATTCAATGTATATTTGTCTGGCTCACTAAGATTATAACCCAACTGTACATTATTGGTGGTGTATAGGAACGGAGAATCATAACCTAAATAATTGCGATGTAGAGTTTTTCCTGTGGGCAGATGATAAGTACCGAGACTCTCATAGCTTCGTTCCTCTACCGAGCGATAGGAGAAACTGTAGTTGATGCTGAATTCTGATTTCTTCACATTGTATTTGAAATAACCGTCGCTATTATTGAAACCAGCCTTGGTTCCTTGCATCGTAGAAACTCCACCCACATAACCGGCATAACGTCGGCGGACCTGGTAGTTGATGACTGCATCCAGATTGCTGTCTCCATATTTGAGTCCTGGAACATTGATGAATTCCACCTTTGTAACTTCATCCGGCTGCAAAGCCAATACATCTTGCATGCTAGCCTTGACATCGTTGATGCGTATTTGCACATCTCCGCCCTTTAATGAAAGAACTTTGCGTTCTGCTCGATTTACGATAATGGTAGGCAAAGACAAGTTGTCCAACAGATCATAACCATTGGAAGCCGTTTTCACCTGCTCTTTTGTAGGGAAGATGATTTGTCTATCTACTTTTTCTACAACCCTTGCGGCTTCAACGGTCACACCTTTCAACAGGAATGAATTCGCCTGCATCCTCACATTTCCGATGCGGGCAATAGGTACCAGCTTACAAATGGTCTTATAGCCTACAAAAGAAACCTTCATGAGGACCTGTTTCTGCTGGCAAGGGATGACGAAATCGCCATTGGCGTTGCTTACGCCTCCACAGAGGAAGGAGGAATCCTTCGGGTTGAGCAACTGGATGTTGGCGAATTCTACAGGAAGATTGTGATTGTCTATCAGTCTGCCTATCAGCTTGCGCTCGCTCTTGCGTATGCATTCTACCGTGATGAGGCTGTCGCCCACGGTCATCTTTATCGGATAGAAACCGATTACCTTACGGATGGCATCGGGAATATTGGTAGTCTTCACGTTTTGGGTAACTGTGAAATCCTCCAGTTCGTTGTAGATGAAACTGATTTTGTAACGCTTGGAAGCCTTGTCGAGGTCGATGAGGACGTCCGACATGCTGCGGTCGTGATAGTTGCGCTGGATGTGCTGTGCGCTCATCGCCAGGGCGAACGTGCACAGCAGGAATATGATGGCTGAAAATCTTCTCATAATGATACTTTTGAACTTTGAGCTTTGAACATTGAACTTTATGATTACTTTGAGTGTCGATAATATTATGCTTACTTTTGATAAGCTTGTTATTTTACAATCAGCTCGTTTTGTTGCAATTCGATGTTTATATTCTCGAATTGGTTCAGTTCTTTTACGATGTTCTCGATGCTCAAATGACTGTTCCATTCGTAATAGAGGCGGAGGGTCTTGTCCTCGTTATTCTCAAACTTCACTTGTAAATCATAATAAGAAGCAATCTCTGAAATCATCTGCTCGAAAGCCACATTCTCGAAAGTCTTGTGAATGGCTGGCTTTTCTGGTTTCGGATGAGTCAGGGAATCCTTTGCTGCTATCTGCTTTGCGGAATCTGATTTTATGACTTCCGGATGAGTGTCTGCGGTTACCTGGATTGGTTCCTGGCTGCGCTTGATGTAAGTATGGATTGCGGCAAAGGCAATACCCGAAATCAAGACAAAGCCGGCGATGGATGCTGCCAGTTTACGCCAGGAAGTTATAGGATGGGATGCGCCTGCTTCCTGAGCAATAGGATGGGATTCTTCTTGAGCAATAGGATGGGATTCTTCTTGAACAATAGGATGAGTTGCTTCTTCCTGAAGTTGATGCTCCTGGCTGAATTTCTCCCATTCCTCATCTATATTAGGAGAAGAGTTACCCAGAAAAGAGTTAGAAGAAAGAGCATCATCAGGCGAATGAGAAATAGAAGCCTGAGTGTTTAAATTCTGCAGAAGGAGGGCAGAATCCACTTCCACCATCGTCTGATAAAGTTTTCGGCATTCCTCATCCTGCAATATTTCACGAATCTCCTCATCAGAATACTTCTCCTGATGGTCGATGATATCCAGTATTTTTTCAAACTTGTCCATAATAAATCTGCTAAGGGTTAAACTTTTGCTTTAATTTTCTGATGCCTTGCGCCAGATGCTTATAAACTGCCACTTCGCTGATGCCCAATTCCGTAGCAATCTCCCGATATTTCAGTTTCTGCCGAAAACGGAGATCGAGTACCTTGCGGGTTTGTGGCGTGAGTTCAGTATCCATATAAGCCAGAATTGTTTCGTATTTGTCGGTTTCCCTGTCTATTTCGGCAATCGTTGCTTCCAGGGGAACTATCGAAGGCGAAGTATCGGCTTTCAGGAGATGATGAACACGGTCTTTCATCTTCTGTCGGCTCAACAGGTTGAGGCATTTATGACGCACACACACCAGAAGATAGCTCCCGGCGTTGGCGGAAGGCAGGGGCGAATCGCTGCCTATTGTCTCGTTATCAAGACCCAGTTGGATCTTTCCGTCGAGCACATCGGCAAAAACTTCGCTCACCACATCCTTGCTGGCTGCATCATCCTTCAGAAGTACCCTGGCCAATTGGTACATCCTCAGATAATGCTGCCGGAAGAGCTGTTCTATCGTTTCTTTGTTTATTTGCATTACTTTATTTCTTTTGCCTATATTACAATCGAATTTTCATTTTCCTAACCCTTAGCAGAATTTTTTTAATGCAAATTTTTAAAACGTCAAAAATACCCTATCGGGCTTGCTCCTTCTTCAGATGCGTGTAAAGCCACAGGAAGGCAGGGATGAGGAAGAGATCTGCCATGACCCAGGCTACCGGGTCGCCGAAGCAGACTCCTGTCCACGCCAGGGCTGGCACTAACCAGAGACTCACACCGCATCTCGCTATCATTTCCATTACGCCACTCAGCATCGAGAGGTTGCTGTAACCCAAGCCCTGGATGCTGTAGCGCAGGATGGTGAGCAAGCCCAGACAAGGATAGAAATAGTTGGCTATGCGCATAAACTGGGCAGCATAAGTCACCACTTCCGCCTCGCCCTTATCCACGAAGAGCATCATCATCTCGTCAGCAAAGGGATAGATGAGCAGGAAGGTGATGACGAAATAAACCACCATCATCTGGATGGCTGCCCTGACGCCCTGACCGATTCGCTCCAACTTCCTGGCTCCCAGGTTCTGACCGCAATAGGTTGCCATTGCCACTCCGATGTTCTCGAACACGCAGGTGAAGAGGTATTTGATGCGCATAGAGGCGGTGAATGCTGCTACATAAACCGTTCCTAAGGCATTGTTAGCGCTCTGGAGCATGATGAGACCGATGGCGGTAATGGAGAACTGCAGTCCCATCGGAACGCCGTTGTTCAGCAGTATGCTTACCTTCTTGTTGTCAAACTTCTTTTCCTCGCCCTTCGGAATCAGAATCTGCATCTTCTTTTGGATAAACCTGATACAGAGCAGCACGGAGATGCCCTGCGATAGCCAGGTGGCGATGCCTGCTCCCTCTACGCCTAACCCCATGCCGAGAATGAGAATGGCATCGAGTATGATGTTGATGACGGAGGCGGTGATGAGGAAATAGAATGGCTGCTTCGAGTTGCCTAAGGCACGGATCTGACCGGAGAGGAGGTTGTAGGCGATGGTGAAAGGTATCGCCGCAAACTGCAGCATCAGGAAGATGTAGGCGTCGTCGAAGACTTCCTTCGGCGTATTCACCAGGTGCAGTATCTTTTCGCAGAAGATGCAGGAAAGGAAGGTGATGACGACGGCAAACACCACGGCGATGCGGATGCTGTTGCTGACGTAAGTCCGCATCTTGGGGTAATCTTTGGCTCCGAATGCCTGGGCGACCGGGATGGCGAAACCGGCACAGGAGCCGTTGCAGAAGCCCATGATGAGGAACATGATGGAGCTGGATGCTCCTACTGCCGCAAGTGCTCCCACGCCTATCCATCTTCCCACGATGGCGGCGTCGATGATGAGGTACATCTGCTGAAGGATGTAACCCAGGATGAGTGGTATTGCAAATTGGATGATGGCTCGCAAGGGCGAGCCTACCGTCATGTCGTTTACCGACTTTGATTTTGGGGTTTTGACCATTGATTTTTATGATTAGTTTTTGTTGTTATCCTATTCGAAAAGTTATTTTTTCAGGAGTTTAAGGAGTTAAGGAGTTATCGCTCCCTTCGGTCGCTGAGGAGTTAAGACAACAGCCTTGAGGGAAAGGTTAATTTCAAGTCCACAAAAGCATTTGTCTTAACTCCTTTAACTCCTTAACTCCTTCTTGATTTCTGCCATTTTGTTGCGGCGTTCGATGGAGAAGGTGTCGCCGTGGGTTTCCACGTAGTCGAAGAGCATGAAGGCCTTGCCGAGGAGTTCGTCCCTTGTGGGTTGCCCCACGGTATCGGCCTCGTGATAATAGAGTTCGGCGAGCATGTCCATCTTGGAGAGCCGCTTCTCCTCGTCGGCGATGCCTGCCATGGCTTTCATCACGTCGTCGATGGTGGCGATGCTGTAGAAGGCGTAGGGACCTACGTATTGGTCGTAGAGCTCCTTGATCTTCTCGCGTCTCACCTCTACCTCTTTCTTTTCGAGCATTCTCTCGAGTGCCGCCATAAACTCTCGTATCAGCCGCTGTATGTAGTCTCGTTGTAGCATATTTTTTTTGTTGTTATTGTTGCGTTATCTAATAGACTCATTGGTATTGCCATGACTAAGGCAAAGTTCAGGGAGTATTGTGAGAAGAGTTCCTAAAAACTCTCCTCTACCCCGTACAATGGGACATTCTTCATCCACTCTTGCTCCTTGTATGGCGACATGGAGAAGCGGATGGCTCGCAAGTCGGGATGGGCGTCAAAGAAGGCGCGAAGTGACTTGGAACGCAGGTTCTCTTCCGCTTTTACCTCTATCGGAGTTATCACCCCTTGGTGCTGGGCAAGGAAGTCTATCTCCAAGCGAGCGTCTCCCCTACTATAATAATAGGTGTAAATGTCCTGTTGACATAATAGCTGAGTAAGGACGTAGTTTTCCGTGAACGCCCCCTTGCTCTCCGTCATGGCTTTGTTGGAGATGAGCATTTGGGCAGGTTCCATCTCGCTCAGCGCACCCAGGAGGCCGACATCCAGGAGAAACAGCTTGAAGGCATTGAGGTCTTCGTAAAACTTCAAAGGCATTCCAACTTCTCTTACTCGGGAAATGCGATAGGTGAGACCTGCATCAACCAGCCATTGTATTGCCATCTCAAAATCCTTGGCTCGTGCTCCGCTTCTCACCGCTCCATAGATGAACTTCTTGTTTTCCTTGGCAAGTTGGGAAGGGATGGATTGCCAAACCATGCTGATGCGAGTGGCTTCATTTGGGCTGACATGCTTCGACATGTCACTACGATAAATGGTGAGAATGTTGTTCTGAACCTGTCTGACGAGATTTGCATCGTTAGTTGCAAGATAAGTTTTCACAGCCTCAGGCATTCCCCCTACAAAATAATATTCTCTTAATATCTTGGTGAGTTTATCATGAAGTAATGTGATGGTCTTCCAGTCTTTACTTTTCAATATGTTCAGCAACTGTTCTTCGTCTTTTGCCATAAGAAACTCTTCGAAAGACATAGGGTAGAGTCGAATGATATCAACCTTTCCCACTGGGGCGGATTCTCCTTGGTGCATGGCAACGCCTAAAAGTGAACCTGCTACAGCCACATGGTATTCTGGTGCATTTTCACAGAAATACTTCAGCGAGGAAAGTCCCTTGTGAAGTTCTTGTATTTCATCCAGAATGATAAGCGTTTTGCCAGGGATTATAGGCTGTTTGCTAATGGCTCCGATAACCATTAGGACTCGCTTCATATCATAATCTTCTGCAAATATGTTGGCAATCTCAGAGTTTCCATCACAGTTGATGTAGGCTACGTGGTCATATTCCTGTTTCCCAAACTCCTGGAGGATATAAGTCTTGCCTACTTGTCTTGCTCCTGATAAGATTAAGGGCTTTCTGCAAAGGCTCTCTTTCCATGCTTTTAATTGTTCTATGACCGTTCTTTTCATCCTTACATACATTTTGAAGTTGTTAATGATGCTAATAACTTGCTGTTATGATGTTTAAACAGCTCTGTCGGTTGCAAAGATACACTTTTTTACACGAACTTTCAAATGTTTTCAACACTTTTTTACACGAACTTTCCTCGTATGCATACACTTTTTTACACGAACCTTCCTCGTGTACTTGCATTTTTTACACGAACTTTCCTCGTATTACGTTCATGACAACCGCTTTCCCATCTTATTCATAATTATTGATTGCCTCCACATACTCCCACAGTTTCTTGTAGAAAGGATGCTTCGTCATGGTGTCTTTGTTGCCAAGGATGATGAGCTTCATGCGGGCACGCGTCATGCGGCGCAGGTCTTTCAGGAATCCGATCTGTCCCTCGTCATTGGACCGCACCAAGGAGATGAGAATCACGTCGCGCTCCTGTCCCTGGAATCCGTCCACCGTGTTGACGCTGATCAGGCGGCGGTAAGGCTTGAAGAACTCATACTTCTTGATGAGCTTCTTGAGGTATTGCACCTGAGCACGATAGGGCGAGATGATTCCCACGTCGATGCGCTCGTCAATTACGCGCTGCTTGCCTATCTTGGTGAAGTATTCCGCCAGGGTGAGGAGAGTAAGCTCCGCCTCTGCCTTGTTGATGCGGCCGAAGCTCTCGCCCACAAACTGCTCTTTGAAGTTCATGTCTACATTCTGCTGGGAAACTGATGCTGAAACTGTATTATGATCCGCCGACGATGAACTGGATGCAGAATCCTCGGAAGCCTCATTTCCCTCGATGGTTATCTGATTCTCCGTGTCTCCTGTGTCGATCCATGTGATGGCGTGGTCGTAGTCCAGGATGCTCCGGTATTTTATCTGTGGCGCACTCTGCACCTTGCCGTGGTAGAACCAGTCGCTCGAGAATCGCATGATTTCCTCGTTCATGCGGTATTGTATCTTCAGCAGCGTCACCACCTCGGGTTTGTTCTCGGCGATGCGCTCCATCAGCGTCTTGCCCAGTCCTGCTCTCATGGCGGCGATGCTCTTCACCGTAGGCGGCAGCTGACAGTGGTCGCCCGCCAGCACTACTCTGCCCGGCTCTTCTCATCGGAATCCAGCAGGCTGCCTCTAAGGCTTGAGCTGCCTCGTCGATGAAGAGTGTGCCAAACTTCATTCCCTCCAAGAGTCTGTGGGACGAGCCTACCAGCGTGCAGGCGATGACTCTTGCCTCGCCCATCAGCTCGGCGTTGATTCTTATCTCTATCTCGGCGGCACGGCTCTTCAGCCTGTCCATCTTCTGGTGGAAGTTCTCGCTTCCCTTCTTGCGGTTCTTGCGCAGTTCGCGGATGGCCTTGCGGATGGCCCACAGCTGCGGATAGTCGGGATGGCTCTCGAAGCGGCGCTCGTAGGTGAATCCGAGCATCTTGTCGTTGACTCGTGTCGGGTTGCCAATGCGCAGCACGTTGATGCCTCTGTCCACGAGTTTCTCTGAGATCCAGTCCACCGCCATGTTGCTCTGGGCGCACACCAGCACCTGACTCTCCCGCATCAGCGTCTCGTTGATGGCTTCCACCAGTGTTGTTGTCTTTCCTGTTTCCCGGAGGACCGTGCACGATGGCTACGTCCTTTGCCCACAGCACCTCGTTCACGGCCTGTTCCTGGGTGGGGTTGAGCCAGGGAAATCTCATGGGCTCAAAGCTGTATCGTTCTGCCTTCCGGTGCGAGTAGAAGAGGTCGCGCAGATAAGCCAGGCGGTTGTTCTTGGCTTTCATCGTGCGGTCGAGGGCGTCGAACATCATCTTGTAGCTCGTCTCGTCGAACGACAGCTGAACGCCCACTGGCACGTCAGCCTGCTGCAGTTCGAGCAGCGGTGCCGAGTCGGGTACGGTAATCACCATTCTGTCGCCGTCCACATAACTCACGGTGCCTGTGAAGGAGAAGTATTTCAACATCTTCTTTTCTGTCTTCCCGTCTGTCTGCGCGGATTTAGTTTCCCCTGCCTTAAAGAACATGACGGGTCTTCCGAACTCAAAGTTGTGTTCGATGTCCTGGTCTTCGGTACGGAACACCTCTATGGCGTTTTGGTTGAGCGAGTTGTAGAAGCTTTTTCCTATGCGTAGCGGAAACCAGGCATCGCCTCTCTTCACCTTTCGCTGCATTCCCATCTGTTCGGTCTGTTTGCGAAAGGCTTCTTTCTCGGTGTAATACTCTATTTGCAGTAGAGTACGTTGCTGAAGCAGTGCTTGTATTGGTGATGTTTGTTCCATATCGTGTGCAAAAGTACTGCTTTTTTTTGGGAAAGATAAGTATTATCAAGAAAAATCACTTATCTTTGCATCATGAAATCATCTGTTCTTCTCAGCGAACTCAGCATCGGCTACCGCCATCGGGGCGAAACCAAGGTCGTAGCCCGTCATCTCACAGGTTGCCTCTGTGCCGGCGAGCTGACCTGCCTCATTGGTCCCAACGGCGTAGGCAAGTCTACCCTGTTGCGCACTCTTTCGGGCTTTCTCCGCCCCCTGCAGGGCGAGGTGCTGCTCGGTACTGGCAGCCGTCCCGTTCCCCTTTCCAGCCTCACCCGTGGCGAGCTTTCGCGCCAGATGAGCATCGTACTCACCGCCAAGCCCGAGACCTCGGGTCTCACCGTATCCGACCTTGTCGGCATGGGGCGTTCCCCTTATACCGGGTTCTGGGGCCGTCTGAGTCAGGCAGACCGTGCCCTTGTCGCCGAAGCCATGCGTCAGGTCGGCATCAGTCATCTCAGCGACCGCAGGATAAGCACGTTGAGCGATGGCGAGCGACAGAAGACGATGATCGCCAAGGCTTTGGCGCAGTCCACGCCCATCCTCTTCCTCGATGAGCCCACAGCGTTCTTAGACTATCCCAGCAAGGCAGAGATGCTGCAGCTGCTGCGCAGCCTGGCTCACGATCTTGGCAAGACCATCTTCCTCTCCACCCACGATATAGAAATGGCGCTTCAGCTTTCCGACCGCCTCTGGCTGATGCAGTCAGGCCGTTTCGAGACCGGCTCACCGCACGAGCTGGCTGCCCGAGGCTCGCTCTCGCTGTTCATCGAGCATAACGGCATACACCTTGACAAGGATTCGCTGGCAATAAGGATTGAGGAAGAGTGAGGGGGCTTTATTTTGATAACTGACTTTCAGGGCGTGCTGCTTCTGGAGCTTTTGGGCCTTCAGCCCGTACTTAAACCACTTGCGAAACTTCAGTACAGAGCCCACTTGAAAAAGCCAATTTTACGAAAACCTACTTTTGACTATCAATAAGTTGCAAAGACAAAAAATACGATTTTCGACTTTTTCAAGTGGACTCAGTACAAAAAATAATTGGAGAGAAAGGAAAATCTTTCCTTTTAAAAGGAAATAATTATCGATTTCTTTCCTTTTAAGAAGGAAAAAATGTATCTTTGCAACCGCAAAGTCCCTTGAAAAAGTGGCAGAGCAGAACAAAAAGTCCCTTGAAAAACGTGCATGGATTCAAGAAAAGTCCCTTGAAAAACGTGCACAGCATCGAGAACAATACATCATAAATCATTAGAAAACAGATGTTTAAACGAAAAATCGAGAAATATCTCAAAGAATGGAAGAGTGATGAGCACAAAATGCCTCTCATCATCAAAGGATGTCGCCAATGCGGAAAGACATTCTCGGTACTCGATTTTGCCCATAAAAATTATGAGCATGTTGTGTATATAGACTTTTTCCAGCACCCAGAATACAAGTCGGTATTTGATGGTGGCCTGAACATCGATCTCCTCTGCATGACACTTTCTACCTTAATACCTGATGCCAATTTCGTATCGGGCAAGACCTGTATCATCTTTGACGAGATACAGGAATGCCCACGGGCCCGCACAGCCTTGAAATTCTTCAAGACTGATGGCAGATACGGGGCTTTTCATCAGTATGCTCGAACAAGGAACGGCTGCTGATATTCTGCAAGGCAATCTCTATGGATACAAGGGAGCCATCTTTGAAAATCTGGTGGCCGACATTTTTGGTAAGATGAATCGTAAGCTCTATTATTTCCGCAAGGATTCGGGGTTGGAAATTGACTTTGTTACAAGATACGAAGGCGAATGTACATTGGTAGAAGTAAAGGCGAGCAACGGAAACATCAAAAGTGCCAAGACCATCCTTTCGAACCCAGAAAAGTATCACGTAGTTCAAGCCATCAAACTGGGAGATGTAAATGTGGGTACAGCCCCACAAACTCTCATTCTTCCCCTCTACATGGCTTTTCTGCTGAAAACAGATAATCTTCGTTAAAATATCGAAATTCAAAGAATAACCACAGCTGAAATGAAGAACTTTGCATTATCTTTGCAAACAGAAAATACAGAAGACTGTAGATAATTTGCATAAACAAATGCTGTTAAATGCAGAGGATAACGCATAAGAGAATCAGGATTTCCTGGCTGCTGCTATTGGTTTACCTGCCGATGCTGCTGGTCATTACGTTTCACCATCATGGTGAAGCGCAGGGAACTCAGGCCGATTTCTTTTGTGCCGATTGCGCCCATCATGTTCATCACGACGGGCATCTGATAGCCCTGCAGAATACCATGCACGACTGTGTGCTCTGCCAATTGCAAAGCACTCCTTATCTGGCTCCATCCCTCTTGGTTTGGGTTGCCTTCGCCGTGCTACATCTCTCCCCTCGCCGTGCCTTCTGCTCTCCTTGCCAGTGCAGGGCGAAGGGGGTAAAATCTACCCGTGCTCCACCTTATTCTCTGTTATTATATAAATAACTGAATATTAACAGAATAAGGTAACAAACAACATAATGAGAACTATATTGAAATCAGTAATACTGATGAGCCTGTGCTCGTCGGCTACAGCCCCTGCTATGGCTATAAACGAAGCAAATCATGATAAGGAGGAGGCAAACATTCATAAAGAAGAAACAAACATTCATGAAGAGGAAGCAAGCGATTCTACCAAGCACCAGCCGTTGACGGAATCGAGCATCAAGCTGAACGAGGTGGTGGTAACAGGTTTGACGGGCAGCCAAAAACTGAAGCAATCGCCCGCACCCATCTCCTTCGTTTCTGCCCGCCAGCTCGAAATGCAACCTTCTACCAACATCATCGACGCCATCGCCCACCAGCCAGGCGTTTCGCAGATAACCACGGGAAGCGGAATTTCAAAGCCCGTGATCCGTGGCCTGGGCTATAACCGCGTGGTCGTGGTGAACGATGGAATCAGACAGGAAGGGCAGCAATGGGGCGATGAACACGGAATAGAAATTGACCCGGCTTCGGTGCATTCCGTAGAGATTCTGAAAGGTCCGGCAAGTCTCATGTATGGATCGGATGCGATGGCTGGCGTACTCATCTTCCATTCTGCTCCAACGCTTGCCAAAGGCGACATGAGAGCAAATTTCTCTACCGGTTATCAAACCAACAACGGACTTTTTGATTATTCGCTCAACTTTGCCGGCAACCAGGGCGGATTTGTATGGAACACCCGCTACAGTGGAAAGATGGCGCATGCCTACAAGAATAAATACGATGGTTATGTATTCGGTTCATCACTCAGAGAGCAGGCATTCTCGCAGCTTCTCGGCTGGAACTACCGACAGGGGCATTCGCATCTCACACTCGATTATTATCATCTCACTCCGGGCATCGTAGAGGGAGAAAGAGATGAGAAAACGGGCGAACTGGAAATTCCGGAAGGCTACGATGCCAAGAGTTACGGCAAGCCGATGCCTTATCAGCAGATTCATCATTACAAGGCTGTACTTGATAATTCCTGGTTCCTGGGCGATAGCAATCTGAAGTTCCTCCTGGGTTATCAGCAGAACCGCCGTCAGGAGTTTGAGGAGGAAGAGAATCCGAAGGAATGCGGACTCGATTTCATACTCCATACCATGAATTACGACCTGCATTATCTCTCGCCGGAAATGAATGGATGGAAGTTCTCTACGGGCATCAACGGCATGTGGCAGCAGTCGATTAATAAAGGTTCTGAATTTCTGATTCCAGCCTATCATCTCTTCGATTATGGTGTATTTGCCACGGTGAGCAAGGAGATAGGCAAACTGAACCTGAGCGGTGGCATCAGATACGATCATCGCCATCTGCACAGCGAGGCTTTGAGAGAAGAGGATGATGCAGAATCGCATCGTTCTGAATCGAATGATTCATTCCGTTTTCAAGCCTTTAAGCGCAACTTTGAGGGAGTGACCGGAAGCATCGGATTGGCTTACGAAATCCAGCCTGATTTCAATATCAAGCTGAACTTAGCAAGAGGATTCCGTGCTCCAAATATCAGCGAATTGTCTTCGAATGGCGTGCACGAGGGAACCCAGCGATATGAGTTGGGAAACACCCGTCTGAAGCCAGAGAACAGCTGGCAATTCGACCTTGGTTTGGATTATTTTTCGCCTATCATCTCGGCTTCCCTTTCTCTGTTTGCCAATCGCATCAACCATTATATCTATAGCGAGAAGTTGGCAGATGAGAATAATCAGCCTGTCCTCATCGACGACACGCCAGCCTATCAATTTACTTCGGGTGATGCCCGCATCTTAGGTGGTGAGGCAAGCGTCGATGTTCATCTGTTGGAGCATCTTCATTTCTGCAACACCTTCTCGTATGTCAACTCCGTACAGTTGCATCAGCCATCCGAATCGAAGTATCTGCCATTCACCCCAGCTCCTCGTTGGGCTTCGGATGTAAGGTATGAGTTCCTCTGCAACAGCAAGATGTTCGAGCATCTCTTTGTCAAACTGGAGATGGACTGCAATCTTCGCCAGAACCATTATTTCGCAGCCAACGAGACGGAGACCGCTACGCCATCCTATACCTTATTAAATATGTATGCCGGTACTGACGTGAAGCTCCATGGCAAGCGCCTTCTCTCGCTCTATCTTTCGGGCGAGAACCTTACCAACCGTGCTTACCAGAACCACCTGAGCCGTCTGAAGTATCTTGACGTAAACCAGGTTACAGGCAGAAAAGGCGTTTACAATATGGGCCGCAACTTCAGCATAAAAGTAGTGGTTCCGATAGAGTTGTAATTCCCCTTTTAGAATAAGCAATTCCTCATCAGGAATCAGAATTTTGAATATAAACAAGTGCCGATAAGGGTGCCAAAAGCTGCAGGAAAAGTAACTTTTGGCGCCACTATCGGCATTTTTTCGTCTAATTATTAGACAATCAGGACCTACTTTCTATGATATTTCGTAACTTTGCACCATGATTAAGAAACAAGGAACGATATTGATTGTTGATGACAACCGCAACATTCTTACTACGGTAAGGATGCTGCTGGAACCCATATTCGATGGCATCATCACCATCGCCAACCCTAACTCCATCCCTGCCAAACTGAGAGAGGAGCATCCCGACGTGGTGCTCCTCGACATGAACTTCTCCAGCGGAATCAATTCGGGAAACGAGGGATTGTACTGGCTCAGGGAAATCAAGAGTCTCAACCCGAAAACCGAAGTGGTGCTCTTTACCGCCTATGCCGACATCCAACTTGCCGTAACAGGCATCAAGGAAGGTGCCTCTGACTTCATCGTGAAGCCTTTTGAAAATGAGAAATTGGTTCGTACGCTAATAGAGGCAAGGGATAAGAACAAGCCTACAGATAAAACTATCAGCAGAAAAGGTGGAAATGATTCGACTGGCATGATGTATTGGGGAGATAGCGAAGTGATGAACAATTTGAGAAGCATTGTAGAAAAGGTTGCCGCAACTGATGCAAACATCCTCATTACAGGCGAAAACGGAACGGGTAAAGAGGTATTGGCTAATGAAATACATCGTATGTCCACAAGAAGTGCGAAAAAGATGCTGCCTGTGGATATGGGAGCTATCACGGAAACCCTTTTCGAGAGCGAACTCTTCGGTCATGTGAAGGGTGCTTTTACTGATGCCAAGGTGGATAAACCGGGCAAGTTTGAACTTGCCGACGGCAGTACCATCTTTCTGGATGAGATAGGAAACCTATCCTATGGCCTTCAGGCAAAACTCCTTACCGCCCTGCAACGCAGAAGCATCGTAAGAGTGGGCGGAAGCACGCAGATTCCTATCAACGTACGACTGGTTTGCGCCACCAACCGCAATCTGCAGCAGATGGTAAACGATGGCGAATTCAGAGAGGACCTGCTCTATCGCATCAACACCATCCATCTGGAATTGCCTGCCCTGAGACAGAGAAAATCAGATATCGTTCCATTGGCAGAAAGATTCCTCCGTCAATATGGCGATTTATATAATAAGGTGAATCTCCGTCTTTCGGAAGAAGCTGAGAAGAAACTTACCAGTTTGCCTTGGTACGGCAACATCCGTGAACTCCAGCACGCCATCGAGAAAGCCGTGATTCTATCTGATGGCGGAATGATTTCTGCCGAAGATATTGACGGCGGAAACCAGCAGAGAAGAGAGAAGCCCCTGGAAGAGGTTCAGACGCTCGACGAGATGGAGAGCAGAATGATAGAGAAAACCATCAGGGAATGTGAGGGAAATCTGTCGGTGGTAGCTGCAAGGTTAGGTATTTCTCGCCAAACGCTTTATAATAAGATTAAGCGATATGGATTATAAACTAATTATAATTATCGTGCTTTTGCTTGTGGCTGTAGTAGGGTACATTCGACTTTACCGCCACTATCGCCGTAACATCAAGAAGGTAACTTTCCTTTTTGATGCGATAGATAATGGGGATTTCTCCTTCAGCTTTTCTACGGAGAAGGGGTTTAAGGAGGATAAGATACTGAATCTATCCCTCAACCGCATCAAACTCTTCCTGCAGCATACGAGAGAGGAGCAGATGGAGCGGGAGAAATATTACGAGCAGATTCTGAATGCGGTGGATACGGGCATCCTGGTGGTGGATAGTCACGACAACATCCTGCAACACAACCAGGCAGCCCTCCGGTTGCTCGATACGGATGTGCTTACCCACATGAATCAGGTAAAAGGGAAACTGAAGGATGAACACCTGGCAAAACATGAGACGCAAGCCATGCTGAAAGACAAGCACGTGCGCATCATCGCCCTGAGCGACGTGAGCCACGAGCTGAGTAACCAAGAGGTGGATTCTTGGATCAAACTGATTCGTGTGCTGACCCATGAAATCATGAATACCATCACGCCGGTTACTTCGTTGAGCGAGACTCTGCTTACCCGGGTTACAGAGGATAAAGACTTGAAGCAAGGCCTGGAAACCATCCACAAAACAGGAACAGAACTGTTGGCTTTCGTCAACAACTATCGCCGTTTCACCCATGTTCCCCAGCCTCAGCCTGCTCTCTTCTATGTGGAACCATTCCTGGAAAGAATGGCGATGCTCTGCAACCACGAAGTAGAGATTTCGGTTACTCCCAAGGATTTGCTGGTTTACACCGACGAGAGCCTCCTCTCTCACGTAGTAACGAATCTTCTGAAGAATGCCGTAGAAGCTTTCAAGGAAAAGGAAAAGGAAAGAGAAGACAAGCAGGAATGTCGCTCCGCAGATTTGCAATCCGTGGCAAGCAAGAAGGCTTTTATCCGTCTCAAAGCCTACGCCAATGCCCAGGAATCCATCATCATCGACGTGAGCAACAACGCCGGTCTCATCCCCGAAGATGTAGCCTCCCACATTTTCATCCCGTTCTTCACCACGAAGCCAGAAGGAAGCGGAATCGGGCTCTCCCTTTCCCGCCAAATCATGCGAGTAAGCGGCGGCAGCCTTTCGCTCCATCAGGACAAGGCACAGGGAATCACCACCTTCCGCATCATCATCCCATAAAAAAGTATAATTTGGGGAAGGAAAGTTTGGCACTTTCGCTTTTTTACCATATCTTTGCCTTTATAAAAGATTAAGCTTATGTCAACAGACGATAAGACCATATTAAAGATAAAAGAAATAGCTAAATCTGCTATTCCTTCAGGAAGCAAGGCTATATTGTATGGATCAAGAGCGAGAGGTGATGCTCGCAACGATTCAGACTGGGACATTCTTATCCTTTTAGACAAAGACAAACTGGAACAAACGGACTATGACAAAGTAAGTTACCCGTTTGTTTTGTTAGGTTGCGACCTCGGCACAGAAATCAATCCCATTCTTTACACAAAGAAAGAATGGGAATCGTATAACTTCACCCCTTTTTACGAGAATGTAAATCGAGACGGCATTAGTTTAATATAAAAGTTATGGATCAAGTAAACAAAGACACATTAATCAGTCTGCAAGTAGAAAAAGCCAAGCGCTTTTTAACTCAAGCAGATGAAATGGTTGAACTAAAGCATTGGGATTTAGCAGCCAATCGCTATTATTATGCCTGCTTCCATGCCGTACAAGCTCTATTCATAGCAAAAGGTGTTAATGCCCACACTCATGCCGGCATTAACACCCAATTCAGTTTACACTTCGTAAAGACTGGTATCGTAGATATCTCTTATGGCAGTTTCCTCGCCCGTATGTTCCAGTTAAGGCAAAAAGCCGATTACAACTGCGCGTACGAAATTTCCGAAAATGACATCCTGGAAATTATTGGCTTATCACACGATTTTATAAAAAACATATTAAAGTTAGTCAAATAATTACTTACAGAAGATTATGGCATTCGAAAAGGAAATCAAGGAATACGAGGATTTGAGAGGAAAATATCAAACCCTTATCATCAATAAAATGGATAGAGAAGAGTACATCAAATATGATGAAGTACTCTTCTCTACTTTTTCGTGCGCCATTGAAGGCAATTCATTCTCCGTAGATGATACCCAGGAACTGAAGGAGAAAGGATTAGGGATGATTCCTGCCGGAAAGACTCTTTTCGAGGCTTTCGAAATGCTTGACCACTTCGAAGCCTTTGAGTACATGATGCAAAACACGCAGCATCCACTCGACGAGAATTTTCTAAAAGAAATCAACAGACGGGTTACCAGCCACACGCTTTCCTACCATTCTCCAGGAGCCATTCCGGGCGAATACACCACCACGGACATGGCTGCAGGCGACACGGTATTTGGCGACCACGAAGAACTCATCGCCAGAGTTCCCAAGCTGTTGGAATCTACCGAAAAAGCCATCGTTTCGGCAGCCGTTCATCCTATGATTCTTGCCGCCCGCTTCCATGGCTTCTACGAATATCTACATCCGTTCCGTGATGGGAATGGAAGAACAGGACGACTCATCAGCAACTACATTCTCTTAAGATTGAATCATCCTCTCCTCATCATCCCATCCGAAGCCCGCCAGGAATACATTTCAGCCCTCCGCATGATTCGTACGGAAGCAACTGACGAGCACCTCATCCGCTTCTTCTTCAAGATGGCAATACAGAGGATGGAAGAAGAGCTGAAGCAGAAAGAGGCTAACACCAAGCGATTTATGACATTCCTCTTCTAATGAAGCATAGTGCCACACATTCATCCAAAGAGCAGAAGTATTAAAGCTGATTGCCATCCGCTTCCACTACTTGTCCATCAAACAAGCGGACGATTCGATGGGCTATCTTGGCATCATGCTCATTATGCGTCACCATGACGATGGTGGTACCTTCGTGGTTCAGTTCGGTAAGCAGATGCATTACTTCGGCTCCATTCTTCGAATCAAGATTACCAGTTGGCTCATCGGCAAGGATAAGCTTAGGTCCGAAGACTACGGCACGGGCGATGGCTACTCGCTGCTGCTGACCGCCCGAAAGCTGATAAGGGAAGTGCTTGGCACGATGGCTGATGGCCATTCGCTTCATAATCGCCTGCACCTTTGCCTTGCGCTCCGCCTTCGGAATGTTGAGGTAAGTAAGAGGAAGTTCGATGTTCTCCTCTACATTCAATTCATCTATCAAGTTGAAGCTCTGGAACACAAAACCGATTTCTCCCTTTCTCACATCCGTGCGCTCCTTTTCCTTCAGGTTTGCCACCTCGTGATTACCCAGGAAATATTTTCCCGATGTAGGATTATCCAATAATCCAAGGATATTGAGTAAAGTGGATTTGCCACAACCGGATGGTCCCATAATGGCGACAAACTCGCCGTCTTCTACTGTGAAAGATACGTTATTTAAAGCAATCGTCTCCACATCTTCTGTGCGGAATGACTTGCAAAGATTCTCTATTTTAAGCATTTTCTTATCTTTTTTACTTTTTTACCTTTTTACTTTTTTACTTTTAATATTATTCATCCTTGAGATACTTCACCGGATTACTGTTAGCCACCTTGTAGCAGTTGATGACAACGGAAAGCCCGATGATGACAAGCAAGATGATGGTAACGCCGATAAACAACAAAGGCGTCATCGTAATCTTCTCGCTAAACGACATGAGCCATTGTCGGGCTATCAGCCAAGCCCCCAAGTCGCCCACGATAATGCAAGGCAAGGCAATCTTCATAATGTCCTTCAGGAAGATGCGAAGAATATCCTTCACCTTGGCTCCGTTCACCTTTCTTATCGCAATCTCCTTGCGGCGGCGGTTTACCTCATCACTCGTATAACCCACCAATCCGAAGAGGGCGATAATCATCGTCACGATGCCGGCTACCAGGATTCCGTTGCGGAAATTGAGCTGGGAAGCATACTGGTTAGCCAGTTCAGAGGCATAACTCTTCACGACGACTTTATTGTTAGGATACATCGCCTGCACCTTCGATTGCAACTCCGACAACGATTCATCCCTTAGTTCTTTAAACTTAACCAACATATAATAAGCCGTCTTGGCTGAATAGAAATACAAGTCAGGAAATTCATTCATTCCATCACCCCCGGTTCCCACAGCACCCCAGCGGATATTCTTGCTCACGCCACAAATGGTAAAGATATTATTATCATGACCCGTACAGGTAATTTGCTTACCAACTACGCCATCCTTCCAATGCCACGTTTTGATGAGTTTCTCAGCACCTCGTTCATCAATAATAACCTGTCGGCAACTGTCATTTCTTTCCGTAAAGAAAGAACCCTGAACGATAGGAATATTCATCATCTTAAAGAAATTATCGTCCACTCCCGACATCTCCATGATATTAAAGGTATTCTTATCGTCGCCAGGTACTCCTACCATATTTCCACTACGATCATACCCATCGAGCGGAACATTAAAAGTCGAACTGCAATCCATGACATTCGGCATCCGTCTGATTTCTGCCAGACATTGGTTGCGCTGGTCTCTATTGCTGGCATCTATCGAAACAATCGCTACATGATTGTAATCATACCCAGGATTGAGCCCCAACATCAGCTGGTATTGACCATTCACGATGTAAAGCAAACTGAACAGCAAACCAGAGATAACGAACTGGATACCCAACAAGGCAAGCTTCCATCGGTTGCGATTCTCATTATAACCACGGAAAGCGATGGCTACAGGAATCCTGTTGTAAAGCCAACCTGGCAGCAAGCCGCCAACCAGCAGTACCAGAATACAGATAGCCACCAATATCCAACTGCCACGATTAAGTACCAACATGCTTACCGGAGCAGAAAGGAAATTTTCGATGGTTCCCTTGCAAAGGAACACAAGAACAGCCGCAAGAACAACCGCCAGCCCCACATGCACCAAAGCCTCAGAGAAAATGATGGCATGAATGTTCTTCGATTCGGCACCATAGCACTTACGGACAGCCATTTCGCGAGAACGACCCACGAGATTTCCAACGATGATAAGCAGATAGTTCATCACAGAAGTGAAGAGGAGGACAAAAGCGATAATTCCCATAATCCATCCCATCTTCTTGATATAAGGATTTTGGGTGTAAACATCGCTCAATACCGTGAAATCATAGTTCAGTTCTATTCCCATATTCTTCATCTCCTTCAAAGGGAAATGATCCTCTCGCATCTTATTCACGTAAGGCTTGAGTTCTTTTGCCTCATGCCCCTTTGCCAACCGGATGTAGGACCTATAGGAATCATTTCCCACCCATTGGCCTCTGCCATCGTAGGAATATACGTATGGCACACTACACATCGACAGAATCATCTGCGTACCATGAAAGGAAGAACCCCATGGAAACGCTTCGAAAACACCATAGATGGTAAAAGTGGTTCCCGGATAATTAGAAAGCGTGAAATGCTTGCCTACAACATTGCCGCCAATCTTTGCTGCCGTTTCAGAATCGATGAGACAGGATAAGGGTTGGGATAATATTTGTTTAGCCTTGCCTATCAATATCTTCTGTGGAAAGACATCGAAGAAACAACTATCTGCCATCCTAATATTGGCAGAAACGATGTTCTGGTCTTCCATCTTGCATTGGGCATCATCATAAAAATAGTGAGTACTGGTAGCAGTTTCCACCATAGGCGCATATTGTTTTACACCTTGGGCGGTGGCTCCTGAAGTATTGGTAAACTCCATGGTTTCGCCCTGGTTACTCCCCACTTCCGAAATCAGATACGTCCTTTCCCATCCTGGGAAGTACGTATCGTAAGTCTGCTCGAAATAAATCTCGGCAATAATTACCGAACTGATTGCCAATCCGAGCGCCAGGCACAAGATCTTCACGAAATTGTGCTGGCCTCTTCGGGGCAGATTCTTGAATGCGTTAATAATATGATTCATATCAAATATCCTGTTTCAAGGGCGTTAGCCCAATTTATCACTAATCACTACTAATTAATCATTACTAACTAATCACTACTAATTAAAAACTAATACATCATTATCCTTATAGGCTTCATAGCCGCTAACGATAACCTGCTCGCCCGGCTCCAAGCCTTCAATTACCTCATAATAGTGAGGATTCTGGCGACCGATGGTTATCTTGCGGCGATAAGCCTTCTTGCCACTCTTGTCTAATACAAAAATCCATTGACCGCCCGTTACACTATAAAACGTGCCTTTAGGGATAATTATTGCCTGCTTCGACTGACCGAGCTGCAAATCTACATAATAGGTCTGACCGGTTCGGATATTGCCAGGGCGAACACCTTTGAAGACGAAGTCGATGCGGAACCTGCCGTCTCTTACCTCGGGATAAACCTTGCGAACCTGCAAGAGATAATGCTTGCCGTTCTGGTCGAAAGTGGCAGTAAGCCCCGGTTTTACCCGGTCGATGTAATGCTCATCCACCTGCGCCTGTACCTTGAAATCGCTGAGATCGTTGATGACTCCTATCTTCTGTCCGGCAGAAATGCTCTGTCCCAACTCCACATCGAGCAAACCGATTTCGCCCGAAATGGTGCTGCGGATGTTCAGCTTCTCCTTGCGCTGGCGAACCAATTGCACATTCTTCTGCATGGCTTCCAGATTATCGCCCATCTGATCCATCTGCGAACGGCGCAACTGGGCATCCTTCTTCAATCGCTTGCTGATGAGTGCATGCTTCTTGACGGCAAGGTCGTAATCTTCCTTAGCCTTCAGATACTCCTCGCGCGAATTGAGTTCTTCCTTGTGCAACGCCTCCTGATGCTGATAGGAACGGCGCTTGGTAATGACATCCTGCGAAAGCGACAGTTCCTCGTTGCTATTGTTCAGACGGTCCTGCTCCATCGAAATCTGGGTGTTGCGAAGCATGTCCTGCTTTTCGGCAAGTTCGCTCTCGGCATTCAGAATCTCCAGGTCGAGATTCGAATTGCTCAATTTCACGATGACATCGCCCTTGTTCACGTGGGCACCTTCATCCACCACTTTCTCCAGAACAATACCGCCCTCCTCGGAACTGATCTGCACCACGGAGATAGGAACCACCTGTCCATCCACCGAAACATAATCGTTGAACTGCGCCTTCTCCACGGTTCCGATGCTCAATCCCTTCCTGTCCACCTTCAGGGTGGAAGAGAAATTGCTCAATCCCAACCAAATGAGGACTGCGATCAAAACCGCTCCTCCGCCAATCCATGCCCAATACTTGCGAGGCACGAGATATTTTTTCTTTTCTATCTTTATATCCATAATTTAAGTGAAGAGTGAAGAACGAAAAGTGAAGAATTCACTTGCATTCTCCAGGTTTATTTAATTAAATTTTCTCCCTGGTAATAAGCAACCAACCTTTGTTTGATAATGAGCAACATCTGCATCTGGAGTTCCTTGATTCTGCTTTCCAGAAGCGTCTGGGCTGCGGTATGAAGATCGAAGGTGGAAAGCATTCCTTCCTCAAACTTCCGGCTCGACATGTGATAGGCGAGCGAATCGGAGGCAACCTTCTTCTGCATCTGATGCAACTCCTTGGCGTAACCCTCAGCATCCATTACCGCCTGAGCGATCTGGTCGTGAAGCTTGCGCCTGGTTTCCTCCAGGTTCACCTGCGCCAGTTGCCAGTCGTTGTGTGCCTTTTTCACGCTGTGCCAGCGGTCGCTATTATAAATAGGTATGGAAAGGGTCAACGCGAGGTATTCGCCCTGGTTGTTGCGAAACTGCGAGGCAAACCCATCGTATTGCCCTTTCTGAGAGAGATTCTTGTAATAGTTGGTAGAAATGCCGCCACCGAGAGAGAGTGATGGCAGCAATCTGCCTTTTGCTATCTTATAATCATACCTTGCCCGCTCCACTTCGTATTCTGCCGATTTCAAATCGGGAGAAATATGCTGGAAGCCCTGGTAAACGATTTCGTAGTTTACTCCAGATTCAGAAACCTCTTTATATCCTGACTTCAGTTCCAATTTCAGCTCTTCATCCACCGGAAAATTCATCGCAGATTTCAAGGCGAGCAGACTCTGTTTTGCCACATTCTCCTGATGCGTAAGATTATATTCATCTTCCGCCACCTGCGATTCCATCTGCACCACATCCGGGCGCCCCTTCTCGCCCAGTTCATACAGACGCTTCATCTTAGCCAGCATCCGCTTGCTTTCGTTCAGTTTCTCGCTTGCTATCTGAATGCTTGCCTCAGCATAGGCAGCATCCACATATTTCTGCATCACGTCGATGGCTCGGTCGTCCTGAATTTTCCGCATCGCCGTGGCTGAATAATCCCGGCTCAGCTTAGCCTGCTTCAAGGCGTTGATGGTGGCGAAACCATCGAAGACATTCAGTTCGGCATAAAGCTGATAATAGTTGTTGAATGTCGTTACATTATTATAAGTATTGGTTTCCGGGTCGATGTTTCGTCCCCAGGCGTACTGTCCCTGCACGCCTCCCGACACAGTTGGCAGGAATCCTGCCACAGCATGCTGGTAATCCTGCTTGCGCTGGCGGACATTTACCACCTCCCGCTTCACCTCCGTGGCGTGCTTCACGGCGTATTTCATGCAGTCGTCAAGGCTCCAGCTCTGTGCCGAGGATCCAGCCGCCCAGACCAACCATCCTATCAACATTCCTATTCTTTTCATAATCTTCTTCATTTTGGCATGATAAGGACAAGAGCCGTGCCAAAACAGTACTTCTTCTGACAATCAAGTCTTTAGACGAAAACCCTTATTAAACAAACTGTCCAACAATTAGACACCACCGTCTAATTGTTGGACAGAAACCTCAAATTAAAGCTGATCATTCTAAACAGCAGCTAACACTCCTGCCATTTCAAGGAATGACTATATAAAACTTTTCCATATTCTCCAAAAGAAGAAGAATATTTCTAAACACTTCAGAAACGATAGACAGCAAAGCTGTGTGGCTTCAATGTGGCATGAAGTAGGATCTCTCCTTTCTTATTTCTTCACAGGCACAAGGACAAAGCTGAAGCTCTTGTTGCCGGCATGTACGCGATAAGGAGCCAAAGGCCATGCGCCCCAGGAGTTCTCGCCTCCCACTCCATAATGTTCGCCATCGAGGAAGAGGTTGGTGAATCTTGACTTCTGCAGATTAAAGCTGTGGCGCTGTTCCTTCTCGTCGCCATCGTCCAACTCGTCGGTATCGAAGTGAAGGGCTGATGCATAGAAAGGCTGACAGCTCTTTACCGTCAGTCCGAAGCCATTGCTGTCGGTCTGCTTCCACCAGCGCATATCGCTCTTGGTTCCGCTTTCCTGTGGACGGATGTAGGGGAAATATTGATTGTCGGCCTGGTCGCGATAGATGCCTATACGCATACATTCCTTTCGGTCGGAATAGTTCTCTATAGGTCCTCGGCCATAGTACTCGCTCTCCGACATATCGTAAGGCAACTGCATGAGCATGCCGAAGCGGAAGAGGTCGTCCGCCTTCTCGCCTTCTGCCATCTGAAGGGTTTCGGTGACTTTCACCATGCCTGTATTCGCCATGACGAGATAGGTCACCGACAGGTCGGCTTTCAGTTGTGGCAGGGTGTAGGTGGCACAGATGCTGAAGGTGTTCGCCTTCTTGTCCTTCGCTGTCGTGAGGGTTTTCAGAGTCAGCTCAGGCTGCTTCCACAACTTGAACTTCTTCTGCAGACCAGCGCCCATGTCGTTGTCGGTGGGAGCTCGCCAGAAGTTGGGTTTCAAGGTTCCGCCCTCGCCCAGGAGCGACTTGCCCTGACAGGTAAAGGCAGAGATGAGTCCCGTGGCGCGGCTTATCTTCAGGGTGAGGTCGGGAGTGACGACAGCCAGGTCGGCTTCGCCCTTCCGGTCGATGAGTTTTGCCTTCACGTTCTTGCCGGCTGGGGTGCTTGCCTGTTTTGACGTACAATGTCCGCAGCATGATTTCTCCTTCACCGCCAACTGACTGTAGGCTATGATCTGTCCTGCCTCCATGAGCGGCTCTGCCTTCTTCAGTCGGAAGTCAATATCGAGGAACACCTCCTTGCCCTTCACCTTCGACAGGTCGTAAGGAATGGTGAAAGTCTTGGTCTGCTGTGGAGCCACGTCGATGTCGGCAAGGGTTCCGTTCTGAGTCTCCACGCCATCTTCTATCAGGCTCCACGCCAGGGCGCAGTTGCTCAGGTCGGCGAAGAAATTCTCATTATATACATTCACCTCTCCCTTCTGAGCGTCCTTCATCGTGGTCCAGATGTTCTGATACTGATAAGCCAACTCGTAGGCATGAGGATTGAGCTGACGGTCGGGACCTACGATTCCATTGCAATTGAAATTGTTGTCGCTGGGGTCGTATTTGTTATAGTCGCCACCATAAGTATATTCTATCTGCCGCAGCTGCTCGTTGCTCATGGCTTCTGCCTTGATGCTCATAGGTTTCTGTGGATGGCGATGCAGTGCCTGGTCGACGAAGTCCCAGTCGAAACCGCCCTGGAAGATGGGATACTTACGCACAAGCGCCCAATAGTCGCTCAGATTGCCACCCGAGTTGCCCATGGTGTGGTTGTACTCACATTGTATAAGAGGCTTGTTGCTCGCAGGATTCTTGCTGTATGCCTCGCAGTCTTTCACCGAGTAATACATCGGACAGTAAATATCGGTTCCATCACCATGGCCTGCCTGCTCATACTGCACAGGACGGCTCTGGTCCTGACTCTTGATCCACTTGTAAGCCTGCATGAAGTTGTCGCTCATCACGGTCTCATTGCCCAGGCTCCAGGTTACGATCGAGGGATGGTTGTAGAAGTTGCACACGTTGTGCTGGTTGCGCTCCATAATCTGTCGGGCAAACATAGGCTTTCCGGCTGCGGCATCCTTGCCATACTGGAAACCGTGACTCTCCTGGTTGGCTTCTGCCACCACATAGATGCCATACTCGTCGCAGAGGTCGTACCAACGTGGATCATCGGGATAGTGACAGGTTCGCACGGCGTTGATGTTCAGTCGTTTCATCAGGCGTATGTCCTGCAGCATACGCTCCATGCTTACCACGTATCCACCATCAGGATCCATCTCATGACGGTTGGCTCCCTTGATGAGTACAGGCTGACCGTTGACCAAGAACTGGCGGTTCTTTATTTCCACCTTGCGGAAACCCACCTTGACGGATGTCACACTGGCCTGACGCATGTCGGCTCTTTTGCCAACTCCCGACAGCGAAACCTGCAGGGTGTAAAGATAAGGCGTCTCGGCTGTCCACTTATGAGGATTGTCTACCTTCATAGACAGCTGAGCCAGTCCATTCTTGGCTGCCCCGACAGCTGTTGCCACCTGCTTGCCGTCCTTGTCGAAGAGGATGAGGTTGAGGGTTCCGTGGCCCTTCACCTTGGCTGCCACCTGCAGCACACCGTCCTTGTAATTGTTCACCAGATCGGGAGTGATGCGAATGTCCTCAAGCTGCAGATAGGCATCACGGGCATAGAGATAGTTCTCGCGAGCCACGCCACTCAGTCGCCAGAAGTCCTGATCCTCACACCAGGAGCCGTCGCACCAACGGAATGTCTGGAAGGCTATGAGGTTCTTGCCCTTCTTCAGGAAGGGAGTGATGTCGAACTCGGCTGCCACCTTGCCGTCTTCTGCATAGCCGGCAAACTGTCCGTTCACGTATAGATAAATATTGGAAGTTACGCTTCCGAAGTGGGCTATCACCTGCTTGCCGTCCCAGTTGGCAGGAATGTCAATCTGCCGACGGTAAGAGCCCACATGATTGTCCTTGACAGGCACGGCAGGCGGCTGCTCATCGAAATGTCCACGCCAGGCAAAGCCTATGTTCACATACTCCGGCTGACCATAGCCGTTGAGTTCCCAGTTGCCAGGAACAGGAATCGTGCCCCAATGAGAGTCATCGAGATTGGCAAGATAGAAATCTGCAGGGCGCTGGTCGGCATTCTCTACCCACTTGAACTTCCAGATTCCGTCAAGAGAAAGGAAATTCTGACTCATCGTCTTGTCTACACTGGAAAGATTGCGGCTCTTTACCACTCCGCCTTCCTCATACACCATGTCGTCAAAGGAATAGGTGAAGAAGGATGTGTGAAGAGGCAGACGGTTGATTTCGTTCACCTGCAGGTCGTGCCACTCGGTGAAAGTGGGTTGCTGAACGGTCGTCTTGTTCATTTTCCGGGCTGTTGTCTTAGGCTTCTTGGCTCCGTAAGAGTACATGGTCAAAGCTGCCAAACCCAAAGTAAGGAATAGTTTTCGTTTCATTGTTGTTGAATAATATAAAGGGATTTGTTTGGTTTATCCAGTTCATCAGAGTCCCCTTGCCGCAAGCGTCAGGAACTCTATTTTTGCAAAATTGTTGTTGTCTTGCTGCAAAAATAAGTGTTTTTTCTGACTTGGCAATCATTCTTTATGTTAAAAATGTTATATTTACACTTATTCTCTTAAAAAGGATGACTTTGTATCGACATACAGACAAACATCTACGCCCGTCATTCTCACTTTTCAAACTGGTAAAATGAATCTGCCCAACTGGATAACTCAGCTCCCGAAAAAACTCCTGAAAAAAACTCCCAGACCAGCAAAACACATGAATAATTAATACTTTTCAATATTCATCGAAATAAAATGAGAAAAAACTTTGCTCTTTTTGTAAAAAACTGTATCTTTGTCACCAGAAACAAACAACATAACGACATTAGGAACATGATGACTATCGAAGAATACAGAGCAGCCGTACTGAAGGCTTTGCTCGATGCAAAAAACGAGGACGGCACTCCTGCCATCACAGCCAAGGAAGCAGAGGAAGCCCTTCGTGGCTTTACGGATGACGAACTGAACGACGGCATTCTGTGGAACACACCAGAAGACGTTGCTGCCATCATCCTCGAAGGAGTATAGACCTCAGGATAGGAGTTACGAGTTTTTTACTCTCTGCTGTCGGTACTATTCTCGAAAGAGTGTAGACCTCAGGATAGGAGTTACGAGTTTTTTACTCTCTGCTGTCGGTACTATTCTCGAAAGAGTGTAGACCTCTGGGGGAGATTGCCCTTAAAATTTATCGTGATTTATTTTGCATTGTCCTTAATTTGCAGTAACTTTGCACCGCAAAACGCATTCCTGCCAAGGAAGGAGAATGTTTCTTGCATAATTATTGAATAATTACCGGTAAAATTATTATAAATGAAGATAGAAAACGAAATCATCAGCTCGGTCATCGCTGCGGTGAAAGAGCTTTACGGACAGGACGTGCCTGAGAAAATGGTGGCCCTGCAGAAAACCAAGAGTAATTTCGAAGGCAACCTTACCCTCGTCGTGTTCCCATTCCTCAAAATGTCAAAAAAGAAACCAGAGGATACTGCTCAGGAAATTGGCGAATACCTGAAGAAGAACTGCAGCAATGTGATTGCCGACTTCAATGTGGTTAAAGGTTTCCTGAATCTTTCTATCGCTCCTGCCGCATGGGTAGGACTCTTGAACACCATCAACGCTGACCCTAAGTTCGGTGAGAAACCTGTTACAGAGCAGAGCCCACTCGTCATGATCGAGTACTCTTCTCCTAACACCAACAAACCTCTCCACCTCGGTCACGTGCGCAACAACCTCCTGGGTTGGTCTTTGGCTCAGATTATGGAGGCCAACGGCAACAAGGTGATCAAGACAAACATCGTGAACGACCGTGGTATTCACATCTGTAAGTCTATGCTCGCCTGGCTCAAGTGGGGCAATGGCGAGACTCCTGAGACTTCAGGCAAGAAGGGCGACCACCTCATCGGTGACTACTATGTGGCTTTCGACAAGCACTATCGTGAGGAAATCGCAGAGCTCAAGGCTCAGTATATGAAGGAGGCCATGGACGAAGAAGCTGCCACAGAAAAGGCTAAGGCAGAGGCTCCCCTCATCAAGGAAGCTCACGAAATGCTCGTGAAGTGGGAGAACAACGACCCTGAGGTTCGCGCTCTCTGGGAGAAAATGAACAACTGGGTTTACGCCGGCTTCGACGAGACCTACAAGATGATGGGCGTAAGTTTCGACAAGATATATTATGAGTCAAACACTTACCTCGAGGGTAAGAAGAAGGTAGAGGAAGGATTGGAGAAGGGTCTCTTCTTCCGCAAGGACGATAATTCTGTCTGGGCTGACCTCACCGACGAGGGACTCGACCAGAAGCTCCTGCTCCGTTCCGACGGCACTTCGGTCTACATGACTCAGGACATCGGTACAGCCGACCTCCGTTTCAAGGACTTCCCTATCGACAAAATGATTTACGTGGTGGGCAACGAGCAGAACTATCACTTCCAGGTGCTCTCTATCCTGCTCGACCGTCTCGGATTCAAGTGGGGCAAGGATCTGGTTCACTTCTCTTACGGAATGGTAGAGTTGCCTAACGGTAAGATGAAGAGCCGCGAGGGAACCGTAGTTGACGCCGACGACCTGATGGCAGAGATGATCAAGGACGCCCGACAGACAAGCGACGAACTGGGCAAGTTCAAGGACATGAGCGAGGAAGAGCGCCAGGAGATTTCACGCATCGTGGGTCTTGGAGCCTTAAAGTACTTCATCCTCAAGGTGGATGCACGCAAGAACATGCTCTTCAACCCAGAAGAGAGCATCGACTTCAACGGCAACACAGGTCCTTTCATCCAGTACACCTACGCCCGTATACGCAGCATCATGCGCAAGGCAGCTGCCGAGGGCATCGAGATTCCTGCCACATTGAGCGCAGATGCTCCTATCAACGAGAAGGAGATCGACCTCATACAGAAGATGAACGACTTCGCTACAGCTGTGGCTGATGCAGGCAACAACTACAACCCTGCCAGCATAGCCAACTACTGCTACGAGCTGACCAAGGAGTTCAACCAGTTCTATCACGACTACAGCATCCTGAATGCTGAAAGCGAGGCAGAGAAGACCACACGTTTGGTACTGGCTGCCAATATCGCCAAGATTCTGAAGAACGGAATGGCTCTGCTCGGCATCGAGGTTCCAGAAAGAATGTAATGAATAACCTACAATTTAAAATAAAGAATATTGACTATTGACAAATAATGAGCAACCCCAGAGCCAAGAGCTCTGGGGAATGCTCATTTCGTTTTTTTACCCACTACAGCTATTTTCTATCATCAATGAACAAATTGCCAGCCAATCCTCCTTCATGGAGAAACGACACCGTGCTGCCCTTGCCCATGGAAGTGAATGCCAACGCATGGGCTGTTGACGCAGCCTGCTCGGGAAACCCCGGACCGATGGAATACCAATGCATCGACCTGCAGACAGGAGCACAGGTATTTCACTATGGACCGCTGCACGGCACCAACAACATTGGCGAATTTCTTGCCATCGTGCACGCCTTGGCTCTCATGGAGCAAAAGGGCATTACCGACAAGGTGATCTATAGCGACAGCGTGAACGCGCAACTGTGGGTACAGAAGAAACAATGCAAGACCAAGCTGGAACGCAACGCGCAGACTGAACAACTATATCAAATCATAGCCCGAGCCGAGAATTGGCTCCGTACGCACAACATCACAACCCCCATACAGAAATGGGAAACTAAAAAATGGGGTGAGATTCCTGCCGACTTCGGAAGAAAAGGGTAAGGAAGAAGGTGTAACCATCTCTTGAAAGCAAGAGCTGGTTACACCTTCTTCAAAAAGATTATTGCAAAAATATTCCTCCATTTGTTGCAAGAATATTTTTGAGAAACATAAAAGAAATTACATACCAGATAAACGCTTCTGATAATAGCCTCTTACCTCATTCCAATGATAATAAGGCCAAATATCTGTTTTTACAGGAATGTGAACCTCTTTCTCATTATGCAAGAATTTCACCAGAACATCACCGCTCTTATTCTCGAAGAATACAAGTTGGACATTAGAAGCCATAGGAGTTGCCTTGAAATCACACCAATGCTTATAAACCTCAGAAGGTCCTGCCACAGCCACATCAAAGTTTTCTATCTGCAGTAAAGCCAACAAAGGAATAACATTGCCATCGTGACCAAAGCGTAAAGTAGCTGCAATAGAACGATTCTTCATGGCAGAATCTGCAGACTCGATGATATTCTCCACAAGGGTTTTCGCATTAGCCATCACAATACCCTTACTTGCTAAAGGATTTGCATTACCGATGTAAAAGCGGTAATTGACGCACTGCCACAAATCAAACATTTCCTGAGCGGTGAAAATATCGTAGAAAGACAAAGGAGTCTCAATATCCTGCATATCCACAGCAATCCAATACAATCCCCACATCAAATTGGCTGGATTAACCTCGCAACGGATAAAATCAGCATTCGAAAACAACGAACTGACAAGACGGTCTGGCTTAACCTGTGCAGCCTCAAACTTGCGGTATTCCTCTACCCAAGGTCCCTTTTCTCCATGCGTGAAGGCATTAGAACGATCAGTATGATAATTGAGATAAGACATGTATTTCTCACTCATCTCATAATTGATGTCAAGTTGAGGATTCAATCCTTTCAAGCGGTCACCAAAAGCAACCATACTCATCGCACAACGGTAAACAACGGTAGAACGAGCAGAAACATGGCGCTTGCCACGGAATACTTCAGGGAAGTTCTTTGACATACGCTCGGCAATCCCCTGATGCTGACGAACACCCAGCGGAGTCAGATCTCCTCCATGTCCCTCAGTCTCTTTCCAAACAAGTTGTAATCGCTGCAACACATCCTTTCCTAAAGGAGTAAGACCATTTATAGCATCTGCTTTCGTCATCAGTTGGATAATCCACCGATAGTCACCGTCGCCCAAAAGATAGCGGGAGCCATGTCTTCCATAATGGCTTACATAGAAAGGCTTATAGCCCTTAGGGGCTGGAGTCTGCTTGGCTTCCACCTTAGGATAAGCCAGGTAAACTCCACCAGCCTTATTAAGGTCTGCACGGATTTCTTCAAATGTGGTTTGGGCATTTACGCCCAAACCAAAAGTAGCCAACACCAAGGCTAAAGTCTTTATTCTGAGATTCTTCATTTAATATTTATATATTGTAGGGGTTGTCTCTATTTCCGTGTTTTTAATAACCATCATTTTGCTTCAACTGAGGGTTATTGGAGAACTCCGTTTGAGGAATAGGGAACAATTGGAAATGATCATCAACATCTGCGCCCAAGCGCTCAGCATTTTTCCAGTCCCAGTTGTATCCCTTGGTAAACTTGCCAAAACGAATCAGGTCGGTACGTCTTACCAACTCAGAGGCCAACTCACGCTGACGTTCAGCCATCAGGAAATCGAGAGTGAGTTCATTCAAGCCAATAATTCCAGAAACATCCGAGCGCACACCATTCTTGGCATATTTACCGCTCATGTAAGCACGCTGACGGATTTCATTGACATATCTCAAAGCCTCATCCATAGTGCCTTCAGCTCCACGAAGAATCGCCTCAGCAGCAGTCAGGTAAGCTTCACCTGTACGGAAAAGTGGGAAGTCGATAGAGGTATAAGCATCACCACTTGCAGGGATTTGGTCTTCCTTGGTTACATTGCGCCATTTAATATAGCCATAGCCACAGGTAAATGTACTGGTCATGGCACCCTTAGAATCCCAGGTTTCCTTCACCTGATTAGGCAAAGCTGTCATAAACTGTGCACGCTTATCCTTTTTGTTATTACCCCACGTGTCATTTGTATCAAACACTACATCGTCCGCATCAAAGGCATCTACAAGAGTTGTCTTGGCTCTCACATTACCCCAGCCACGAGAACCAATACCAGTATTATATAGTTCGTTCATCGGACCATTTACAAACGCCTTCACATAGAAGTTAGTACCGGCAGAACTCTGTGCTCTCTCTCCATCCTGCACCAAAGGCCAGATGATTTCCTTACATTGGTCATTGTCAGCAAGGAAAATCTGACGGTAGTCAGAAGCCAGAGGATAATGGTTGTCTCCGATTACTTTCTTCGCATAGGTCAGAGCATCATTATAATGGTTTTCACCTATCCATGTCTGCGCATTCAGGTACATGCGTGAAAGCAGGAACCAGGCTGCCACGCGATCTACTCTACCATAGACATTAGCACCAGGAGCCTTCAGGTCGCCATCAATACTCTTCAATTCATTCTCAGCGAATTCGAAGATTTCCTTTCGCGACCACTGTACAGGAATATCCTTCACTCCTGTGTTCTCATCTATATAAGGTACTGCACCAAACATATCGCACAAAGTAGCATAGCAATAAGCACGGATGAAACGAGCCTCAGCACGATAAGAAGCGCACTCATCTCCCAACTGATCCCAAAGTCCACGAGACTTCAGTTTATCCTCAGTACACTCACGCAACAATTCGTTGCAATAAGCTATAGTCATGTACAGACGCTGATAAGTCCAACGGATAACCGAAGCATTGGAAGCATCCCACTGCAGATTCAGACACTTACGCAAACCATTGGAAGAAGAAGGCATGATAAAATCATCAGTACTCAACTCCTGCAGATAGAACATCAGACGCATATAGCCAGAATAACCTTCGTTGGCACCTTCAAGGTCGCCGTCACCACCATCACCGCCTTTCTGTCCTGTCAGGATAAGAGAACTGTAACATTTAGCCAAAACACCCGTATAGCCGTCAGCCTTACTATATACTTTTTCACCAACCAGCTGTGTTTCGTCAAGAGGCATTGTGTCCAGGTCGCCAAAACATGAAGTTGTCAGGCTACCCATCAATATAAATATCAAAAGTTTAAAAATATTCTTTTTCATAATCCTATCGTTATTGAGACCATTTAGAAGTTAAGATTGAAAGACAATGAGTAGGTACGAGGACGTGGATAAACATTTCTGTCAATACCTGAGTATATTTCCGGATCAATACCAGAATAGCTGGTGAATGTGCAAACATTCTGTACTGCTGCCGATACTCGCAGAGACGAACTGCTGTTCCACAATTTCTTGAATGTATAACCCAAAGTGATATTGTCAATGCGGAAGAAGTCGCCACGTTGCAAGAAATAGTCTGAATATAACTGTTGCTGCTGGAAGCCCTTTTCTGCTGTTACTTTCAATATATTGGAGAAACTGCCCTGGTCGCTATAAACCTGCTGCTGATACTGGTCAGCCTCAATGTAATTGTAGATGTAATTGCCGAAAGAACCATGACCTGTAATACCTAACTCCCATTGCTTGTAAGAGAATTGTGTATTGAAACCGAGATAAGATTTTGGCAACGCACACTTGTTGGCATAACGTGTCTCAGTAGAAGAAACGGAACCATCAGGCTGTACATATTTTCCCTCAATAGGTTTACCATTCTCATCATACGCCTGTTTCGCCAGATAGAATGTGTATGGGCGCTTGCCTACCATGAAACATTCCACAAACTTACCCGTGGTGGAAATAGAACCAGTCTCCACATAAGAGCCTTCGCTATCGGAAATGTTCAACTTGGTGATCTCTGAATCATTCCAGGTATAGTTCAATCCTACAGTCCATGTAAAGTCCTTTGTGTCGATAGGCACAGCGTTGACAGAGAATTCCACACCTTTATTGTCCATCTCACCAATATTAGTGGTCAGGACTGCGGAATAGTTCACACCTGAAATCACAGGAATCGTATTCAGCAAATCCTTGGTATGGCGCTTGTAAACATCGAGCGAGCCATAGATGCGATTGTTGAGGAAACCATAGTCAAAACCGGCATTCCAAGTCTCGGTAGTCTCCCATTTAATGTCTCTATCATATCCATTTGGGCGATAGGTATTGTACCATTTATCACCAAAAAGATAGCAGGACTCAGGATAAGATACAGAGAAAGTAGTCATGTAAGGATAGTCATTAATAATATCCTGCTGACCGGTAAGACCATAGCTCAGACGCAACTTCAAATTGGTCAGCACCTTGTTGTTCTTAAGGAACTTCTCTTCCGAAAGTTTCCATCCCAAAGCCACAGAAGGGAAATAACCCCATCTGTTTCCCTTTGCAAAACGGGAAGAAGCATCAGTACGCAAAGTAGCCGTAACCATATATTTATTGGTGAAAGCATAATTCAAGCGTCCATACAAAGACAGAAGATAATATTCTGACTCAGAATGTTTAGGAGAAAACAGTTCTTCACCTTCAGGAGAAAGAGTTGTATCATTAAACTTCTTCCAGAAATGCTGCCAACCATAACCAGCCATTGCGCTCACATCATGTTTCTCTGCAAATGTATGCTGATAATTTGCATAAAGATCCAGCAGGGTGTTGCGTTTCTTCTGCTTGGAATCATAATCCAATCCCGTTCCATCCTTCTTGTTGCCTGTGTACATCATACCCGCCAAATCAGGGACATCCTTTGCATACTTACTCTCCAGAATATCATAGCCTAAATTCATATTGAGCTGCAAATCTTCCAGACCATGTACCTTGTAATTGACAGAAGCATTACCTATAGAACGGTAAATCTTATTTTGCATATTTTGCAAATCCAACTGCGCCACAGGGTTGTCGCCCTGAATAGCCATTGGCGCATTGCCATTCATCCAGATGAAATATCCCAATCCTGGATCTGTAGCAGAAGTTGCACTACCTGTCTTTACAGGACGAGTTGGGTCATAAGACAAAGAACTGCCTACTACGCCTTCATCTACTCGCTTGTTATTTTCGTAGGATGCCTTCACATTAACATTTATGCTCAAATGGTCTTTGAAGAATTTAGGTGCAATACCGCCATCGAAAGTATAACGCTGGTAGTTATTGGTGCGAATCACACCATCCTGGTTCGTATAGCCGAGAGACACTCTCACTGGCGCTTTCTTACGGATGCTTCCCGACATGGAAATATTATGATCCATACCAAATGCCGTGCGGTAAATCTCATCCTGCCAATTGGTATTGCTATCACCCATTGCTATATTATCTGGCACACCTGAAACAGTAGGAACAAATTCTCTGAATTCATCAGCACTCAACACTTCCAAGCGATCAGCAGTTGTGCTCAGGGAGAAATTGGCAGAGTAATTAAATTTAGGCGCACCATTAGTTCCCTTCTTAGTAGTAATAACAATAACACCATTAGAAGCACGAGAACCGTAAATCGCAGTAGCAGAAGCATCTTTCAAGACTGTAAAAGTCTCAATATCATTTGGGTTAATACCACCGATAAGGTTAGTTCCACCTTCAATGGAAGAGTTGTCAACAGGAACTCCATCAATAACAATTAACGGATCATTGGAAGCTGAAAGAGAAGCACCACTACGGATTCGGATAGTAGAACCGGAACCAGGAGCACCTGAACTGGAGACCACATTTACACCAGCTACCTTACCTACCAGAGCATCCTGCGCACTTGATTTGGATCCACGGTTGAATTCGTCGGGCTTGATGGCAGAAACAGAACCCGTAAGGTCATTCTTCTTGACTGTACCATAACCGACAACAACGACCTCATCCAACTGCTCATTATCGGGAGTCATCTTGATTTGCATAGAAGAAGATGAGATTTGCACATCTTTGGACTCATAACCTATATAAGAAACATGCAGCTCCGACGCATCAGCAGGCACGTCTTCAATCGTAAAATTTCCATCAATATCGGTTACAACACCAGTAGTTGTACCCTTTATCATGACCGTCACACCAATCATCGGCTCTCCCATTTCATCAAGAAGCCGACCAGTCACTCGTTTTATATTTTTCTTGCCAGGTTGTTTTTTAGATTGAGGTTTTACAATCAGATAATTTCCATTTTTCTCATAAGTGCAATCGCTTTCCTCCAATAAGAGGTTTAATATCTCCAACACATCACCCTTAGTCTTACTGATGGTGACTGTGCGATTGGCATCTATCAACGATGAGTTGTAAGCTATCTTGTACTTAGAAGCTTTCTCGATTTTCTCAAACGCCGCCTTCAAAGAGACCTTGTTGGAACCGAGTGTCACTGTTTGAGCTGAAACTGCTAAATTTCCTGCCAGCAACAAACAAAAACATGAAGCAGAAATCCTTCTTAAATTCATAGAATTACTTGTTAATTGTTACTATATTATTTTTTGTAGCTACGTATTGAAGACCTTGATTCTATAGATTACACCCAATTACAATCCTGTAAAAATAAAACTTTTATCTCATTTTTTTGTGTGTTCGCAAACAACTGTGGTTTGGTAAAACAAATGCGGTATTATCTCTAAAAGATAGCACCACTATCTCTGAGAGTTAGCACCATAGTTCTCTGTGCCGTAAAAGTGCTCCAGCCAGGGCACTTTGGTGCTTCTGTCAGGGCACATTAGTGCCGTAAGCAAGCATTTTGGAAGTATAGAGGTATTTATCGAATATCAGTTTTTTAGAAACGGCACTCGTAAAAAAGCCCGTCACCCTTCATCTTTCCGCCAGAATCCCCTGTGTTTATCGGGGTTGAAGGGGTTGAAGGGTGCATTTCAACCCTTCATCACCCTTCATCATATTATTAATCAGAGACATTCGTGAGTTTCTCTTTACATTTTCCTTGCTGAGATTTCTGTATTTTCAACTGAATCTTATTTGTGTGTGAATATTGGAAATATGAACAAAGAAAAGAAGGTACTGAAAATCATAGAGTTATGATTTTCGTGATTGAAGAATAATGTTTATAAGGCTCTCATGTCGTACGACATGAACCCCTATAAACGTACGATTGCAACACTATTGTCGTACGACATGGGATTATATAGTCGTACAACATGAGATCATAATAAAGCATTACTATTAATTCTTGATGCGAAAAGTTGTAAGTAATGATTAAAAAATAACTTGGTACATTTTTGTGTCCTCTCTACAAAGTAACACATTGTTAAAGAATAGAGTTCCTAGCTCTTCCTTTATCTCATATTTACCATAAATTTTCTTTGTCATAATTTCTTTTTAACTTATTGATTATTAACTAATTATATTCGTTAATCTGCTAGAAAATTTGTATCTTTATAACTGATTACCAGGCAGTTATAATGAATACAAAGATTCTAGCAGAAGTCTTTTCAAAGACCGACTTGACATACATCCAGCAATTAGACGAGCGCCAGCGTCGGCTATATTGTGCTACAAGAGCTATCAGCATAGGCAAACATGGCGTAGCAGCCGTGTGTGCCTCTTTTAACATATCGAAGAACACCATCTATAGGGGCATTCGCGAGTTAAACGGAAAGACCATTCTTTTTCGGGAACAGTCCGTATTGCAGGTGGTGGTCGCAAAGCCATCTTAGACGAGCATCCAGAAGGAACGTCGGCTATCTCACCATAGGAAACAGCCATGACACTGCTGAGTTTGTGTGTGACAACATCGCACGAATTTGGAAGGATTACCTACAATGGGAATATCCCAAGGCAACCGCCATCTGCATCTTTGCGATGGAGGAGGATCCAACTCTGCCTCACATCATATCTTCAAGCAGGAGCTTTTAAAGTTAGCCACATCTCTTGAATTGGATATTATCATTGTACATTATCCACCATACTGTTCAAAGTATAATCCAATAGAACACAGGCTGTTTGCACATATAACAAGATCCTGGAGTGGAGTACCATTGCTGTCTGCAGAATATGCTTGTAAGAAAGCGAATGAAACTACCACATCCAAGGGATTGGTTGTTGTTGCCTCCATCAACTCTAAGGAATATCAAACTCAAAGAACGCTTGACGAATCATATGTATCCGAAAGGCAAAAGCGAATCATATTTGATGAACAATTGCCTAAGTGGAACTATGTCGTTAGGTGCAAATCTGCTTAGCATTTTTGTACCAAGTTATTTTTTTACTGTTACTAAAATGAGAATCATTTTTATGCTGAAATCCATTTCTTGAGAGCTACATCGACTAAAAACGAGTAAGCAAAATCCAGAAAGAAATATTTACAATAAAGAAAGACATTCTTTTCTCTCTTATTCCCATCCTGGGTTGACTGCTGGGGCTAATTCAAGCTTCTATTAAGGTTAACCATCGCCTTCTATTATGCTTATTTTAAGTTCAAATCCCCTTGGGATGAAGGGTGATGAGGGGTGAAGGGTAAAGAACCGCCTTTTTATTCCAATATAACTTCATTTTTTCTCACTTCATATTCCAAACCTGGAATCAAATCTTTCAAGACATTCATGGCACCCGAAAGGGTTTCACCACGGTTGAAATGAACTGTAACCTTCGTGTTCTTATAACGTTGCAAACGGAAAGAGTATTTTACTCCGTATGCATCGCCCATAATCTGAGCAGCTTCTGCAAGAGTCACATCATCAAGATCAATCTGCCTGTTTCTCCAGCCCAGTCCATCATCCTCCTTGGAAACCTGTCGGAGATTTACCGACTTGGTTTTTACATTATAAACCAGTTGGTCGTTTGGATTCATACTATAGACCTTGTCCTCACCTACAATTCTGAGTTCTATCTTACCCGTTTTGAGCGTAGTAGTAACTTCCTCATCGGTAGAATAAGAAGAAACCGAGAATGAAGTACCTAAATCAGTAATCTCAAAATGCGGAGTGCTAACATGGAATGGATGCTTCTCATCATGCTTGATGTCGAAGAAAGCCTCACCAGCCAAGAACACCTTACGCACCTTACCTTCAAAAGAAGCAGGATAAAGGAGTACAGAACCCTGACTGAGTTTCACTTTCGTTCCATCAGCCAAAGCCAAGGTTTTAAATTCACCTTTTATAGTATGTTCCTGCATCATCACTATAGCCTGAGATGCTTTCAGAAGGGTGTTCATGTGAACATAGACTTTGCCGAAAACGACAAGCATGACCAGCGGAATGATAACGGCAGCCGCTCTTTGCCAAGTGAACAAATGGAACGTTTTAGCCTTACTGCTATCAATGCCTTTACTGAAACGTCCATAAGCGGCCGAGATTTCCTCTTCGTCCATATATGCAGAATCAGCCTTATCCCACAAAGATCGCAAGGCCTCATCTTCCTCATTCTCATCTTTCGAATCCGATAATCTCTGTAAGACCCTTTCCTTTATTTCGTCTGATACGACATGTTCTGAATAATAATCTATGATATCCTTAATCTTTGTTGCCATATTTTTACCTGTAATTTCTTTTTAAGACATTTTTCAAAGATGTTACACTCAATGCGATTACAATAAAATCATCAAATATAAGGTTTTTTTGATTTCTTTAAGAGCCAGGTTGAGATGATTCTCTACGGTTTTCTTCTGCAACCCCAACTGTCTGGCTATCTCTTCGTTCTTGAAACACTGCTCCCGGCTCATACGGTAAATGGTTTGTCGCTGGGGGGGCATATTCTCCACAATCATGTCGATAAGCAGTTGGGTATCTTTGGCAACAAATTCCTCGTGCGGAGAGGCTACGTTAGCACATTGGTCGGGCAAGGAATCGATGTCTATCGGAATCACTCGCTTGGTGGAAATATAATTGATAACGGTATACTTCGTCAAAATAAACAGATAGGAATCGAAGTCTTTAATTTCTGCGAATTTTTGGCGCTTCCTCCATATTTTCTCAAAGATAATCTGGCACACGTCATCTGCATCATCTTTGCTTTTCAGCAACATGAAAACGAAGCGATGTATTTTAGCATAAAACTTGCGGAACACGATGCCGTAAGCTTTTTCATCGCCCTGAGACATGAGTAATATTACTTCTTTTTCGATTTCCATTTATAACAAGTTTCTATGTTTTTAGTAATACACGGCATAATGGTAGAAGGCATTACAATCATCAATTGGTGCTTTCGCACAGAGCAGAACAGGTTCGACTACTATTCAGCCCAAAATCGGTTTGAATGTATCTACCGTAGGTGACTTAGACTGGAAGGCTGGCTTCGTATTCGGTGCTGAGATCCAGCATCAGTTTACAAGCAAGATGGGTCTGGCCGGTGGACTTCTCTATTCTTTCCAGGGTGGCAAAGACGACAACAACTCGTGGAACCCGGGCTATCTGAACATTCCTGTAACACTCAACTATTATGTGGCCAAGAACTTTGCCCTCAAGGCAGGTCTTCAGCCCGCATTCATGGTCAGCAAGGATGATGCAAAAGGCGTAAACACTTTCGACCTCGCTGTGCCTGTAGGAATGTCTTACGAGTTTGACAGATTCGTAGTAGACGCTCGCTACAACATCGGTGTTACCAAGGTGCCAAAGCAGGGTGACGGCTACACAAATGTTCTGCAGCTGACTATAGGTTACAAGTTCAACCTCTAAGCAGGCAAGGCCTTCTCATGAAGGTTCCACATCATAGAAAACTCGTAGTTTCTTTCCTCCATAAGCTAAGACTTATCGGACAAGAAACTACGAGTTTTTATTTTTATTACTGACTATAGTTTTGCAAGCTCAAGGACGGGCAAATGGACCAAAAGCTCTTTCAGGGCGTATAGAGATTATTTGCGAAAGTTCAATCCGTAATATACCCTTTGGTAAACATATCGTAAGACAAAGCTTCCAGCTCGGAGAGCGTCATGTGCTCCACGGCATGTTCTATCTTGCGAATCAACTCGTCCCGCTTGTAATCGTCATTATCGCTCAGGCGTGATGTAAATCTATTACTCATCGATTGTCAATGTTTAATGTGTAGTGTTTAATGTGTTTATGCTCGCTCATAGGTATCAATGACATTGCCATCATATTCCTCATGACCAATCGGCTTCACATCGTGAGGAAGCCGAGGAGCCTCAGTGCCTGTCTTGACAAACTTTGACGTGGCTGTCTCTATTCTGATTTCATCCCAAAGACCGGCATCAAGGAAAGACTGGTGAGTGATGGCTCCACCCTCCACAATCAACGATTGCACCTTATTAATATATAGGAAGCTCATAATCTGGCGCAACACCGCCTCGTTGCCCTTAGAGAAGTCCAAGCCCTCGAAACAAGGATGATGGCGATCGATGACCAAGCGCACAGGATTCTTACCATACCAGTCGCGAACATTCAGCTGACTGTGGTCGCGCTCATCGGTAACACGTCCCACCAGGATGGCGTCGTTCTCAGCCCTGAGCTTATGAGAAAGCATCTTGGTAAAGGCCGAAGAGACAGCCATTCCCTTGCCTTCATTGTCGAGGAATCCATTGGCAGTCTGCGCCCATTTCAATATGATGTAAGGACGCTGATGCGTGTTGTAGGTAATGAAGCGCTTGTTCAGTTCGAGACATTCCGCCTCCAAGACGCCAACCGTCACCTCGATGCCTGCCTCACGAATCTTCTGAATGCCACGGCCCTGTACCTTGGCAAAAGGATCGACACACCCACAGACACATCTTTTCACCCGCTTGCGCACGATGAGGTCGGCGCAGGGAGGCGTCTTGCCATAATGCGAACAAGGCTCAAGGCTCACATAGATTGTAGCTCCTGCCAACAGATGCTCGTCCTCGGGCTTGACCGATGCAAAGGCATTGACCTCGGCATGACCCTCGCCACAGCGCACATGATAGCCCTCGCCCAGGATTCTGCCATCCTCACTTACGATAACGGCTCCTACCATGGGATTGGGCTTCGCATTCTGACGGCCATTCTTCGCCAGTTGCAGACAGCGGCGCATGAAGTGTTCGTCTATCTCCTGCTGAGAAGGGGAAGGTTTGCCCGCAAGAGGGTTTCCCAAAGATATATTATTCTGCTCCATATCACAATTTCTTCGTTGTTTTTTACTTGCTTTCGATAAAATGTCGTATCTTTGTTCTCGAAAAATAAATCAAATCATTGTAGACTGACATGAATACGTATCAGCAACTTTGGCAATCACTCACCCCTCTCTACGATGCAGATGAAGCAAGAGCTATCGTCCGCACCGTACTGGAAGTGAAATACGGAATGACGCTGACTGACATAATCTGTGGCAAAATTACTGAATTATCTGCAGACGAGAGCATAAAACTCGAAGAAATTATGGCTCGACTGCAAAAAGCTGAGCCTGTACAGTATGTATTGGGCGAAGCCGACTTTGGCGGAAGAAAGTTTCGTGTTGAGCCGGGAGTTCTTATCCCACGTCCCGAGACTGCCGAACTTTGCAAGTGGATAGTCGACACACAAAAGGAGAAGGAGGCTGCAACAGGAAAGCCAGCTGTTCCTCACCCCAACATCTTAGACATCTGCACAGGCTCCGGCTGCATTGCCATCACACTAAGTCTCGACATTCCACAATCGACGGTAACAGGAATAGACATCTCAGAGAAAGCCATTGCCACAGCTACAGAAAACGCCAAGAAGTTGAATTCCAACACAAAAATAAAGCATGCTGATGTGTTCGACTTGCTCAAGATGACAAAAGAAGGCATAAAGAACGAGCCCAGCCTCGACATCATCGTGAGCAACCCACCCTATATCTGCGAGAAAGAGAAAGCAGACATGGCGAAGAATGTATTGAACTACGAACCCGGCCTCGCCCTCTTCGTTCCCGATGAAGACCCGCTGAGATTCTATCGGGCCATCGCAGAGATTGCCGCCCTGGAGCTTGCCGACGGAGGAAGGCTCTACTTCGAAATCAATCCCATCTACGAGAAGGAAACAAGGGAAATGCTCGAAGGATTCGGATTCGAGAACATAGAGACCCAACAAGATTTCTATGGCAAGAAGAGAATGATGCGAGCGATGAAGAAATAACCGAGGAGACTGAAAAGCCTCAACTTTTCATATGAAAACAGAAGAATGAGTATGGAATACAGCAACTACAACAAGCCCAAGCGACCCAAGAAACCCATGACCGAGCAACAAGCCCTGCTGAAGCTCACCACTCTCTGCACCCAAGCCGAACATTGCTCGCAGGAAATGCTCGACAAGATGAAGAAGTGGGAACTGAGCGAGGAAGCCATTGCACGAAACATGGAGTTCCTGACACAGAAGAAGTTTGTCGACGACGAACGATTCGCCCGCTTCTTTATCAACGACAAGATAAAATACAACAAGTGGGGACGGCGCAAGGTGGAACAGGCTCTCTGGATGAAACACATACCTAAGGAAATATCCGACCCCATCTTCGAGGAGATAGAAGACGGACTCTACATGGAAACCCTGCTGCCCCTGATGAAGAGCAAATACAAAACCATCAAGGCGAAAAACGACTATGAGCGTTCGATGAAGCTCATACGGTTTGCCATGGGAAGAGGCTTCAGCATAGACCTCATACACAAGTGCATCGACAAGATGGGAATGGAAGCAGAAGACGAAGACTTCGAAGAGGAACAATTCTAAAATACAACCGGCCTATGCGACTCAGCCTATTAGCCCAGATTCTCGACCTGCTCTGTCCACGCCATTGCCTTATCTGCGGCCAACGACTGCTGGGCGAGGAGGAAATCATCTGCATAGCGTGCAATCTGCATCTGCCACGCACCAACACCTGGCAACAGCCGGAAGACAACGACATGGCAAAACTCTTCTGGCACAGTATTCCCGTAGAGAAATGCTGCGCCCTGTTTCATTATCACGGGCACGCTCCTGCAAGCAACCTGCTCTACCAGCTCAAATACAACCAGCATGAGGAAGTAGGCGTAGGCATGGGACACCTACTGGCCAACGAAGCCCTCCGCATACAGTTCTTCGATGGCATAGACGCCATCGTGCCTATCCCTCTGGCGCCCAAACGAAAAAGAGAGCGAGGCTACAACCAGAGCGAGGCCATAGCGCGAGGACTGCACGAAGCCACAAAGATTCCCATACTCAACAAGCTCGTCAGAAGAAAGACTTTCGTCGAAAGCCAGACACACAAGAACCGATGGGAACGCAACATCAATGTGCAGGATGTCTTTGCCCTGTCGCCCGACTACGCACCAGGAGGAAGCAAGGCCGAAAGCCTCGAACACAAACATCTGCTCATCGTAGACGACGTGTGCACAACAGGAGCCACCATCATTTCATGCTGCCGGGAACTCATGAAGGCAACAGACTCGATGAAGTTCAGCATCCTCACCATAGGATACGCCAAAGGACAATAAGTTCAAAAAATAAATAATAAATTTGGTTTTGTCTGCGTTTTAACGTACCTTTGCAAACAAAACTTTAATCCTTTAATGATTATGGACAAACTGAAGAAAGATTTCGCATCAAAGTTATTAAACGTCAAGGCTATCAAACTGCAGCCTAACGATCCTTTCACATGGGCTTCTGGCTGGAAGTCTCCTTTCTATTGTGACAACCGCAAGACATTGTCGTTCCCAGAGCTGCGCAACTACGTGAAGCTCGAACTCGTACACACCATCCTCGAACAGTTCCCAGAGGCTGACGCCGTAGCAGGTGTGGCAACTGGTGCCATCGCACAAGGCGCATTGGTGGCCGACGAACTGAACTTGCCTTTCGTATACGTTCGTTCTAAACCCAAGGACCATGGTATGCAGAACCTCATCGAGGGCGAACTGAAGTCTGACGCTAAAGTTGTGGTTGTAGAAGACTTGATCTCTACCGGCGGAAGCTCACTCAAAGCCGTAGAGGCTCTCCGAAAGAACGGAAACGAGGTTATCGGCATGGTGGCAAGCTACACTTACGGTTTCCCTGTTGCCGAGAAAGCATTTGCCGATGCTGGTGTCAAGCTGGTAACTCTTACCGACTATGAGCACGTTGTAGCCGAGGCTTTGGAGACTGGATACATCGCACAGGAAGACGTAGAATTGCTCCACGACTGGCGCAAAGACCCAGCCAACTGGAAGAAGTAATATTTCCTACAACTCCTACAACATGAGCACAACGACATTTGAAAGCAGCATCAAGCAGATTCCTCACAAGCAGGAATCTGTTTATCGTACATTGAGCGATCTGAACAACCTGCAGCGACTCAAAGACAAATTCGAGCAGGTGAAAGACCAGATTCCTGAGGACAAGAGAAAGGAAATGGAAAAGCTGAAGGACCTCAAGTTTGATAGCGACAGCATCTCTATTACCGCACCTATGGTGGGCGAAATCAAGATGCGAATTATCGACCGCGAGGAGCCAAAGACCATCAAGTTTGAAACAGAAAACAGCCCCGTTCCTTTCAACTTCTGGATTCAGCTGCTGCCTACAAGCGACACAGCCTGCAAGATGAAGCTTACCATCAAGGCAGATCTCAACCCATTCATCAAAGGCATGGTGAAGAAGCCGCTCGAAGAAGGAATAGAGAAGATTGCCAATGCCCTGGCAATGATTTCATACGAAGATTAAAACAACGACATTTCCCCTCAAGAGGAATAAGCAACAAGACGATTCCAGGCAAGAGGAACTTTAGTAACATGAAGTAAATCAACATAAGAAAATGGCACAAAAACTTTGGGAAAAAAACTTTGAAGTGAACAAGGAGATAGAACGCTTCACCGTAGGACGCGACAGAGAACTGGACCTCTATCTCGCCAAGTATGACGTACTGGGAAGCATGGCGCACATCACCATGCTCGAAAGCATCGGACTGCTCGGCAAGGAAGAGCTGCCACAACTCCTTGCTGAACTCAAGAACATCTACGCCATAGCCGAAAAAGGCGAGTTCGTAATTGAAGACGGTGTAGAGGACGTACACTCCCAAGTGGAACTGATGCTGACACAGAAGTTGGGCGACATGGGAAAGAAGATACACTCCGGACGCTCGCGCAACGACCAGGTGCTGGTAGACCTGAAGCTCTTCACACGCCACGAACTGAAGGAAATCGTCGATGCCGTGAAGATTCTCTTCGATGAACTCATACAGAAGAGCGAACAGTACAAGAACGTGCTGATGCCTGGCTACACACATCTGCAAGTAGCCATGCCATCGTCCTTCGGCCTGTGGTTTGGCGCTTATGCCGAGAGCCTTGCCGACGACATGCTCTTCCTGCAGGCTGCCTATCGCATGACCAACCGCAACCCCTTGGGAAGCGCTGCCGGCTACGGAAGCAGTTTCCCGCTCAACCGAACCATGACAACCCAGTTGCTCGGCTTCGACAGCATGGACTACAACGTGGTTTATGCCCAGATGGGAAGAGGAAAGATGGAGCGCAACGTGGCTTTCGCCATGGCTACCGTGGCGGGAACTCTCGCCAAGATGGCTTTCGATGCATGTATGTTCAACTGTCAGAACTTCGGATTCGTCAAGCTGCCTAAGGAATGCACCACTGGCTCGAGCATCATGCCTCACAAGAAAAACCCTGACGTGTTCGAGCTGATTCGCGCCAAGAGCAACAAGTTGCAGAGCCTGCCACAACAGGTAATGCTCATCATGAACAACCTGCCAGTGGGCTACTTCCGCGACCTGCAGATCATCAAGGAGGTGTTCCTCCCTGCCTTCGGCGAGCTGAAAGACTGCCTGCAGATGGCTGCCTACATCATCAACAAGATGGAGGTGAACGAGCACATCCTCGACGATCCTCGCTACGACCCGATGTTCTCGGTAGAAGAAGTAAACCAGTTGGCTGCCAACGGAACGCCTTTCCGTGATGCTTACAAGAAAGTAGGACTGGAAATCGAGGCTGGCGAGTTTAAGCCCAACAAGGACATTCACCACACCCACGAGGGAAGCATCGGCAACCTGTGCAACGACAAGATTCAGGAACTGATGGAGAACACTCTCTCCGAGTTCCACTTTGAGCGCATGGAGAATGCTGAAAAGGAACTATTGAAGTAAGTGAAGAGGGAAGAATTCGATTGCTTTTAACTCTCAAAACCAAACGAAAAAGGATGAAGCAAAAACATTTCTATATATATAATAAGGTGAAGAGCATGGCTAGCATGGTCATGCTCTTCATCTATTGGGGCATTCTCGGAACAGCCTTACAGTGTCTCACTTCATGCGATGCGGAAAACAGCATCAGCAAAGATTACCTCTGCCAATTTACATTTTTTTGCCAAAACCATTCTGGAAATACATTAGAGATAGCACTCAAAGGGCTTGGTTCATATACTTTTGTCTCCGTTTTATACGACAAAGGCTGGTATATAAAATCTTCACCAAACGATAAAAGAAACTACACTGAGAAAATCAAGATTACGACTGCAATCGAAATACAAGAACTCAAAAAAACTTGTTTGGGAGCTAATAATGGAATCATTATTGGTCACACAAACTTCGGTGGTATTGTCGCTTATGACCGTCAATGTCCTAACTGTATAAAAAATTATGGCGGAACTAATTATCCATTAGAGTGGAATACAAAAGACTATAGTAAAGTCGTATGCAAAAAATGTCATCGTACCTATGAGTTAGAAAACGGGATTGTCGAAAACAAACAGGAGGGTGATGTTAAATTAATGAAATACCCAATTAGTTATTATAATGCTGTGGACAAAGGAATGGTCATAAGTGCTAAAAATAGACTATAAACAAAGCAAGAAGCCAAGAAAAAACAACTTTTCATCTAAAAAAATGTGATTTTTTTTGGCTGTTCCAAGAAATAGCACTATCTTTGCACTCACATTTTGCGGAAATAGCTCAGTTGGTAGAGCACGACCTTGCCAAGGTCGGGGTCGCGGGTTCGAGTCCCGTTTTCCGCTCTCTTTTATTGTTTACCATGCCGCAATGGTGGAATTGGTAGACACGAGGGACTTAAAATCCCTTGGCCAGTAATGGCTGTGCGGGTTCGAGTCCCGCTCGCGGCACTTTCCTCCTACATATGAAAAAATTTGCTTATTTTTTTATTCTAATAGCAAGTCTTACACTTACCGCCTGTGGGGTAAGCGGCAACAGATTTCAGCTCGAAGGCAGATTTCTTCACATGGACCAAGGTGAATTTTATGTTTACAGTCCTGATGGCGGCATCGAAGGTGTCGACACCATCAAGGTGATAGACGGACGTTTCACCTACGAGGCTCCCTGCAAAGACAAATTTACCCTGATGATTGTGTTCCCCAACTTCTCCGAGCAGCCTGTATTCGCTGAGCCGGGAAAGTCGGTAGACATCAAGGCTGACGCCTCTCACCTCAAGGAACTTACTGTAAAGGGAAGCAAGGACAATGAGCTCATGAACTCGTTCCGCGAACAGATTCTCAACGTCTCACCTCCCGAAGAAACCCGAATAGCCGAGCAGTTTATCAAAGACAACCCTGCCTCGGTAGTAAGCGTATTCCTCGTCAGAAAATACTTCGTGGCTGCTCTTTCGCCCGATTACGCCAAGGCTTCACAGCTGCTCAGCATTCTGAGCAAGGAACAGCCCGGCAACGGCAATCTCGCAAGACTGACACAGCAGATCAAATGGCTCAAGAGCGCAGGCATCGGCTCACAACTGCCTGTATTCACAGCCTACGACACCAACGGGAAACTCATATCAAGCACATCTCTTGCCTCGGCACCCGTAGCCGTCATTACCACCTGGTCGACCTCTGTCTTCGACAGCATGGACCTCTTGCGTGAACTCAAGAAGCGCCAGCGTAGCTCGCAGGGAAAGCTCAAACTGATGAGTATCTGTATAGACGGCAATAAGGCCGACTGTAAAAGAAACCTGGAGCGCGACTCCATCTCATGGCCCAACGTATGCAACGGAGACTTGCTTGCCGACAAGACTCTCCTGAAACTCGGACTGATAGGAATCCCCGACAACATCGTGCTGAAGAATGGCAAAATCGTGGCGCGGAGCCTGAAGAAGAATGAGCTGAACAGCAAGTTGGACCAACTGCTGAAATAAAGCATATCAACACCCCCGAAACAACAACAATCTTCGTCACCATCTAAAACCTGAAGACATGTTAGTAAAAACCTATTGCGCAGCCGTAAACGGTCTGGAAGTAACCACCGTAACCATAGAAGTAAGCCTCAACCGAGGCGTACAGTATCATCTCACGGGTCTTGGCGACGAGGCTGTAAGAGAAAGCCGCGACCGCATTGCAGCAGCTCTGCAGTATAGTGGCTTCAAGTTTCCCGTGGCTGACATTACCATCAACATGGCTCCAGCCGACCTTCGCAAGGAAGGAAGCAGTTTCGACCTGCCCTTAGCTATCGGCATATTGGGAGCCAACAGCAACATCATAGAAGATCATCTCAAGGAATATATGATGGTGGGCGAGCTGAGTCTCGACGGAACCTTGCAGCCCATCAGGGGCGCACTGCCTATTGCCATAAGGGCAAGAGCCGAACATTTCAAGGGACTCATCGTACCCGAACAGAATGTGCGCGAGGCTGCCGTGGTCAACAACTTAGAGGTGTACGGCATGAAAAACCTGCTCGAAGTCATCCAGTTCATGAACGACCAAAGCAATCCTTCTCCCACCATCGTCGATACCCGCAAGGAATTCTACGAGAACCAGAGTCATTTCGACCTCGACTATGCTGACGTGCGAGGTCAGGAGAATGTAAAACGTGCCTTGGAAGTAGCTGCGGCAGGCGGCCACAACCTCATCATGGTAGGGCCTCCTGGTTCGGGTAAGTCGATGATGGCTAAGCGTCTGCCTTCCATTCTTCCTCCTCTCACGCTCTCTGAGAGTTTGGAAACCACACAGATACATTCCATAGCTGGCAAGTTGGGCAAGAACGTATCGCTCATCTCGCAACGTCCTTTCCGCTCTCCCCATCACACCATATCGCAAGTGGCTTTAGTAGGTGGAGGAGCAACTCCTCAGCCTGGCGAAATCTCGTTGGCACACAATGGCGTGCTCTTCTGCGACGAGCTGCCCGAGTTCAACAAGACGACCCTCGAGGTGCTGCGCCAGCCTTTGGAAGACCGGCACATCAACATCAGCCGCGCCAAATACACCATTGACTATCCTTGTTCTTTCATGTTTGTGGCAAGCATGAACCCTTGTCCCTGCGGCTATTATGGCGATCCAACCCACAACTGTGTCTGCACCCCAGGACAGATACAACGCTACATGAACAAAATCTCTGGTCCCCTGCTCGACCGCATCGACATCCAGTGCGAGATAACTCCCGTTCCCTTCAAGGACATCTCGAAAGCGGCACAAGGTGAGCCAAGTGCCGAGATACGCAAACGTGTGATAAGGGCAAGGGAAATCCAGGCGGAACGCTTCAGCGGACAAAAAGGAATCCACTGCAATGCACAAATGAGCGAGCGCATGATACATCAGTATGCCGAACCCGACGAGGCTGGCATCAGCATGCTACGCATGGCAATGGAACGTCTGTCACTCTCAGCCCGCGCCTACAACCGCATCCTGAAGGTAGCACGCACCATTGCCGACCTGGAAGGCTGCGAACATGTAGAGTCGCACCACTTGGCAGAGGCCATCGGTTATCGCACCCTCGACCGTGGCGACTGGGCTGAAAGAGGAATATAGAACTTTCATCTTATCGATTTCCTTCATAATGGTTTACTTCCACAATGACCTCATCACTGGTCAGCTTCTTGTAGGTCATCTTGAGAGTGAAAGGCGTGTCTTCTGTCCAATCACAATGATACTCCTTGATCAATCCCTTGGAACGAGTGCCCAACTTGCCGCACACTGGTGTCACAAAGCACGAGCGACGTCATCGAAGCTCCGACGAGTGGACTCTACATCCTAACATCAAAAGACAAGAAAACTAAAATCTTTGTCAAGTAAACCACAGAATAAAGTTCCACGATAATAACAGAAAACTTCGTTCCGTACATGGAACGAAGTTTTTTTATGTAACTAAACTTTCTCAAGCCTACAAAAATCTATGTTCTAAACTTTAGAACATAGATTTTTCACAAGATTCAGAACAATTTCATATCGAACCAAAAACAATTTGTATAGTATTAAAGTAATTACTCATGGCTATAGGGATGCCGGGGTGTTACTTTTTCATGTATCAACGACCAATTAGCTAAAGAAAAAAGCAAATATTTCCTACTAATTACAGTATTTTTTTGTAATTTTGCAGCCAAATAACAAAAATATATTAGCTAATATGGAACAAAAGAATTTTAAACGTACCACCGTGACGGCAGCCTTGCCTTATGCTAATGGTGGTGTACATATTGGACACTTGGCTGGAGTCTACGTACCTGCCGACATCTATGTACGCTATCTCAGACTCAAGAAGCAAGACGTGGTCTTCATCGGCGGAAGTGATGAGCACGGAGTTCCCGTAACCATCCGAGCTAAAAAAGAAGGCATCACCGTACAGGAGGTGGTTGACCGTTACCACAACCTTATCAAGAAGAGCTTCGAGGATTTCGGAATCTCTTTTGATGTATACAGCCGTACCACTTCACCTACTCACAATAAGTTTGCTTCCGATTTCTTCCGCACACTCTATGACAAGGGCGTCTTAGAGGAAAAGGTAGAGGAGCAGTTCTGCGACGAGGTTACCGGCGAGTTCCTTACCGACCGTAATATCGTGGGCACATGTCCTCGATGCGGTGCAGAGGGAGCTTATGGCGACCAGTGCGAGAAGTGTGGCGCAACCCTCTCACCAGAGGAACTTATCAACCCTACCAACAAGAACAACCCAGGCCACGGTCTGGTAAAGAAGCCTACCAAGAACTGGTATCTGCCTTTAGGAAAATATCAGGACTGGCTGAAGCAGTGGATTCTGGAAGGACACAAAGAATGGCGCTCCAATGTTTATGGTCAATGCAAGAGCTGGCTCGACATGGACCTTCAGCCACGTGCGATGACACGCGACCTCGACTGGGGTATTCCTGTTCCTGTAGAGGGAGCTGAAGGCAAGGTGCTCTACGTATGGTTCGATGCACCTATCGGATATATCTCCAACACCAAGGAACTTTGTGATGCACATCCCGAGAAATGGGGCACATGGCAGAAGTGGTGGCAGGATCCAGAGACTCGCCTCGTACACTTCATCGGTAAGGACAACATCGTATTCCACTGCATCATATTCCCTACCATGCTGAAGGCTCACGGCGACTATATTCTGCCAGACAATGTGCCAGCCAATGAGTTCCTGAACCTCGAGGATAACAAGATTTCCACCTCGCGCAACTGGGCTGTATGGTTGCATGAATATCTCGTAGACTTGCCAGGCAAGCAGGATGTATTGCGCTATGTACTGACAGCCAATGCACCTGAGACCAAGGACAACAACTTTACATGGAAAGACTTCCAGGAGCGCAACAACTCTGAGTTGGTAGCCGTATATGGAAACTTCGTCAACCGCGCCCTGCAACTTACCAAGAAATACTGGAATGGCGTGGTTCCTGCCTGTGGCGAACTTCAGGAAGTGGACAAGAAAGCCATTGCAGAATTCAAGGACGTAAAGGAGAAGGTAGAGCAGTTCCTCGACGTGTTCAAGTTCCGCGAGGCACAGAAGGAAGCCATGAACCTGGCACGAATCGGCAACAAGTATATCACCGAATGCGAGCCTTGGAAGGTATGGAAGACCGACCCTAAACGAGTAGAGACTATTCTGAACATCTCACTCCAGTTGGTTGCCAACCTCGCCATCGCCTTTGAGCCATTCCTGCCATTCTCTTCTGAGAAGCTCCGCAAGATGATCAATATGCCAAACTTCGAATGGACACAGCTCGGAAGCACCGACCTGCTGAAGGCTGGCGACCAGTTGGGCGAGCCAGAGCTCCTCTTCGAGAAGATAGAAGACGAGGTGATAGAGAAGCAGCTCCAGAAACTTGCCGACACCAAGAAGGCCAACGAGGAGGCTTCCTATAAGGCAGAGCCTGTCAAGCCAGAAGTAAGTTTCGAAGACTTCGAGAAACTCGACATACGCGTAGGACACATCCTGAACTGCGAAAAGGTAAAGAAGTCGAAGAAGCTCCTCAAGTTCACCATCGATGACGGTACAGGCACCGAGCGCACCATCTGCTCAGGCATCGCTGCTTATTATGAGCCAGAAGACCTCATCGGAAAGGACGTGCTCTTCGTTGCCAACTTTGCTCCACGCAAGATGATGGGCATAGAGAGTCAGGGCATGATTCTCTCGGCTGTCAACTTCGACGGAAGCCTCAACGTCACCTCTCTCCTGGGCAAGGTGAAGCCAGGAAGCCAGGTGGGATAAAGAGTCCTCACAAACACCAAATAGAACCCCATATTGCATTCCTTTGCGATATGGGGTTTCTCGTTTTGCACAAATTTAATCCTCATTATTTTGCACAAAACAATATTTTTACTATCTTTGCAACGATTAGGAAGAAATAGCGAATAATGAAGGGGAAAATAATGATCATTTAAAACAAAAACAATGAAGACAACATCAGAGATACTAAACCTTTTGAAGTCGTACAAGAATATTGCGACTTCAAAATATGGATTGCCAAAGATTGGCATCTTTGGCTCAGTTGCTCGTGGAGAACAGACTGACGAGAGTGATGTTGACGTTTGTTACGAAGGCAAGGCTCCTTCTTTCTTGACATTAGACTTAATACAAACCGACTTGGAAAAGTTGTTTGGAGCCAAGGTCAATATGGTTAGGGTAAGAGTCAGGATGAATGGCTTGCTTAAACAAAGAATCATGAAGGAGGGGATTTATGCCTAAAGTTCTTCTATACATAACAGCCAAAATCATTTGGAACTTTCTGTTCTATAACACAGATTTCCATGAGAACAGAGCTCATGTTCATGTAGGTAAGCGAGGAACAGAAGAACTCTGTAAGATTTGGTTGGAGCCAGAAGTGGAAATGGCAAAACAAGGAGACCTCACTGACAAACAAGTCAAAGAGGTTCTTGATATAGCAAAGAGATACCAAACTAAACTGCTTTACCAATGGAAGCAATTCAAGGAAGGTAAAACTATAAGAATAATAAAAATAAAAAAGTAAGAATATGTATCAGAATGAAGGTTATTGGAATGTGAAGCCTAAAATCAAGGCTGTATCGTTCCCAAAGAGAGGTAAGTTTGAAGTTACCCTGCAAGACGGTCGTTCTATAACGATGCCTATTTCTGCTTTTCCAAGCATGAAGAAAGTGCCTGTTAAAGAAAGAAGCAACTGGTATCTAATAGGAGGTGGCTTCACATGGGATTCATGCCCAGAAGTTATCCATATCGAACAAATTTTGGGTAACTATGCTAACTATTCACATGAGACCGATGCTTAATCATACTCTCTTAAATATTAGAATATAACAATATTGCCCAATCATTTAAAAATAAGAATATAAGAAACAGAAAGATACATTGACATAACATATTGAAGTAATCATAATTACGCGTTTACTATTTATTCGGAACATCCTTGAAATTTGGCGATAGATAAGATGTTAATCCAATAGAATAAGTTCGTAAATGCCCATGCTATAGCGTGGGCTGAACTTATCTTGGATTAACGGGCCACGCCAAATGCCTAAGGATGTAGATAAGGGAAGTTCACGCTTCTTTTATGCTCCATCTTTAGGCATTTGTTCGTTTAAAAAGCCCGTTTTCTCTGACAAGATAGTTCTACGCTCCTTCTATCTATAGCACATTATGCCAACACTTAATTGGATAGGAAAAGACAAAGTGGTGGGGCATCATAATGATGTGCCCTATCATGTATTGGAACATCAATACGGTTATTCTGCCGAAAAAGGGCAGACAACAGAACCAACCCATAGTGGCAACATGATTATCCATGGAGATAATCTGTTGGCACTCAAATCTCTCATGCCCATGTATGAGGGAAGAATCAAATGCGTCTATATAGACCCTCCTTACAACACAGGTAACGAGAATTGGGTTTATAACGACAATGTTAACGACCCTCATATCAAGAAATGGCTTGGAGAAGTAGTGGGCAAAGAAGGAGAAGACTTGAGCCGACACGACAAGTGGCTCTGCATGATGTATCCTCGTCTCGTATTGATGAAGAAGTTATTAAGCGAGGATGGTGCAATCTTTATTTCTATCGGCGATGCAGAAGATGCTCAATTACGTAAGATCTGCGATGAGATTTTTGGAGTAACTTGCTTTGTGGCTAATATAGCTTGGCAAAAGACCTATTCGCCAAGAAACGACAAGAAGGGATTACCTACCGAAACGGAACATTTATACGTGTATGGTAAGAACCCAAACTGGACACCATACAAGCTCGAACGCACCGAGGAAATGGATTCTAAATACAAAAATCCAGACAATGACATTGCTCCTTGGACAAGCTCAGACCCTTGCGCCCCAGACTCTATCAAGCATCAAAGTATGGTTTATGCCATCCAACACCCATTTACTGGTGAACTTTTATACCCATATACAGCTTCACATTGGCGTTACCAACAAACAGACATGCTTAATCACATGAACGGTTGGTGCGAATACGAACTGCGCGACATCAACGATGCAGACCGCAGAGCCGAGATTTGTGGTGTCTCGCCAACTGAGGTTAGGGAAGGCATCAAGGCTATCATGCTAAAAGAACCTTTAGAAATATCACAAGCCAAGGCTAAAGCCGTTTATGAGAGAGGGCAATGGCCTAAGTTCTACTTCACGAAAGGAGGCTTGGGAGGCATTCGTCGTAAAACATATCTCACAAAAGTTGAGGGCAAACTTGCCACAAACTTTTGGCCCTACTCAGAAGTCGGCCACACCGATGAAGCCAAGAAAGAGATCAAAACCATCTTCGAAGGCAAATGTCCTTTCGAGACTCCAAAGCCCACCCGCTTGTTGAAGCGCATCATTGACATAGCGACGGAAGAAGACAGCATCATTCTCGATTGCTTTGCAGGAAGCGGGACTACAGGTCATGCTGTATTGATGGAGAACCAACAGAAGCCTGAAAGCCAACGCAAGTTTATCATGATTGACATCATGGACTATGCCGAAACGGTTGCCGCCGAGCGTATGCGCCGCGCCATTTCAGGCTATCCCTTCAAGGGCAAGAAAGAAGAGGAAATTTACAGCAAGAAACTGACAGCCAAGAACATCCTCAAAGCCGAAGAGTTTTTGAAAGAAGCTGAAAGCATCTCTATTGAAAAGGGCAACGAATATACCAAGATTAGCAAGCCAAAAATTGCAGACAACTGCCTGAAAGTAATCGGCACGAAAATGTATGATGACAAAATGGAAGGCTTAGGCGGTGCATTCGACTATTACGAATTAGGTGCCCCACTCTTCAACGAAGATGGCAACTTGAACGAGGAGGTCGGCATAGACAAGATAAGAGAATACATATACTATGCCGAGACCAAGCAGCCTCTCTTACGCCAACAAGACAAGGACGAAGAATTCCTACTCGTCGAGTGCAACCGAGCAGGCTATTATTTCTATTATCAAACAGACAAGGCAACAACACTAAGCTACGCAACATTGGCAAACATCGTAAAAAGCAAGCACGAGATGTACATCATCTACGCCGACCGTTGTTTGCTCGATGAGAAGTTCATGACTGAGTATCACATCAAGTTCAAGAAGATACCACGTGACATCAAACGATTTTAGATTATGGAATTGAAACAATATCAGCAAGCAGTCCTCAACGACCTTGCCCAATACATAGCTATCCTAAAGGAGCAAGGAAGCAACCATAAGACTTTCTCCACCTACTGGAAGCAAAAGGGCATTACCCTCCAACAAGGTGAAGAGACCTTTCTTCCCTATTGCGACACCATGAATGGAGCTTCAAACATGACGATAAAAGTACCTACCGCAGGAGGTAAGACTTTTATCGCCTGCAATGCCATACGCACTATCTTCGACGCAATGCCTGTGAATAGGACTAAAGTCGTAGCATGGTTTGTACCATCAGACACAATACTCAAACAGACATACGAGAATCTAAAGAATCCACAACATCCGTATCGTCAAAGAATTGATACGCTCTTCAATGGAAGAGTTGAAGTGTATGACAAGCAAGCCCTTCTATTCGGTCAAAACTTCAACCCAACTATCATAAAAGAGCAACTGAGTATTTTCGTATTGAGCATCCAATCATTTGCCACGAAAGCCACAGACAAGCGATTAGTGTATAACGAAAATGAGAATCTTGCCGAGTTTGCCAAGACCTACTCTCCTAACGAGAAACATATCGAAGGTGCCGACGAGACCTCACTCATTCAAGTCATCGCCCATCTCAATCCCGTCACGATTATCGACGAGAGCCATAACTTCGAGGGTGACCTGCGCATCGATACACTTACCAACATCAACCCTTGCTTCGTGCTCAACCTAACGGCAACCCCACGCAACAAGAGCAACATCATCAGTTTTGTTGACCCAGCAAGCCTGAAAAGAGAAAACATGGTCAAACTCCCTGTCATGGTGAGCAACTACCAGAATCATATAGATGTAATCAATAGCGCCATAGCCCTCAGAAAGAACTTGGAAGACAAAGCCAAGAGCGAAGAGACTAATGGCGGCGACTATATTCGTCCTATCGTCCTTTTCCAAGCACAACCCAAGAATGACGAAGACAGCGTAACCTTCTCCAACATCAAGGCTAAACTCGTGAAAGCAGGAATCCCAAATGAGGAAATCAAGATAAAGACAGCCAATCAAAATGAGCTGAAAGGCATCGACTTGATGAGCCGAGAATGTCCTGTGAGATACATCATCACAGTCAATGCCTTGAAAGAAGGATGGGATTGTCCGTTCGCCTACATCTTGGCATCGGTAGCCAATCGCTCTTCCAAGATTGACGTGGAACAAATATTAGGCCGTGTCTTGCGCCAGCCTTACACGAGACAGCATGGCAGCGCCTTGCTCAACATGTCGTATGTACTCACATCATCCACCAACTTCCACACCACCATCGACAATGTGGTGGAAAGCCTGAGAATGTCGGGGTACAGCCGTCGTGACTATATCGCAAACGACACGACGACAAACAAGACGGATGTTCCAAATGAACCTATGCTAAACTTCAGAAACGACGAAGCTCTAAAACTTGGCTGTGTTAACGATCCCAAGAATGACGAGACAGCCCAAGAAGAGCAATCCGAATGGAACTTTAAAGCAGAAGATATCAACATACCTTCTACCTCACAACAAAAAGCGATACCAGAAGACTCCGCCACCATTTCACTCATGAAACAGGCGGAGAAAATGAGCCGAACTTACGAACGGCAAGTGAAGGAATCCACCAATAGTGGAATAAGCGAAGAAATCATGCAAAAGACAAACATATTCCCTATCAGAAAAAGCTACGCAGATTTAGCAGAGAGTATTTTATTGCCCAAGTTCTATGTCAATACCGAAAAAGGCTATGGGATATTCGGTACAAGCAGCACCAAGATTCTCGTTACTCCAGAAGTATTGCTCGAAGGCTTCAATCTCTCGGCAGAAGACCGTCACATCGAATTCAACTATAACACTTCCAACATCAGAAGGATTGACATTGACAAGAACAACGAGAATGACATCACCGCTTTTGCAGTCAAGGAGAAAGAGGCCTTCGAATTAGAAAACTTCTATGGCAACATCCAAGACAAGAATAGTATTATCGTTCAGTTGTCTAAGTCCATCAGAAACATGACGCAAGACAATAGCATATCTGACGGCGAATTGCATAACTACATTACAAACGTGCTTCAAGATTACGACTTGTCGCACCTCCAAATGTTAGGAAAGAACTTGAATGAGACCGTGCAGTCGTTCAAGAGCAAAGTCAAGGCTCTCAAAATATCCTATGCCAAGAGACAATTCGAGGGAAAAATACGCTCCGGGCAAATCTCTTTGCAACCCACAGAACATCTCCCTAACGACATTATATTGAGCAAAGACAAGGCACCAGCCATTGAGAAGAAAATGTATCAAGAGGAAGAAGGCTTCAATGGGTTTGAGAGAACAGTCATTGAGCAGGTAATCAGCCTTGACTGCGTAAAATGCTGGCATCGCAATCAAGAAAGAGGGAAAGGATTCTGTATCAATGGCTTTATTAATGCTTATCCTGATTTTATCATTATTCTCAACAATGGCATCACAGTCATGTTAGAGACTAAGGGCAATCATCTTGATGGTTCTGACAGCCAGAACAAGTTGGCTTGTGGAGATACATGGTCTAAGTTGGCTGGAGCTAAATTCTACTATTTTATGGTATTTGAGAATTCCCCCATAGAAGGAGCGGTAAGTGTCAATACTTTCATCAACAATCTCCAGCAATTAGGGGCTAACATCTTATAACCCACCAACAGATCTATCGCAAGTATGCTCTCACACCTGATGAAATTACATTCATCGAAAAGACCATCAAGGCGATATAAATGATATCGTATACAAATTTGCAAAAAAACATACACCGCACAACAATAATATAAGTTGCTACAATTAACATTTTACAAAGTGCTGTCTCATACTAAGACCACACGGAGACCGCACAAAAACAGCACACCCAAAATATTGTGCGGTGTGCGGTCAAAATCGAAACTATATAGACACGATTAGTGCCAGTCTCAACAGGACAGCCCAACTGTCCTATGCAGACTGACTCAGCTATATCGGCACATTTTTTCAAAGAAATCTATAAATTTTCGTTTGTTTTTGCCATATATTTTATTACCTTTGCAGCATCAAGAGGAAAAATTCCTCTACCTAACACTTCACACAAAAGAACAGTTATGCGTATCGACAGAATCATCACCGCACTTATTACCATCTTGTTGCTCTGCTTCAGTGGCACACGGGCATGTGCACAGATAAGAATCGTGGACGAACAAGACGGGAAGCCCGTTGCTGGCGCTTACATCTTCAGCAGCGACAACCACCTGCTGTGCATCAGCGACTCAAAGGGGAACATAGAACCACAGAGCGGAATGATCACCATCAGCAACGTGGCGTATGAGTCGAAAACCATAGATGCTTCGACCGTCAAAGGAGATGTTCTGCTGAAGCAAAAGGTTTATGCGCTGCCCGAAGTGACAGCAAACAAGACCGACTACATAAAACTTACCGGAGTCTTTCGGGATATCTGCCGCAACAATGGCAAGACCATCCTATACCGGAAGGGCATCATGGATTTCTACATCAACCTGGAAAACGGAAAGACAAAACGCAGAGTGCGTGCCTGCCGGCAATACGAGCGAAGCGGACTCAGAAAGCTCATCAACTTCAATATTTCCATCCTCAGCGAAGCCAGATCGTTCGACATGTCACGCATCAAATATGTGAAGCGCGATACCATAAACAGCATAAAGGGGGACACAACATTCTATAGCTCACACTTCAAAGGTACGCAGAGCGACAAAGCCATCATGTACATAGACACACACCAGAAGAACCTGTACAGGCACATCATAGACAACACACAATACAGAAAAATCACCAATCCGCTGCTCAAAATAAAGACCGATGTATGCGACTGGACCTTCTCTGATAAAAAGGAGGCCTGGAGCTCGCTCGTATCATTCAGAAAGATATGGAACTACGACAATACACCATTGCCTGGCAAGAGCGCAATAGAAACAGAGGAGATGAACGACTTTGTGGTAACCGGCGTGAAAGCCTTGACCAAGGAGCAAGCACAGACAGAAATGAAAGACAGGACAGAAACCGACAACTTCACTCTGCCCGACTGTCTGCCAGCCATCCCCTACGACGTAGCCAAAGAGACGGAAGGCCTCTTGATAAAAAGATTTTGGGAAATGTAAAGAATTGAGCTTTCGCAAGTTCAGAAGTTATAGAAGGCAGAGAAGGGAATACAGAAGAAAGCCGTGAGGACAAACAACAAAAACAGGAAGAACCCTTCATACATCTCGCTTTTTGGGTCAAAAACATGCACAGTTTGATAGGGTTTGTGCACAAACGGCTATCTTTTTCATCAAAAAGTTTGCTCATATAAAAAAAAAAGCGTTCCTTTGCACCCGATTTCAACGGCAAAGATGGTAAGCGAGAGAAGTTTACACCTTATTATATATATAAGATATCGTGCCGTTATTATAAACAAAAGTATTAAGATAACAATGACTCACAATTTGTTAAAAGGCAAGCGTGGCATCATCTTCGGTGCCCTCAATGAGGAATCAATCGCTTGGAAAGTAGCCGTTAAGGCTGCTGAAGAAGGTGCCACCATCGCACTGAGTAACACAGCAATGGCCCTGAGAATGGGTACACTCGACAAACTCGCTGAACAAATCAACGCTCCTATCATCGCAGCTGATGCGACAAGCGTAGAAGACTTGGAAAAGGTTTTCACAGAAGCACAGGAGAAATTGGGTGGCAAGATTGACTTCGTTCTCCACTCTGTAGCCATGAGCCCTAACGTGCGCAAGCATCGCACTTACGATGATCTCGACTACAACTTCCTGAACAAGACTCTCGATATTTCTGCCATCTCTTTCCACAAGATGCTGCAGGTAGCCAAGAAGTTGGACGCCATCAATGAGTGGGGTTCTGTAGTTGCCCTTTCTTATGTGGCTTCTCAGCGCACATTCTTCGGTTACAACGACATGGCTGATGCCAAGAGTATGCTGGAGAGCATCGCACGTAGCTTCGGATACATCTACGGTCGCGAGAAGCACGTGCGTATCAACACCATCTCACAGAGTCCTACAGCCACTACCGCTGGTAAGGGTATCAAGGATATTGACAACATGATGGACTTTGCCGACAAAATGTCGCCACTGGGCAATGCCGTTGCAGAGGATTGCGCAAACTACTGCGTAATGATGTTCTCTGACTTCACACGCAAGGTAACCATGCAGAACCTCTTCCACGATGGTGGTTTCTCGTCTATGGGTATGAGCCTTCGCGCCATGAACCAGTATGCAAAGGACCTGACTCCTTACGAGGACAAGAACGGAAAGGTAATCTACGGATAATACAACCCGCAATATCTGCTTCAAGAAGATAGCGATACTGCATCAAATAAGAAATCCGCATTCGGAGAGAGATCGAAACTCTTCTGAATGCGGATTTTGCTATGTTATCAAAGTGCAAAACGATAACCCACCGAGAATGTAAACACACGATTCTTACAACTGTCATCATGACCTGGAGAATCGTCAACATTGGTAAGTCCCAAGTTGTAACGGGCATCGAGCACTACACCCATATACTCATAAGACAAGCCTATAGGCAGAGAGACATCCACCTTTTTAGCTGGCCAGGAATCTGACACCTTCTGTGAATTGTCATAGGTAGCACCACCATATAGGTCCCTCTCGATATCAATGGAGGTAAACTCATACTTAGGATCGTTGAGCAGGAAACTTGCCTGTACGCCAACCATAAATGCCAACTGACGGGTAACATAACCCTTCACCATCAAAGGCACATTGAGATAATGCAGATTGGTGTGATAGTCGGAAATGCCCTGATACTTCCTTCTTTCAGCATCAATAGTAGCCTCATAACTGGAGAAGCGGAAGCCCTGTTTGGCATAATAAGCTCCTAAACTGACGCCAATCTCCTTGGTAGCACGATACTCCACATCGACACCACCCATAAAACCAGCCTGGAAACTTGACTTCAAAGAAGCCTTATCTTCACCTGAAGCATAATAAATGCGGTTATTGCTCCAGTTGGCAAGCGCCACTCCTACACGAGGGATGACAGAAAACCTGCCGACCTCACTCTCTACTGTCTGCGCCATTGTCCCTAAAGAAAGAGCCAACAAGCAGACAAGTGATAAAATATTTCTTCTCATAAACACTTATATATTCCATTAATAAATCATGAATACTCCTTATATATATTATCTAAAACGCAAACACACTCATAATATTGCACCCATATCATAAGGAATCAACTAAAAGAGTCAAAAAGCTATTAAAGCCACCATAAATAAAGGCATTTACTGGCTAAATGGAGCAACAAAACATTTATTACGCCTACAAAAACTGTTTTTACCCCATCTAAAGATAACTATTTCATATCTTTGCATCAGAAAACATAAACGACGTTGTGAAACGCATTTCATCATCTTTTACTTATACATATATAATATTAAGAAATTATTCTTAGGAGAAACAAGGAAGTTATCTGAATTTTCAGGTAACTTTCTTCGTTTATATACAACCCACACAAATCAATCTTCCTATTAAAGCAGTACACTTTACAACACCCACGGCACGCCATTAGAAAGATTGTGTTTCATCATAGTCTATACACATTTTTACATGGCATCAAAGACTAAGCTATTTACAAATACACAGAACCATGAAGTCTTCAAGATTCCAATCGCACTCAATCATCTTTACGCTCAAAGCGAAAGACAAGTGGCAGATGGTCACTATAGCCTCCAAGATAACGAGGTCCCAAGTAAGTACGTTTAGGATGATAGCCACCATAACGCTCATCCTCTTCCATCAGGAAGGGCAAATCACCCACATAACACTCAATAGAGCATCTTGCCACAGGAGGACTGCAAAGTATATGATCGAGGCTGCGCCATTCACCATGCCAACGATATGTGGCCTTTGCACCATGTCTGCCCGTTGCTTGCTGCGAAACCTCTGTTAGACGGGAGCCTGCACGCAAAGACAACAATGCAGGTGAGTCGGAATAGTCATTAAAATCTCCTGCCACGATGATACTTGCCTCCTTACTCAAGGTATAGATAGAATCCACCGCCTCATTCAACTGTTTGGCAACCTGCATACGAAAAGAACGAGAAACCGTCTCTCCTCCCCTACGACTGGGAGCATGTACAACAAACACATGCAGGGTATCACCACCCAGAAGAAGCCCACTGACGTACAAAATATCGCGTGTAGGGCGCATTCCAGCCAAAGACTTGATACGTATGGGATAAGAACGCAAAGGGCAGAAAGAAGAAGGAAGATACATCAGAGCCACATCTATACCTCTCTCATCGGGCGAAGAAGTCATCAGATATTCATAACCGGCAAGACGAAGAAGCGAGCGCTTGGTGAGGTCGGTCATCACCGTATCGTTCTCCACCTCGCACAGAGCCACCAAATCAGGGATTTCCCATTCCTTATTTCCCTTCTCGCCCAAAGCTACCAGTTCCTTTGCCAGATTGTTCAGTTTACGCCAATACCGGGTACGAGTCCAATGATAGCTTCCTTCAGGAGTAAACTCCATGTCATTCTTGAGGGAATCGTGACGTGTATCAAACAGATTCTCGCAATTCAGCTCTACAAAAGTGAGTAAACCGGATAAAAGTAAGGCTAAAAACATAGACAACACATTATTATAATAGGGTAAAACGGAGGGAGTGATAAAAAATAAGCGCTTTTATTTCGGAAAGTCATTTTTTTGATGTATCTTTGCAGAAGCAAAGTTGCACGCAGTACTACAGAGAATCATTCTTTGCGTACTCTGCCAATGGCTTTGCAAAATATATTCTACAGGGGTTCCATAGTTTAATGGATAGAACGGAGGTTTCCTAAACCTTTGATCCGAGTTCGATTCTCGGTGGAATCACTGACAAACAATAAAAGGTCGCTCCTTGATGGATGCGACCTTTTGTTGTTTTATATCTTTCCCCCCGTCCGAAGGACTCGGACAGGGAATCAGATTCATTGATTATTTAGCCTCAACAGCTGCAACTTCCTCAGCAGGCTCAGCCTTGATCTTACGACCCAAAACGAGGTAAGCCAAAGGTGAAGCGATGAAGATAGAAGACAATGTACCGAATACAACACCCAGAATCATTGCGAATGAGAAGCTGCGGATGCTGTCACCACCAAGGATGAAGATGCAGAGCAACACGAGCAATGTAGAAACAGAAGTATTGATGGTACGTGCCAAGGTCTCGTTGACAGAAGCATTAAAGATCTGCTGACGATCAGCCTTAGGATGAAGCTTCAAGTTCTCACGGATACGGTCGAATACAACCACCTTATCATTGATAGAGTAACCTACCACAGTCAGGATAGCACCGATGAAGGTCTGGTCAATCTCCAATGAGAATGGAACGAGACCCCACAAGAGAGAATAGAAACCAATAACTGTCAAGGCGTCGAATGCCAAAGCGATGGTAGAACCCAAAGAGAAGGCTACGTTGCGGAAACGAAGCAGGATGTAAAGGAAGATGGCAATCAAAGCGAAGAGCACACTATAGATAGCGCCCATAGTGATATCCTTGGCTACTGAAGGACCGACCTTAGTACTACTGATAATAGAACCACCCTGACGAACATCTGGATTCTTGAATGCATCAACATTTTCCTGAGAAACCAAACCAGCCTTCTTCAAAGAGTTGTAGAGAATAGTCTCTGCCTGATCGTCGACTGCTGGGTTGTTGCTCTCAATCATATAGTTGGTAGACACACGGATTGTCTTACCATCTGTTCCGATAGCAATGGCACTTGTATTAGCCTTAGTTCCATCGGCATTGACGAAAGCATCACCAAGTACTGTACGAATCTCCTCTGGCTCAACTGGGCTCTCGAACTGAACCACATAGTTGCGACCACCTGTGAAGTCGATACTCTTGCTCAATCCACGTACAAAGAAGCTACCGATAAATACCACTGCAGCAATGATAGCTACGGTAAAGGTAGTCTTGTAAATAGACATGAACTTGTACTTCTTGCCCTGCATCAGGTTGTGAGAAACGACAGTGTCAAACTTGCAGTGCATCCACTTGTCGTGGTTCAACTTGTAATCGTAAACCAGACGAGTCAAGAACACAGCAGTGAAGAAAGATACGATGATACCGATAATCCAGGTAGTGGCGAAACCACGGATAGGACCTGTACCTGTAGTCAACAGGATAACACCTGTGATCAAAGAAGTCAAGTTAGAGTCGAAGATGGCAGAGAAAGCGTTACCATAACCTGCGGCAACAGCCTGCTTCATACCCTTACCAGAACGAAGCTCTTCCTTGATACGTTCATAAATAAGCACGTTGGCATCCACCGCAGTACCCAAAGAAAGCACCATACCGGCGAGACCTGGCAACGTCAAGGCTGCCTGGAACGACGTCAGAATACCAAGCGTGAAGAATACATTGACGAGCAATGCCAAGTTAGCCATCATACCAGGTACAATGTTGTACATAACAACCATGTAAACCATCAAGAGTACGAAAGCCACAACGAATGAGATGATACCCATCTGGATAGACTGAGCACCAAGAGTAGGACCAACTACCTCTTCCTGAACGATACGTGCAGGAGCTGGCATACGACCAGACTTCAATGTGTTGGCCAAGTCCTTGGTATCCTCGATAGTGAAGTTACCAGAGATCTGTGAGCTACCACCGTCAATCTCGCCATTAACACGAGGAGCAGAATAAACTACACCATCCAACACAATGGCAATAGCCTTGCCCACGTTGGCCTTGGTCATCTGAGCCCACTTGCGTGCACCCTCAGTATTCATCTTCATGCTGACAACAGGAGAACCCATCTGGTCGAACTCGTCCTTGGCGTCTGTGATTACATCACCCTCCAATGGAGCACGACCTGTAGTGGTAGTCACCTTCAAGGCATGAAGCTCATAGATATTCTTTACATTCAGATGATCTGCAGGCTTAGCACTCCAAAGCAGACGCAAGTCAGATGGCAAAACACGCTTAGCTACGGCTGAGTAGATAATCTTGTTGATAGCAGCAGTATCGCGGACACTGGCATAACCTACAGTACTCAAACCGCCACCGAGTTGCAGACGAGCCAACAATGGATGAGCCTTGATGGCAGCTGCATTCTGTGCATCCTCGCCTACCTTAGCAGCATCGTCCTTCTTCTTGATAGAGAACTTGCCTTCTGCCTTCTTAGGCTCTGCCTTGGCTACGGCTTTCTTGGCTGCAGCAGGATCTGCTGCTACTGTATCAGTCTTCTCCTCACCATTATCGCCATTAGCGATACGAGTGTCGAGCTGCTGCAAATAAGGAGCGATCTCATCAGAATTGTATGTCTCCCAGAACTCGAGGTTGGCACTACCCTGAAGCATCTTACGCATACGCTCTGGCTGGCTGATACCAGGCATCTCTACCATGATACGGCCCTGCTGACCTTCCAGTTTCTGAATATTAGGCTGAACAACACCAAACTTGTCGATACGAGTGCGTACAACATTGAAAGAGTTGTCGATAGCATCCTGTACAGAAGCGCGGATAGCCTTTTCTACCTCCGCATCGCTGCTCTGAGGAGAGACCTTACCCTGCAACTGCTGGGTAGCGAACACTTCTGCAAGTTTATGACCTGGTGCGCTCTTGTGATAAGCGTAAATAAAAAGTGACACAAAGTCACCACCGTTAGCTTCTTCCTGAGCTCTGGCTTCCTTCATGGCATTTGTAAAGCCTGCATCGGTCTTATGATCGGCAAGGTTTTCAAGTACATCAGGTACAGAAATCTCAAGGATTACATTCATACCGCCCTTAAGGTCAAGTCCGAGACCAATCTGAGTTTCCAAGCAGTTCTGATAAGAGTAGACACCAAGATACTTCACAGAATCTTTATAATTCTGCTGTGCAATGGGGTCTTTCAACTCTGCAGCCTTACTGTCATAATATCTCGTAGCAAACGAGAATGACAGATAGAAGATGCTTGCAAGCGTCAACAAGACGGCAACACAAATTACAATTCCTTTGTTTTGCATTTCTATTTTTATTGTTATTAATTATTAATTTACATATAATGACGTGCAAAAATAATCATTTTTTTTCTTTTTAAGAAATTATTTCTGCGATATTATTCTTTTTTTAGTGTTTAGACTGCATTTTTAGGTAACAAAGCATGGGATAATGGTCTGAAACTGCTATTTTACTATCCACTTTACAGCCATAAGGCTTCCAGTCTTCAGAGCACATGATATTGTCTATACGTACATAGAATCCACTCCTGTGATAACTTATCCCCAATCCATTTCCGCTCTCTATAAAACAATCAGTCAGGTCTTGTGCTATCGTACGATGCGCATACGAGATAGGACTGTCATTGAAGTCACCACAAAGTATGATGCTCTTTCCTTTATACCGACTCAGATAGTTTGCCACGGCGTCTGCCTCATGAGCACGTTTCTTAGTGGCTTCCGCCAGTTTTACAATCAACAGTTTAGATGTCTGTTCGGCTGTATCGGTCTCCAATTTACCTTTCACTAAATTCTTGAACTTACGACGCTCTTCTAAAGACAAGCCTGTAGTCTCCAAATGATTATTGACCAACAACACTTCCTTACCCTTTACCGACAGACGGAAAGCCGCACTCAAGTTGCCTTTAGAGGCATAGGGAATCAGTTCCTTGCCCAGTATAGGGAACTTGCTCAGCACCATCAAGCCGTTACCGCCATTAGGGTGATTGATGGTTTCGATATAAGGATAAACAGGACGCAACAGCGTGTCTATCTGTTCACACTCGTAAGCGGTAGGGACAGCTTCCTGAAGACACACAATATCTGCATTCTGCCTGCGCACATACTTCACTATAGGATTGACACCGTCCTCATCCGTCACGCCTTCTGCAAGGCTCAACGTATTATAAGACAGTACTTTGATAGAACCAGCAGGCGGTTCGCTACAGATATTCAAGGGCATGTATTTCCTTACCGGCACATAACACAGCAAAAAGCCCAAAAACGGAATAAGAGCATATCGCGCCTTGACAATCAGCCAGAAGAACAAAAAGCAGAAATTGACGAAAAGGAAAAGGGGAAAGAACAATCCGGCAGTAGACAGCAATGCAAAATGCTCTGGCGACAAATGGTCAGAGTATCCTACAGCCATCATCAGAATGACAGAAGCGACATTGGCGCCCTTAGTAATGATTAAAAAATAACTTGGTACATTTTTGTGTCCTCTCTACAAAGTAACACATTGTTAAAGAATAGAGTTCCTAGCTCTTCCTTTATCTCATATTTACCATAAATTTTCTTTGTCATAATTTTCTTTTTAACTTATTGATTATTAACTAATTATATTCGTTAATCTGCTTAGAAAATTTGTATCTTGATAACTGATTACCAGGCAGTTATAATGAATACAAAGATTCTAAAAGCAGAAGTCTTTTCAAAGACCGACTTGACATACATCCAGCAATTAGACGATCGCCAGCGTCGGCTATATTGTGCTACAAAAACTATCAGCATAGGCAAACATGGCGTAGCAGCCGTGTGTGCCTCTTTTAACATATCGAAGAACACCATCTATAGGGGCATTCGCGAGTTAAACGGAAAGACCATTCTTTTTTCGGGAACAGTCCGTATTGCAGGTGGTGGTCGCAAAGCCATCTTAGACGAGCATCCAGAATACTTGGTTCTATTCGATGAGATTGTTCAAAAACACATGGCGGGGCTTCCACAGGATGACTCCGTAAGATGGCTTGACATCTCTATTGCTCAAATCGTACAAATATTCAAAGAGCTCGGCATCATTATATCTCATTATATTGCTCGTAAAATGGTAAAACTCAGAGGTTTCAAGAAACGTTCCTTTCACAAGACAAAGACCTTGAAGGAAGTCGAGAACCGAGACGCTCAGTTCAAACTTCTGGAAGCTACCTGGACATCTTGTGTACACCGTGGAATACCAGTTCTCAGTATTGATACCAAGAAAAAGGAAATGCTCGGCAACTTTAAACGTGCAGGAAAGACTTTCAGTTGTCAAGAGTTAGCAGCTCTTGACCATGACTTCGTGTCTTTTTCCAATGGAACTATCATTCCGCATGGAATCTATGATGTCGAGAGGAACGTCGGCTATCTCACCATAGGAAACAGCCATGACACTGCTGAGTTTGTGTGTGACAACATCGCACGAATTTGGAAGGATTACCTACAATGGGAATATCCCAAGGCAACCGCCATCTGCATCTTATGCGATGGAGGAGGATCCAACTCTGCCTCACATCATATCTTCAAGCAGGAGCTTTTAAAGTTAGCCACATCTCTTGAATTGGATATTATCATTGTACATTATCCACCATACTGTTCAAAGTATAATCCAATAGAACACAGGCTGTTTGCACATATAACAAGATCCTGGAGTGGAGTACCATTGCTGTCTGCAGAATATGCTTGTAAGAAAGCGAATGAAACTACCACATCCAAGGGATTGGTTGTTGTTGCCTCCATCAACTCTAAGGAATATCAAACTCAAAGAACGCTTGACGAATCATATGTATCCGAAAGGCAAAAGCGAATCATATTTGATGAACAATTGCCTAAGTGGAACTATGTCGTTAGGTGCAAATCTGCTTAGCATTTTTGTACCAAGTTATTTTTTTACTGTTACTTAGCAAGTAATGTTGTTAGTACTTTATCATTGATAGCCTTATTTATTGCTCTGATCGAAAAGAATCTGCTTTTCTTCCTTGGTCAAACTATCATAACCATTCTTGCGTATCTTGTCAAGGATACGGTCTATCTCTTCTTGTGTAGCTTGCTTTTTCTTATTATAATCCCAGTCTTGCTGACGCTCATCGTCTGTAAAGTTCTCATTTCGGGTATAAGTAAACTGCTGTTTACGATGTTTACCCGCAAAGGTGTCACGCATCTTCGCAAAAGCATCCTTTGCCCTGCTGCCACCATAACCTCCATCTATCTGCTTGCGCCAATAACGAATCATGAAGAAGCCAAAGACCATACCTCCGAGGTGAGCAATATGAGCCACACCATCACCCGTGGTCGCTATGGCAGAAAACAGTTCGATGGCAGCATAACCTATCACGAAATACTTGGCCTTGATAGGCACTGGGATCGGGAAGATGAAGATGCGGTCTTCGGGGAATATCATACCAAAAGCCAACAGAATGGCATAGATGGCACCCGAGGCTCCTACGGTAGTCCAACTATTCAACAAAGCCGACAAATTGTGAGATACCGAGAATATATTGCCAATCGTGACGCCAGGCATAATGTCAGACATCTTCACATAAAACTGCACAAACTGCGCTGCTTCTTGAAACAAACCAGCACCCACGCCACATGCAATGTAATAAAAAAGGAATTTCTTTGCTCCCCACACTCTTTCTACCACACAGCCAAACATCCAGAGGGCAAACATATTGAAGAGAATGTGTTCGAAACCTCCATGCATAAACATGTAAGTAAAGAGCTGATAAATTTGAAAGTCGGAAGCCAAAAAGAAATGGAGCCCGAAAATATCATTCAGAGCATAGCCACCACTGGCATCCTTACCCATAAGGAAAGTAAGCAGGAAGGCTACGACATTCACTATCAACAAGTTCTTTGTAACTATAGGTATATTGCGCATCTTTAAAATCTGATTAATTACTAAATATTTGCGGCAAAATTACTAAAAATATCCGTGAAAACGCCAAAAAAAAGACATAATACACTTAATTTTCAATAAATTCATCACTTTTCTGCATTTTTTGTTTGACTTTTAAAAGAATAATTCTATATTTGTAAGCAAAATCGATGAAAAAACATTAGTATTAATCATTTAATAAAGTAAAATTATGAACAAGACAGAATTGATTGACAAGATTGCAGCAGGTGCTGGCATCAGCAAGGCTGATTCTAAGAAGGCTCTCGACGCCACAGTTAACGCACTTAAGGAAGCCCTCATCGCTGGCGACAAGATACAGTTGGTAGGTTTCGGTACATTCAGTGTTAACGAGCGTCCTGCTCGCGAGGGTATCAACCCTGCAACAAAGGAGAAGATCCAGATTGCTGCCAAGAAGGTTGCTAAATTCAAGGCTGGCGCTGAGCTTGCAGATGCTTTGAACAAGTAATTGTAAAAAATCTTGCAGATAAATAAAGGGCAGTCATTTTTGACTGCCCTTATTTTATAGTCTATGTCCTACCTGTTTATTTTGGCTGCTTGCCGATATAAGCCAAGATACCACCATCCACATAGAGAATGTGTCCGTTTACTGCATTAGATGCCTCTGAAGCGAGGAACACCGCTGGACCCATCAACTCCTCTGGCTCCAACCAGCGGCCGGCAGGAGTCTTAGCACAAATAAAGCTGTCAAAAGGATGACGGCTGCCATCTGGCTGATGCTCACGAAGAGGTGCAGTCTGGGGAGTGGCAATATAACCAGGACCTAAGCCATTGCACTGAATGTTGTGCTCACCAAATTCTGAACAGATATTACGTGTCAGCATCTTCAAGCCACCCTTGGCTGCGGCATAGGCAGAAACTGTCTCACGACCCAACTCACTCATCATAGAGCAGATGTTAATAATCTTGCCATGTCCCTTCTTTATCATACCAGGAAGTACTGCCTTTGAAACGATGAAAGGCGCAGTCAGGTCGATATCTACCACCTGCTTGAAGTCCTCTACCGACATTTCCGTCATAGGAATACGCTTGATGATACCGGCATTATTCACCAAGATATCTATCACGCCGAGTTCCTTCTCGATATCGGCAACCATCTTCTTCACCTGCTCCTCGTCAGTAACATCACAGATGTATCCCTTGGCATCAATACCTTTTGCCTTGTAATCTGCCAAAGCCTGATCCATGTGATGCTGGCTACGACAGTTGAAAGCAATCTTTGCACCTGCCTTGGCATAAGCCTCAGCGATAGCGAAGCCGATTCCGTAAGCGGCTCCTGTTACAAGGGCTACCTTGCCCTCCAATGAAAATAATTTAGAAAAATCCATATCTCAATAGAATTATTGTTGTTATATCAAGTCTGTTATCTCAATTTTGTTTCTAAAGTCTGCTATTTCAATCAAGACTGCTATTTCAGATCAGTTATCTCATAGAAATCCTGATCACCATAGTCAAGATTCTCGCCGCCCATTCCCCAAATGAATGTATAGTTGTGGGTAGCTGCAGCACTATGTATACTCCACTCTGGCGACAAGACTGCCTGATTGCCTTTCATCCAGATATGACGGGTTTCCTGTGGTTCTCCCATCAAGTGGCAAACAGCTTGCGACTCGGGAACTTCAAAATAGAAATAGGCTTCCATTCTTCTGCTGTGGGTATGTGCTGGCATGGTATTCCATACGGAGCCAGGTGCCAATTCTGTCATTCCCATCTGCAACTGGCAGGTAGGAAGCACCTGGTTTACCAACATTTTATTAATATTACGCTCATTGCTCATTTCGAGCGAACCCATGTGGGCACAGATGGCATCCTGCTTGGTCACCTTACGACAAGGATAACTGGTATGAGCACAGGTACTGTTGAAATAGAATTTGGCAGGATGCTGAGGGTCCTTGCTCTCAAACAGCACATCTCTGTCGCCACTGCCTATATAAAGTGCCTCCTTAAAACCTAAGGTGAAAGACTCTTCACCCACTTTAACCACACCTTCTCCCTCGCCTACATTGAAAACACCAATCTCGCGGCGAGTGGTAAAATAAGTAGCTTTGAGAGGATCTATAGCTTCCAGTCGAAGAGTCTCGGCTTTAGGCATAACACCTCCCACTATCATTCTGTCGTACATGGAATAAACCATATTAACCTCATCGTTCACAAAAAGCGTGTCTATCAAGAACTCTTTTCGCAAGCGCTGGGTATCATAATTTTTAGCATCCACAGGGTGAGACGCATAACGAAGTGAATAATTAGTTTTCATGAAATTTTAAGTCTCTAAGATTAGTTTGATGGCAAATTTACAAATTATTTTTCTAATTCCACCAAAAACACACGAAAGATTCTTCCTTTTTGCTTATTTTATTATTAGAAATAATGATAAGTGTAAATTAGATGCCATTTTATACTACTAAAAAAGAGGAAAGAAAAGAAAACAATAAACACCTCATGAAAAAATGAGTCAGAAGACATAAAAAAAACAACCCTCCAAGCCATAACAGCCTGAAGGGTTGTTTTTGAAGAGTTGTCCCAGGCGGATTCGAACCACCACTGACAGAACCAAAAACTGTAGTGCTACCATTACACCATAGGACAATCAAACCGGATGCAAAGGTAGCGGATTTTTTCTCCACTACCAAATTATTTTAATACTTTTTGCATTTTTATTATTGAAATACACTGAAATATACTATTTCACTGTAATCAGATAATAATTCTTCTTACCCTTTTGAACCAAGAGGTATTTACCGTCGATAAGATCTTCAGCTGTTACCAACTGATCGAAAGCAGAGAGCTTCTCCTTATTGAGTGACACACCACCGCCCTTGACAAGTTTTCGCATTTCGCTCTTGCTTGGGAAAATCTGCATATCTTCCTGACAGAACAGGTCAACAGCACCACCACCCAGCAGACTCTTATCAAGGGTATAATGAGGCACATTGGCGAAGACATCATTCAAAGTAGCCTCATCAAGCTGGGCAAGATTTTCCTTGGTAGCTTTACCGAAGAGAATGTTGCTGGCAGCAATAGCCATCTCCAAGTCCTCCTTGGAATGTACCATCACTGTTACCTCCTCTGCCAGACGCTTCTGAAGCACACGACGACCAGGGTCCTGCTTGTGCTCTTCTACAAGTGCATTAATGGTTTCCTGGTCCAAGTCGGTAAAGATCTTGATATACTTCTCAGCATCGTCATCGCTTACATTCAACCAGAACTGATAGAAAGCATAAGGAGTGGTACGGTTGCGATCCAGCCAGATATTGCCACTCTCAGTCTTACCAAACTTCTTGCCATCAGCCTTGGTGATCAACGGACAGGTAAGACAGAAGCATTCTGCATCATTGCCCAAAGTACGGTGAATAAGTTCGGTACCTGTGGTCATGTTGCCCCACTGGTCATTACCACCAAGCTGCAGGCGAACGCCATACTTCTGATACTGATAAAGGAAGTCGTAACCCTGAAGCAACTGATAGGTAAACTCGGTGAAAGACAATCCGTCACGAGCCTCACCATTCAAACGCTTCTGCACGCTATCCTTGGCCATCATATAGTTTACGGTGATATGCTTTCCCACCTCACGGGCAAAGTCGAGGAAGGTAAAATCCTTCATCCAGTCATAGTTGTTTACCAACTCTGCCTTGTTGGGCTCATCACCATCGAAGTCGAGGAATTTAGACACCTGCTTCTTAATTGCCTCCTGATTATGATAGAGAGTCTTTGAATCGAGAAGATTACGCTCCTGACTCTTGCCAGAAGGATCACCGATCATACCTGTAGCACCACCAACAAGGAGGTAAGGCTTATGACCACAACGCTGCAAATGACGCAACATCATGATACCACACAAGTGACCAATGTGCAGGGAGTCTGCTGTAGGATCGGTTCCAAGGTAGGCAGACACCATATGGGTGTTGAGATATTCCTCTGTACCTGGCATTATCTGTGCCAGCATACCACGCCATTTCAATTCTTCAACAAAATTTTTTGCCATAGAATGATTTCTATTTATTATATATTATAATATGTATATAGGACCTGACAACTGCCAGAAACTTACGGAACGGGATCATAGCCCGAACCACCCCATGGGTTGCATCTTAATATGCGCCTGATAGCAAGCAGCATGCCCTTGAAGGGTCCATGCTTGAGTATAGCCTGACGGGCATACTCTGAGCACGTAGGCGTAAACCGACAAGAAGGAGGTGTGAAGGGAGTGATGCACTTCTGATAGAACAGGATAGGCCCAACCAGCAACTTGGTCAAGACCATTTTAAAGCCCTGCCATACCCACTTCATCATTTGCTTCAGGCTACACACCATTTTCTTCCCTCCCCAAATATAGTGTCTACTTATCTTCCTTACTGCACGAAGGCAATCTGTCTTCCTCATGGAGCAGTTTGTCTGCCACACGTCGCAGAAGTATTTGTATCTTTCTTTCCACTCTTGCCGTATCATGCAATTTGGCATCCTGCCATATCACCGCCAACAGCAATTTCTTGCCTGTTACTTTCTCCAAAGCTTCAGCAATCAAAGCCTTGTTCTTGCGATAAGCCTCACGAATCTGTCGTTTCACACGATTTCTCTTGACTGCACGCTTGAAATAACGCTTCGAAACACTTATCAACAACTCAGTACTGGCTGCCTTCTCGCTCTGGCAGTCATCAACAAGTAAGAACACACCTCTTATTGGCCAGGCTGAGAAAGAACTGGCTTTTCCGCTGAAGAGTTGGTCTATGAGCAACTTGCGACACAACCTCTCTTCCTTGCCAAAAGTATAGGCTCCTGTTGTTGATTCCATTTCCTATTTATTATGCTTCTGCAGATAATCCTTTAGCGCACCCGTCATGGATGGGAATTCCTTGGTTGGTGCACTGAGATCTAAACGAAGTCCCTCCTCGTCTACCGTCTTGGCTGTTGCAGGGCCAAAAGCACCGACTGCGACCTTGCCTTGCTCGAAGTTAGGGAAGTTCTTCTTGAGAGCCTTCACTCCTGTTGGGCTAAAGAATACCATCATATCGTAATCAAATCCCTCGATTTCTTCTTCGGTGAAGTCATTGCTCACGGTACGATACATCACGCACTCGGTATGGTTGAGTTTCTTCTCATCAAGCAGATTCTTGATATCATCATTATGCACACAGCTCAATGGTACGAGATACTTCTCTGTTTTATGACGAGCCATCTGTGGTATCAATCCATCAATCTTTCCTGTTGTTCCAAAGAACACCTTGCGCTTGCGATATTGCACATATTTCTGGATATAAAGGGCGATGGTCTCAATCACACAGAAATATTTCATATCTTCAGGAATGGTGATTCGCATCTCTTTTGCCAGATTGAAATAGTTATCAACCGCATGGCGTGATGTGAAAACTACTGCAGTATAGTCGAGCAAGTTTATCTTCTGCTGACGAAACTCCTTTGCAGAAAGTCCCTCAACCTTGAAGAATGGACGGAACACACATTCTACACCATACTCCTTCTCTATATCATAGTAAGGCGATTTCTCACTTGCAGGTTTGGGTTGAGAAACTAAGATCTTTTTAATCATTTTGTCTTAAAAGTTTATTTTCAAATAATGGCTCATCAATACCAGTCCTCCACACAATGCAGAGAAAGGCACCGCTTCGAGGGCACAAAAGTACAAAAATATTTGCAAAAACGAGCCGTTTCCTCTAAAAAAGATGATATAACTCTTATAAAATGAGAGGATTTTAACTAATCCTACCACTATCAGAGCATAAATGATAGCTGCATCCAGCGACAAATTAAAGTATGTCAACAGCATAACTACAGGAAACAAAAGCACTCCTTCACATGAGAAGAGAAAGAGATAAGCTTTCATCCATTGTACGTTTTTTTTTCTATCAAAGAACACCCATCCCACAACAGAATAGAGCAATGCCTTGAACAGAAAATAAGAAGCCACAACTCCAGCATAGATAGCTATCACCTGATACTGCTCGATGGTAAATGTGTCGCTGATTGATGCTCGAGAATAAAGAAAGAATCCAATGGCTCCCAACAAACAGGTTTGCAGCACCAAGAAGAGTTGGAACCTCAATTCAGTAGAGGTCTCCGATATCTCGGTAGTACCAAAGCGAGGCGTATAAAAGAACTTTCGTAACTGCCGGAGGATAAACTCACGTGACTGAGCAAAAGCAACACATGCCAATACAAAGCATAGCAACAACAGCGATGTGACAAAGTTGTCGCCCGAAACCGAATATGGAACCGGGTCGCCCGAAACACCCATTCGACCGCCACGCAACTCGGGATGAAACAAAGAGTCCTTCGAAAAGAAAGACTCTCTATAATATTGCGGCAAGGAGACATCCCGAAAGCTCTTTCCTGCAGGATGACCCGGCAAATGAAGGGTGTCAGGCATCGTGCTCCATCTGATTTCACTGGGCTTGATATGAGCCCGAATCATGGAGTCCTGCTGAGCCGGTGTCGCATTGCGTGGCAACCAGCTCAGCACTTTCCGTGGCGTAAGTTCGCCTGTATGCACAACGGGGTTCTGAAGACTTCCTTCTTCAGCAGCCTCTACCTGTACAGAATCTGCCTGTAACACCATTGCTTAGAGTCCGAAAACTTTCTTGATTTCTTCTACCTTGTCCAACTTTTCCCAAGTAAACAACTCTACCGTCATCTTCTTGATTTCATGATAACGGCTGGTGAATATCTTTTCCACCACCTCGTTCTTGCGACCCATGTGTCCATAGGCAGCAGTCTCAAGGAACATAGGCTGACGCAATTTTAATTTACGCTCAATAGCCTTAGGGCGAAGGTCGAACATCTCCTTTATCTTTTTCGCAATCTCACCATCAGTCATATTGACATGGCTACGACCATAAGTATTGACATAAATGCTTACAGGCTCTGCCACGCCGATAGCGTAGCTTACCTGTACGAGCATCTCGTCTGCCACACCTGCAGCCACCATGTTCTTGGCTATATAACGAGTGGCATAAGCAGCCGAACGGTCTACCTTACTGCTGTCCTTACCTGAGAAGGCTCCTCCACCATGAGCACCTTTGCCTCCATAGGTATCAACGATAATTTTACGACCGGTAAGACCAGTATCACCATGAGGACCACCTATCACGAACTTGCCTGTAGGATTAACATAATACTTGATGTCATCATTAAACAAGGCCAGCACCTTTTCACTCAACTGCTTCTTGACACGAGGAATCAGGATATTGATCACGTCCTCTCGAATTTTTGCCAGCATAGCCTCATCATCATCGTTACCATTAGCATCTTTAATAAAGTCATCATGCTGAGTTGAAACCACGATGGTATCTATGCGCTGAGGGATATTATCGTCAGAATATTCTATAGTAACCTGACTCTTAGAATCGGGACGAAGATATGTCATTTCCTTGCCTTCCTTACGGATATTGGCAAGCTCGCGCATGATAATCTGAGCCAAGTCGAGTGACACGGGCATGTAATTATCAGTCTCGTTGGTAGCATAGCCGAACATCATACCCTGGTCACCGGCTCCCTGCTCCTCATCTTCCTCACGGCTTACGCCTCGATTGATGTCATCACTCTGTTCGTGAATGGCAGTAAGCACGCCACAAGAGTCTCCGTCAAACTGATATTCCGATTTAGTATAGCCTATCTTTTTGATGGTCTTGCGGGCGATGGCCTGCAAATCCACATATTCCGATGAGCGAACCTCACCCATAATAATTACCTGACCAGTGGTACAGAAAGACTCAATAGCGCAATGAGCATTCTCGTCATAAGCCAAAAACTGATCAAGCAAAGCGTCTGATATCTGGTCAGCCACTTTATCTGGATGTCCTTCAGAAACTGATTCTGATGAAAACAAATATGCCATATTTTTTCTTGTTAAAATCTTGGTTATTATATATATAATATTTATCGGGCTGCAAAGTTACGCATTATTTTCCACATACCGATGTGTTTGCTCAAAAAAGTTGCGTTTTTTGATTCTTATCATACATGATGTTGCGAGGATGATGCTCCAAGATGGCTTTTCTGAGGTCGGAATCCTCCAGATGAGTATAAACTTCTGTCGTTCCTATATCCTCATGGCCAAGCATGGCTTGTATGACTCGCAGGTCGGCACCTCCCTTGAGCAATGCTGTGGCAAAGCTATGCCGCAAAGTATGGGGCGAGATGGTCTTGGTGATGCCAGCCATGATTGCATACTGCTTGATCATAATCAGAATCATGGTACGAGTAAGATGAGCGCCCCTGCGATTGAGGAAAACATAGTCTTCCTCACCCGGTTTGATATTCATCTTATTACGGTCGCCATACCAGGCATGCAATTCATCCAATGCCTTCTGCGAGATAGGAACCAACCGTTCTTTGTTTCCCTTTCCCAATATACGAACGAATTTCTCCTCCTCAAAAAGATTGCTCAACTTAAGATTGACAAGCTCGCTCACACGCAAGCCACACGAGAAAAGTACCTCAATAATGGCTTTGTTGCGTTGCCCCTCCCATTTACTTAGGTCGATAGCATTTTCCAATTGGTCTACTTCCTCAGTTGTCAGATACTCAGGCAAGTGCTGACCCACCTGTGGATTTTCCAACAACTCGGTAGGATCATCCTTAAGATAACCATCAAGAACCAAGAAACGATAGAACGAGCGTATGCCACTCAGGATACGGGCCTGTGTACGGGCTCCCACCCCAACATCATGGATAGATGCCGAGAAATGCTGTAAGTCTGGCAATTTGACATCAAGCACTGACATATTGTTCTGAGCCACATAACTGAGCAAGTAATCCAAATCGTGCCTGTATGCCTCCAACGTATTGACAGAGAAATTGCGCTCCAACTTAAGATATCTCATATAGTTCTTTACAATTTCCGTACTCGTTTTCTTGCTTGTTTCCATTTTTATTATTACCTTTGCATATACAACTGCGAACATAAACGCCTATAGCCCTCAGACAACAGGCTCGCTCTTTGCTCGCAAAAGTACAAAAAAATTCTGATATTTAAAACAAAAACATCGTTTAGATATGAAGATACAGATTATCAATGGCCCCAACCTCAATCTGCTTGGTGTTCGCGAGCCTGGTATTTACGGCAACAATTCTTTCGAAAGTTACCTTCCACAACTGAAGGCTAAATATCCCGATATCGAGATAGAGTATTATCAGAGCAATATCGAGGGCGAGCTCATCAATAAGTTGCAGGAAGTAGGATTCAGTTACGACGGAGTTGTTCTCAATGCCGGTGCCTACACACATACCAGTATAGCCCTGCAAGACTGTATACGGAGCATGAAATGCCCCGTAGTGGAAGTTCATATCTCCAACGTTCACAAGCGTGAGGAATTCCGACATCACTCTTATCTGTCGGCAGCTTGCCTGGGTGTTATCTGCGGCTTCGGATTAGCTTCATACGACCTTGCCATTGCCGGCATTTTAGCACAAAAATAGCATGACAGAGACAGAGGTTATTGACAAGTATATCTGCCAGCATATTGAGCCAGAAGGCGATTATCTGTATCAACTGTACCGCGCCACCAATATTCACACCATCCATGGGCGTATGGCAAGCGGACACATACAAGGCAGACTGTTAAAGATGCTCGTTGAGATGATTCGTCCCAACAACATTCTTGAGGTAGGTACCTTCAGTGGATACAGTGCCATCTGTCTGGCAGAAGGTCTGAAAGAAGGAGGCAAACTGTACACCTTCGAGATCAACGACGAAATGGAAGACTTTACCCGACCATGGATAGAAGGCTCATCGGTTGCCGACAAGATTGACTTTCGTATAGGAGATGCAAACATAGAAGCACCCAAACTGGGCATTACGTTCGACATGGCGTTTGTTGATGGCGACAAACGCACCTATCTCGAAACTTACGAAATGGTATTGGGCCTCCTGAATCCAGGAGGCTATATCCTTGCTGACAACACCTTATGGGATGGACATGTGACAGATTCCTGTTACGACCACGACCACCAGACTCAAGGCATACGCAAGTTCAACGATTTCATCGCCAAAGATCCTCGTGTAGAAGTTGTCATTCTTCCTTTGAGAGATGGTCTTACCCTTATCAGAAAGAAATAGCTCACACTCTCAAAAGAAAGACTCACTCATTAATTTATCAACCGCTTGCTAAGATACCTTACGGGATACCAGACTGAAAGCCATCCCACGGCGATGACCGTCACCAAGATAAGCAACACATCCAAATAATGTACACTGACAGGATAGGCATTCACGATAAACGACCCCTCAGAGTCGCCCAAACGCACCAATCCATATTGTTGCTGAAGGAAACAAAGCAAAAGTCCCAAACCGATACCAAAGAGTGCTCCAACAGCAGAAATCATTCGTCCTTCAAAAAGGAAGATACGAGCTATTTGCTTATCTGTGGCACCCAAGTTTCTTAATGTCAGAACATCATCCTTCTTGTCGATGATGAGCATAGACAGCGAGCCTATAATATTGAAGCAAGCCACCACAAGGATAAAAGTAAGGAAGATGTAGGCTATCATCTTCTCTATAGACATGATGCGAAATGTGTCTTCCTGCTGTTCATAGCGGTCGAGCACCTTATACTTTCCTCCTGCTATCTTGAGCATTTTCGACTTTACAGCCTCAAGATCACTACCCGGCTTCAAGCGAATCTCCAATGAGGACAACATACCTTGCTGTCCAAACAGATTACGGGCAAAGGCAATAGAGGTGATGATATAATTCTTGTCATACTTCGACTGCTTAACAGAGAACAGCACACCTGGGCTATTGATCGAGTCGACCACAAAGCCTGCATCAGGATTGGACATATCAAACTGTCCTTCCTTCTGTGGAGCATAAATTCGCAGAAATCCATTCCATTGCGCTCCCACACCGAGAGTCTGGGCCAACCTTATGCCCAAGACTCCAAACTCCAAATTGGCAGCATGCAAGGAAAAAGTACCGTCGCCATAAAGGATATCTGTGATATGCGTCAACTCCGAGAAGTTGTCATCCACACCCTTCACCATAACCATGGCTTGCTTATCCTGATAGATGGCCAAAGCCTGATCTTCCACCGACTCAGTAGCGACATCTACCTGTGGCAATGCTTTTATCTCGGTCAATATGGGATCATCGGCAGGAACCGTCTTTCCCTCTACAGGAACAACTTTCAGTTGCGGGTCAAAGTTGGTGAAAAGCGAAGCCACCAAATCGTGGAATCCATTAAATACGCTCAGCACTATGACCAATGCCATAGTAGCCACAGCTACACCTATGGCACTGATAGCACTAATGATATTAATGGCATGCGTACTCTTCTTGGCAAAAATATACCTTCTCGCAATGAAAAAAGGAAAATTCATAGATTCTGCTTTGCTTGTTTGGCCTAAAAGTTTACAGGGAGTCAAGTACGCCAGTCTTGACTCCCTTATTCTCACATCCTACTTTTTCAATAATTCATCAATGCGCTCCAGATAATCCAAGCTGTCATCAAGGAAGAATCGCAACTCAGGAATAATGCGCAACTGATTTCTCACATTCTTGCCCAAATCGTAACGAATCGTCTTCTCGTTGGCAGTAATGTTCTGCAATATCTCCTCTCCCTTCTCTGATGGAAACACACTGAGATAGGCTGTACAGATGCTGAGGTCTGGGCTTATTTTCACCTTGGTCACACTCACCATCACACCATGCATCATGCGTGTTTGAGACTGGAAGATAAGACTGAGCTCTTTCTGCAGCAGTCTTGATATACGGTTTTGTCTTGTTTCTTGCATATTTTTCTCAATTTTAAAGTATAATCATTCAATTCTTTGAACAACTAAACATAAATACACTGGTTATAAAACTATTACTCTAAGTCCACATGAGTCACATTGACGCGCTCATGCAGAAAAATCTGTGCAGACTCTTTGAACTTTTCCTCACTCTCAGTGGTAAGATACTGACAAGTGCCGTTTTGCGTGATATTACGCTCCAGTTCAGGATGCCTGTTCAGATATTCGTGAAGGCTATTAGCCACATATTGCCCTTGTGGTACGATACGCACACCATCAGGCACATTCTTCACTATGCTGTTCATCAGCAAAGGATAATGCGTACAACCCAGAATGACGGTGTCTATATCCGAATCCTTCCTCATCAACTGATCGATACGTTTTTTTACAAAATAGTCGGCTCCCGGGCTGTCAGCCTCATTGGCTTCCACAATAGCTGCCCATAAAGGGCAAGCCACACCACTTACCTGAATATCTGGCCACAGTTTTCCTATCTCCATCTTGTAGCTCTCGCTCTTGATGGTTCCTTCCGTAGCAAGAATACCCACATGTCTGCTTTTTGTAAGGTTGCCTATCACTTCAGCTGTAGGACGAATAATACCCAATACCCTACGATTGGGGTCAAACTCTGGAATATCCCTTTGCTGGATGGAGCGCAAAGCCTTTGCCGAAGCTGTATTACAACCCAATATCACCAGATGGCAACCCATGGAGAACAACTTAATAACAGCTTGACGGGTAAACTTATACACAACCTCGAACGAACGAGAGCCATAAGGAGCCCTGGCATTATCACCTAAATACATATAGTCGTATTGCGGCAAAACCTGGCGAAGTCCATGCAAAATAGTCAGACCGCCATAACCAGAATCAAAGATTCCAATAGGACCTGGATTAGAAGGCAACATCATTTCAAATTCTCCTTGATTAATAGGGTTACATCCTCACCACATAGGGCATTAACATAAGGAAAAGCTCCCTTGTCTGTGTTCAGAATAAAAGCAAGTCCTTTCACCTTTCCCACCTTTTGCACAGCAGCATCTATCTGCGCCTTTAAAGGAGCATAAGCATCAGCATCAGCCTGTTGCAAGAGGCGCACAGCCTCCGCCTTGAAGGTGACATTTTTAGCCATCAGTTCACGAAGCTCGGCCTGTCTCTTTTCCAAGATAGAAGGCGCAAAACTTCTCTGTCCGTCGAGGAACTCCTCGTACTTGGCATTAAACTCATCCTCAGCACGCTTGGTTTCAGCATCATACTTCGCTCTGAGGTCGTCCATATTATGCTTGGCTATCGCATAACCAGGCATGGTATGAAGCACCTCTTCATAGCTGAAATACCCAAAACGCAAAGACTGTTCTACAGGAGCTGACACTTGTGGATGAGCAGACTGCTGAGCCGAAGCCACAACGGGCATAAGCATAAAGACCAAAGGCAAGAGTATCTGTTTCATGAGTTACACCTTTTAGATAATGAAAATAAATAATGACACCTTATTATATATATAAGAGAAACAAGGGCAAGCATGTATGCCTGCCCTTTTTATTCTATTGTCCAACCAGTAATCGGTTACTTGATCTTAGACTGAACTTCCTTGGTTACATCTAAGACGTTAGAGCCTGTGTAAATAGCAGCGCCCTCCTCGAAGATATAAGTATAGTTGCCAGCCTTGCCTACAGCGTCAATGGCAGCACGCACCTTGGCTACGATAGGCTGCATCAGCTCGTTGCTCTTCTTCTGCAACTCCTGCTGACCATCCTGATAAGCCTGCTGGATCTTCTGCTGAAGTCCCTGCAACTCAGTCTCCTTCTGCTGCTTGGCAGTAGCATTCATCGTGCTTGCACCCTTCTGGTACTCGTCAGCCTTGCGCTGGAACTCTTCCTGCATAGCCTTCAACTCATTGTCCTTCTGCTTCTGCAGAGCCTCGAGCTCACCATTAGCCTTAGCAACATCAGGCAGAGCCTGCATGATAGTCTGGGTGTTGACCTTACCAAACTTCTGCGCCATCATTGTCATAGGAGCAAGAAGCATCAACATTAAAACTAATTTTTTCATTGTTCTATTTGTTTTTAATTATTAATTCACTACTGTTTATTAGTTCTTTCGGTTGCAATATAATAACCGCTTGCAAAGATAGCACAATTTTCTGATTATGCGAAAAGAAAAGCTATTATTTTAAGCCTTATTAGGCTTAGTTGGCAGAATAGCCCAATTTCTTCAGCACTTCATTGCTGATGTCGATCTTTGGCGAGCCGAAGATAATGCCACTGTTGCTGGCACGGTCGAGAACCAACGAATAGCCACGCAGGTCGGAAACCTCCTTTACGGCATTGTAGATTTCCTCCTGTATAGGTCCCATCAGCGCCTCACGCTTCTTGAAGAGCTCACCCTCAGGACCGAAGTATTTTTTCTTCAGTTCGCTGGCTTCTTTCTCCTTGTTCATGATAGCCTCCTGCTTGGCTTTCTTCTGCTCTTGCGAGAGGAAGACCACTTCGTTCTGATAGTTCTTGTACATGGTGCTTGCCTCTATGTTGAGAGCTTCCACTTCTGCCTGCCACTTTTTGCTCACCTGGTTGAGCTGTTCGTTGGCACGCTCATAGGCAGGCACATTTTTCAGGATGTACTCCATGTCTATCAAGGCATATTTCTGTGCGTTCGCTGTGATGGCCATTACTGCCATCATCAGCATCATTATTATCTTCTTCATTTCAAATCCTCCACAAATGAATTCTTCACTTTTTGTTCTTCACTCTTCACTTTAAATTAGAACTCCTGTCCCAAGATGAAGTGGAACTGACTTCCACCCTTCTTATACTGACTTCCGTTCCATACCTTGTCGAAACCATAAGCCCAGTCGATACCCATCAAGCCCACCATAGGCAGGAAGATACGTACACCCACACCGGCACTGCGCTTCATGCTGAACGGATTGAAGTTCTTGGTTTCATACCAAGCATTACCAGCCTCTACGAAGGTCAAACCATAAATAGTGGTGTTACCCAAGAGGAAAGGATAGCGGAGCTCCAATGAGAAGCGGTCGTATGCATAGGCATAATAGCCAGTACTGCGGTTGTAAGATACCGAACCATTCTCGTAACCACGAAGACCGATGGTCTCCTCACCATAGTATGATGAATATCCGCTCATGCCGTCACCACCCACATAGTAGGTCTCGAACGGACTCTTCTTGTACTTGTTGTAAGCTCCCAACAAGCCAAGCTCCACACGTGTCATCAGCACGAAGCACTTCTGGCCATTGGTCAGGGCTGTATAGGTCTTGGCCTTGAACTTCCACTTGTGGTATTCTACCCAGCGATACTTCTCCTGCTGCTCGGCAGCATAGGTAGGCGACTTGGAATCGTTGGCAAGATTCTTATAGTCCTTGCCATCAAACATACTCCATGGTGGAGTAAGGTTGACACTTGCCTCAAACTCAGAGCCTCTTCGTGGGAAGAGCTGGTTGTCGGTAGATGTACGGTTGAGCGAAATGGTAAAGTTCAGGTTGTTCGCATTACCATTGGTCATCAACATATAGTTCCAGTTCTTCATCATGTAGCGCTGATAAGCCACCTGTACCGAGAGGGTAAAGTAATCATCAGGCCAACGCAGGCGCTTGCCCCATCCGAGGCTCAAGCCCAGCATCTGAATGTACTTGTCTGGATCGTAATAGTTTTCGTAATTGTTATAATAGCTATTACCATAACCGTACATATAACTGTAGTAGTTGTTCATGTAGGCACTGTTGTAGTAGTTGCTCGACACGTCGGTAGACTTACTGTAGTAGGCACCCACACTGAACTGGATAGGTCGTTTTCCACCAAACCAGTTAGTAGAATAGCTGATGTTGTACGACTGATAATAGGTACCGTTGGTCTGCGCACCGATGCTCAGCACCTCGCCGTCACCAATAGGCATAATGCCGCGATGCTCTTTGTTCTTGTTGAAGAGGTTGCGCATAGAGAAGTTGTTCAACTTCAATCCCACACGACCGATAACACCCGTCTGACCCCATCCGAGCGAGAACTCTATCTGGTCGTTGCTCTTCTGTGTAAGGTCGTAGTTGATGTCTACGGTACCATCCTCGTAGTTAGGCTTGATATCAGGATTCATCTTCTCAGGATCGAAGTGTCCCATAGAAGCCAACTCACGAACCGAACGCATGACAGCATCCTTAGAGAAGAGGTCGCCTGGCTTGGTACGAAGCTCTCTACGAACCACATTCTCGTACAGACGGGTATTACCGTTGATACGAATATGACTCAGATAAGCCTGTGGGCCTTCAGTAACTCGCATTTCCAGGTCGATAGAGTCGCCATCGATATTCACCTCTGCAGGATTGATGTTCGAGAACACATAACCATTGTTGTAATAAAGGTTGCCAACAGCATCTTCATCCTCATTGAGTCGCTTGTGCAACAACTTCTGATTATACACATCGCCCTTCTTCATACCGAGCAATGCCGACAGATAGTCGGTAGAGTATACGGTATTGCCCACCCATGTCACGTTGCGGAGGAAATACTGCTTACCCTCATCCACCTTCAGATAGATGTCCACATGCTTTCCATCGTAATTGCTGACACTGTCTTCCAGAATCTGGGCATCACGATAGCCATGCTCATAATACTTGTCGATAAGTTTCTGCTTGTCTTCCTTCCAGCGTTCGGGAGTAAACTTCTTGGCTTTGAGGAAGCTGCTCAGCTTGCCAGCCTCATGAGTCTTGGCAAAGGCACCTTTCGAGAAGAGTCCACCCTTTATCTTACGGTCGCTCAGTTTCTCGTTACCCTCGATGGTAATCTTGTGAACCTTTGTTTTCTCCTTCTTATCCACCACTACGTCGAGGATGACATGATTCTTTTCTGTCACATCCTCGCGCTGGTTGATTTCGATATCGGCATTCTTAAAGCCTTTATCGTCGAAATATTTCTTGGCCAGAATCTTAGCACGGTCTATCATGTTAGGAGTCAGCTGAGTACCCTTCACCATACCCAACTTCTGCTCCATATCCTCACGCTCGCTCTTCTTCAGACCGATATAGTTGATATTGGAGATACGTGGACGTACCGACAGATAGATGTGCAGATAGAGTTTATCACCCACAATAGAGTCGGCAGCCACAGCCACCTTAGAGAACAAGCCATGCTTCCAATAGCGTTTTACCGCATTGGTAATATCATCACCAGGCACTTCTACCTGCTCGCCTACCGACAGGCCAGAGATACCGGTGAGTACATAGTCTTCATATCCCTCGACACCCGACACATTGATGCCTCCTATGGTCAGTGTACGAGGAGTACCGGCATACGAGATGTCTGGGTTTACTATCTTGTCCTGTGCCTGCACCTGCATTCCTATAGCCAGGCCATACAAGAGGATGAAAATCTTTCTTATCTTATCCATTGATGTCTTATATGTATCAAATACGTTGCTTTATCTTATTTTATTCTGGTCGAAGACAGCCTATACTGATTCAGCTTACTCCTACTTTTCTTCTTCCTCCACCTGCGCCTCTGTCTTGCCGAAGCGACGCTGCCTGCTCTGATAGCTTGCTATGGCCTTGCGAAGGTCTTCCTCTCTGAAGTCAGGCCAATAAGTGTCGCAGAAATACAGTTCCGAATAGGCTATCTGCCACAACAGATAGTTGCTGATGCGCAGTTCGCCTCCTGTACGTATGAGGAGTTCTGGGTCGGGCATGAAATAAGTGTCCAGATGACGACTGAAGTTTTCCTCTGTGAGTTGCTTCTCCAGCTCATAATAACTGCCAGTAGGGCAAGAGCCGTTGGTCAAAGCCTCGAAAACAGTTTCCTTCATAGCATTGACAATTTCCCATCTCGACGAGTAGCTCAAGGCCACCACCATGGTCATGGCGTCATTCTGTGCCGTATGCTCCATGGTCTGCCACAACTTGTCCTGCACCTGTTGTGGCAGGCGCTTTATGTCGCCAATGACACGGAACCTCACATTATTCTTCATAAAGATCTCGTCCTCAAGCGAAGTAAGGACAAGTCCCATGAGTGCTGCCACCTCGTCAGCCGGACGGTTCCAGTTCTCGGTAGAGAAAGTATAGAGTGTGAGATACTTTACTCCGAGGCGTGTACATTCCGACGTGATGCGGCGCACTGTCTCCACTCCAGCCTGATGGCCGAAGCTGCGCTCCTTTCCGCGTTCTGTAGCCCAGCGTCCATTGCCATCCATGATGATAGCGATATGCTGGGGTATTCTGTTCATATCCAAGTCGTTAGCCATTAATCTTCTTTATTGCAAGTTCTACATTTAGCACTAAAGCTGTAAGTAAGCGTCAGCTGAAGTGCCGAATAGCAGTCGGTATTCTTGAAGAGTCCACTGCTCTTGATGCCATAAGGATCCTTCACTCCGTCAAGTTCATCGCTCAACGAGAAGTGTATCGCCCAGTCGAGCCCAACATTCACTCTTTCCGACATCTTATATTTTATGCCCAGTCCGATGGGCACATTGCCTGTAAATACATTTTTATCGCCACCTTTCACATACGTAGCTCCCAGACCTCCAAAGATGAAGGGAGTGAGACGCTTGGCTCCGCGATAGTCGCGCCCTGTACCATAAGGCCAGAAGTTGTATTCGAATACCAAGTTTACGTCTACCAGCGTATTGCTGAAACTATAGGAGGCATCCTCAAAATCTGGATAATAAGTTTCCACCTTGTCAGATGAACCTTTCAGCTTACCGAAGCTCACTCCCATTTTCAGAGCCTTATAAGCATCTATATTATAGCGCCCCACGACTGTTCCCAAGGGTTGCATCTGGGCAAATATATTGCCATTGAAATCGCCCTCGTAAGTCACAAGTCCTACTCCTGCGCCCACCTCCATACGATACTGCGGGTCATCCTGCGCACTCATCCGAGCAGCAGTAGCCATCATTATCAGTATCATGAAGAGAATCTTGCGCATGCTTTTTACACCTTATTATATATAGGGGTATTTTAGTTTTTTCTCAACCATCCGTCACGATTGTAGCGTCCCTTCCATACATTGCCACCATTTACCACCCAGTAGATATAGGTGTCGTATGATGTTCCATCGGGAGCCACAGCAGCTTCTTTCACCTTGACAAAAGCAAAAGGCTTGGTCTTGTCGAAGGCAGGTGTCTGTTTTGGCATGACGACCATGGGGTCAACCTGCCATGAGATTCCGCCATCGATACTTTCGTACCAATTAGCATCACTTCCGAGTGCCGCATAACCCTCATCTTCCTTTGCTACAACAAGCTGATTAAGTTTTGGCATCTTGTAGGGCTGATTGTTGTCGTACTCTACGAAGTTCCACTTGCTGCCAGCGAAATTATTGCCTGAGAAATCGATGGTACGGTTCCATACCATGGCGATAGTATCTTTCTTCTCTGTTGTGTTGCGGTTTCCGATAAGGAGTACATTCTCTGCATCCTTGGTAGAGCGAACAGCCGAATATGACATATTAATGTTTGAAACTGGCAAGTACTTGGCGTCAGCATCAAGTTGCTCTGCTGTCCATGAAGCACCCTTGTCAGTAGATACAGAAATGCCGGTTACGCCTTCGTCATTTCCTGAGTATGCATAAAGATTCTTGCTGCCAGCTCCTATCAACTGCTTGAGCGAGGCAAAAGTACCAACCAGTGTCCAGTTGGCAGCATCGGTAGATTTCAGCAACTGATGGGTCTCAGGATTGAGCACATAGAGAGCATTGTCGAATGCTACGATATTGTCCACAGCATGACTACCCAAGTTGGCAGTAGCGGCAATTTCCTTCCACTGCTTGCCATTCTCGCTCTTAAACATCTCAAGAGCACCTTCAGCATTCTTACCGAAGAGCACAACCTTTCCACCTGCACTGACAGCCTTCATGCTATTAAGTGCAGCCAACTTAGCATTGGCCTGTGTCAAAGACTGCCAGATAAAGGTATCAGGGCGCTGCGTGTGCACGTTTACCTTCACTTTGTAGTCGGCATAAGCTGAAGCATCCTGAGCATAGACACGGATAGCCTTCTCCTTGGTCTTGGTAAAGTCAATAGAGTCGGTGCTGTTGTACCACACGAGAGAATCGGTGGTCTCGCCATCTTTCACAGGTACCTGCTTTACATAATTTATCTGAATATAACTGCTGTTCTTGGCAGAAATAGTAGCAAGAACGGCAGCTATACGAGTATTCGCTGGGAGAGAATCGAGATTGTAAATCTCATGATTGGCCTGGTCGATGGTAAAACCGAAGGTAGAGCCGTCTACGACACCTCTCAGGAGAGAATCACTAACGCCATCCTTCTTCTTTCCAAACTTGTCCATCTTGCCCAACGAGAAGTCGGTGATGGCAGTATCATGATAATATACTATATTAGTATTGTTGTCAGTGCTGTCGAGACAAGACGACAACGACAAACCTGCTGTCACCAGCAAGATGAAAGCTAAAAACTTCCTTTTCATTACACTCTAAATATTTTTAGCTGCAAATTTACGGAGAATTCTTCAAAAAAAGCCCCTTTTGTTCGCTTTATTATGCAAAATATGGAAATTAACGGCAATTTTTAAGTTTGTTTAGTGATTTAAAGGAACTATTCTGGCAGTTAAGCCACCAGTTTCCAGTTTTTTTCTTTCAATGGTTTAGCCTTTCAGCCTTTATGCTGAAACAAAAGAAATCCCATTTCTCTTGCGAGAAACGGGATTCCATTATAATGAGTTTTATCGATTTTTCGATAGGAACATGCTCCCCCGTTATGGGAAAGCGTGCTTGAATTAGAGCTGTGGACCAGCAGCAACAAGAGCCTTACCAGCCTCGTTAGTCTCGTACTTCTTGAAGTTCTTGATGAAACGAGCAGCCAAATCCTTAGCCTTCTCCTCCCACTGAGAAGCCTCAGCGTATGTATCACGTGGATCGAGGATCTTAGGATCTACGCCTTCCAACTGTGTAGGAACTACGAAGTTGAAGAATGGGATAGTCTTTGTAGGAGCAGCATCGATTGAGTGGTCGAGGATAGCGTCGATGATACCACGTGTATCACGGATAGAGATACGCTTGCCTGTACCGTTCCAACCTGTGTTAACCAAGTATGCCTTAGCACCAGACTTCTGCATCTTCTTAACCAACTCCTCAGCGTACTTAGTTGGGTGCAACTCCAAGAATGCCTGACCGAAGCAAGCAGAGAATGTTGGAGTAGGCTCGGTGATACCGCGCTCTGTACCAGCCAACTTAGCTGTGAAGCCAGAGAGGAAGTAGTACTTAGTCTGCTCAGCGTTCAAGATAGATACTGGTGGCAATACACCGAATGCATCTGCTGACAAGAAGATAACCTGCTTAGCAGCTGGACCCTGAGAGAATGGACGCTGGATGTTCTTGATGTGGTAGATAGGATAAGATACACGAGTATTCTCGGTAACAGTCTTATCTGCGAAGTCAATCTTACCATCCTTAGCTACAGTTACGTTCTCAAGAAGAGCGTCACGTGTGATAGCACCGTAGATGTCTGGCTCAGACTCCTTGTCGAGGTTGATAACCTTAGCGTAGCAACCACCTTCGAAGTTGAACACACCCTCGTCGTCCCATCCGTGCTCATCGTCACCGATCAACTTACGCTTAGGATCTGTTGACAATGTAGTCTTACCTGTACCAGAAAGACCGAAGAAGATAGCAGTGTTCTCACCGTTCATATCTGTGTTGGCAGAGCAGTGCATAGAAGCCATACCCTTCAATGGCAAGAAGTAGTTCATCATAGAGAACATACCCTTCTTCATCTCACCACCATACCATGTGTTGATGATAACCTGCTCCTTAGAAGTTACGTTGAATACAACAGCAGTCTCTGAGTGGAGACCCAACTCCTTCCAGTTCTCAACCTTTGCCTTAGAAGCATTGTAAACGATGAAGTCTGGCTCCTGATCGAACTCAGCCTCGTTCTGAGGACGGATGAACATATTTGTTACGAAGTGTGCCTGCCATGCTACCTCAACGATGAAACGTACCTTCATACGTGTATCCTTGTGTGTACCGCAGAAACCATCTACTACGAACAACTTCTTGTTAGAAAGCTCCTTCTTAGCGATCTCCTTAACGGCGTTCCATGCCTCTGGAGTAGCCTTGTGATTATCGTTGTGATACTCCTCAGAATCCCACCATACTGTGTCGTGAGATGTAGCATCGTCAACGATGAACTTGTCTTTAGGAGAACGACCGGTATAGATACCTGTCATTACGTTAACTGCACCGAGCTCAGTCTCCTGACCAACCTCAAAACCCTCGAGACCTTCCTTAGTCTCCTCGTTGAACAATACCTCATAAGAAGGATTGTAGAGAACCTCAGTTGTACCTGTGATTCCGTACTTTGCTAAAACTGACTTATCAAACTTTGCCATTTTTATTAAATGTATTTAAGTTGTGAATTAATTCTTTCTAACTTTTAAGATGTTATTCTGATTTTCTTTCAAAGCCGCCGCAAAGTTACGAAAAATATGTTTCCCGACCAACTTTAGCTTATATATTTCCTGCATTTTAAAATCTTTTTAGGTTAAAGAAAATTAAATGAAAGGATTTCAGCCGCAATTTGGCACATAGACTTTGCAAATATTATTAACCCGATGCACTTTGGGGCGAAAAGTTACACCTTATTATATATAGCAAACCAGACTTGCCACAGAACAAAAAACTACCAACTACCCAAATCGCACTCGGCCTCTATCCGGTTCTCCACCTTGTCATCAAGATGACTGAAGAAGTTGAGTCCCGTCATCTTTTCCACCTCATCTACCGAACGGGCATAATATTCCATTTTGTGGCGTCCTTCCACATTATTATAAATAAACCCGATGGACTTGGGCGCATCCTGTTTTTTACCTAAAGTGAGAACTACCTTAAAGAATGCATCAGGCACCGACACTTCATGTTCGCCTACCGTCTGGGGATTCTTCGAACGGAAGACCGGCCCCGACACGATATAGATCTTGCCATACTTACTGGCCCAGTCGCGACAGGCTTCCTCAAGATATTTCCAGTCACGCTGGTTCAAGTCGCCATTCTGCGGACAGATGTTCGTCATCAGAAAAGCCTCCTTCTGCGCCTTATACGACCACTTGTTGTCGCCTGCCGGACACATATGTCCACGCTGATAGCCACACTCTCCCTCGCGAATATCGCTATAAGCCGCACGTGGCTCAGGCACGTCCATATCTTCCATAAACTTATGTCCGCCACGGGAATACTCACCGTCGACATGATCGGCTGTAAGTGTCCACGCCACCCAGTTGGGATTGCGCGTCCCGGCATTGTAAGAAGTAATATAGGCATAACGGTTCAGGCGCTGTTCAGGAACCTTCAGCCCTTCGTTGAGAGGCACCATGTAAGCCTCATCCTCTGCCGAATACCAGGCGGAACTGTCGTCTTTGGGCTCGCTCTCAGCCTTCGTGTCCGACTTTTCTGCCAGGACTGTCTTATTGTCCGGCTTGACAATCTCTTTCTCCGAATCAAGCGATCTTCTGAATGCGAACCCGCCCGCCACAACGAGAACTACGACTAAACCTATCAGACGCTCTTTCAAACATCTTTTCTTTCTACTCATGATGCAATATCTTTTTAGGCACAAAAGTACTACTTTTTTACCAAGAAAGCATAAAGAGGAATATATTTTTCAAAAAAACGACAACTTTTCTTTGCTTTATCTGCATTTTCGTGTATCTTTGCAATAAAAATTGTACGATATGAAAATAATTAACCTAAGCGATCAGAACTCCATCATCAACCGCTATTTGGCTGAGATGCGTGACAAAGAGTATCAAAAGAACCGACTCCTCTTTCGCAACAACATCAAGAGAATCGGTGAGTATGAGGCTTTCGAGATTTCCAAAACTCTCGACTATAAGCCCGAGAATGTAACAACGCCTTTAGGCGTAGCCCGGGTAAACCTGCCTACCGATGATATTGTCATCGGAACCATATTCCGTGCAGGACTGCCTTTCCATGAAGGCTTCCTCAACATCTTCGACCACTCAGGAAACGCCTTTGTCAGCGCCTTCCGCGAATATACAGACAAGAACCATACCGAGGTGGGAATACACATCGAGTACTTGGCCACTCCAGAGATTGACGACAAGACACTCATCATTGCCGACCCGATGCTGGCTACTGGTGGAAGCATGGAGTTAGGACTGAAGGCCATTCTCACGAAAGGCTCGCCCAAGCACATCCATGTAGCTTGTGTACTGGCAACTCCCGAGGGTATTGAGCACATCAAGAACACTTTCCCCGATGACAAGACCACTATCTGGTGCGCCGCCATCGACGAGGGACTGAATGAGCACAAATACATTGTGCCGGGCTTTGGCGATGCCGGCGATCTCTGCTACGGAGGAAAGCTGTAGAAACCAGAGAACTCGCATTGTGTGTCTATAAAACGCAAATACTTTCGATTGCCAATGCAAGTATCTGCGTTTTTACCATTAGGAAAATTATCGTTTACCAGCAAAAGAAGTCAACGAAAGGCTTTATTAGCATCTGCCCAAGCCTTTGGGCAACTTTACCCATAACTATGGGCAAAGTTGTTCATAGTTATGGGTAAACTTGCCCATCGCAGTGGGCATGGTGCATAGTTGTACGTCTATATAAGTCATCTATTATGACCGATAAAGGTCGTCTATTATGACCGATGCGAGTCATCTATTATGACCGACGCTGGTCATAATAGACGACCCAAACCGGCATTCACTTTTGCAAGCACAAAAACACTTTAATAGTGGAACGAACTTCCGCCAAGAAACTCGCGCAACAGTGACGTGGGAGGCAGATTGTTGAAAGGAATGCCCTTGAAATACTTCAGGAACTTCAGCAGTCGGTAAGCCTCAGCATACTCGTCGCAGTTTTCGGGCACCTGCTCCAGCAGCGGTTCTGCCTGCATCTTGAGAACAGCCAACTCGTAGAGCATGGCCGTATTGAGCATGGCATCGGCATTCTCCTGGAAAGGGAAAATCCACTTGTTCTCGCCAGCACGTACCGACGGCCATCGGTGAATCGTGTCCTGAGCCGAGACGCCACGATATTTGTAGTCGCGTATGATGCGGCGCAACAGACGGTTGTCGGTTGTCGGGATGTAGTTGTGATTGTCGAGCAAAATGGTGGTAAGCGCAGAGGCATAGACACGGAAAATCTGCTCGTTGGGAATCTGGGCTGTCAGTTCGGGATTGAGCGCATGAATGCCTTCCACCACAAGCACATTATTGTCGTTCATCTTGAGTCGCTGGCCGCTCTTCTTACTCTTGCCGCTCTGGAAATCGTACTTAGGCAGTTCCACCTCCTCACCACGGAAGAGGGCATTAAACTGGTCGTTGATCTTCTGAAGGTCGAGGGCATAGATACTCTCATAATCATATTCTCCATTCTCGTCCTTAGGCGTTCGCTCGCGATCGACAAAATAGTCATCGAGAGAAATCTGCAGAGGTTTCAGTCCGTTGACAGCCAACTGTATGGAGAGACGCTTGCACGAAGTCGTCTTACCCGACGACGAAGGTCCAGCCAGGAGGACGAGTTTCACCCCAGGCCGTGCTGCTATCTGCTCGGCTATCTGGGCAATCTTCTTCTCCTGAAGCGCCTCGCTGATATTGATGATATCCGTGGCATGGCCCGCATCAACAGCCGCATTGAAGTCGCCCACTGTTCGGATGCCGATAATATCCTGCCAGTGATGATGCTCCTTGAAGATTTCGAACATCTTGTCCTGACGGGTTACCTCGCCCAGTTCATCAGGGTTCTGGAGCGACGGAATGCGCAACAGCATGCCGTCGTAATACTTCTCCAACCCGAAGAGATAGAGCTGCGAGGTGTTGGTGAGGAGCGTGCCATAATAGAAGTCTACGTATTCACCTATTTTATAATAGGTAGTATAGAGCGAACCCGAAGTGCGCAGCAACTTCACCTTCTCCACATCACCTTTCTCCTCGAAGAGGGCTATGGCGTCCTCGGTAGGCACCATATAGCGGCGGATAGGCATACGTGCATCCACGATTTCCTGCATTCGCTTACGGATGCAGTCCACATCATCGGCCGTAACATCACGTTCCAGTCGCACATCGACATAAAAACCATTCGACACCGGAATGTCGATTACCACATCATGCCCGGGATAAAGATCCTGCACAGCCTTGCAGAGCACAAAAAAAAGTGTACGAGTATAGGCTCTCGAGCCAGAGGAAGTGCGCATATCGAGGAACTCAATATCCTTGTTGTTGTAAACACGATAATGCATGCCTTCCACCTTGTTATTCACCTTGGCTGACACGGGTCCATGCTCCATTTTGAGGTTAAATGAAGAAAAAATATCAGAAAGTGTGCTTCCGTTTGCTACTTTCTGAGTTTTTTTATTATTTTTGCAGCGGATTTGTACTACTTGTTTCATTTTCGTTTCGATAGTGTTACAAAGTTAAACGTTCTCTCAACTTTCGGGTAAAATTACAAATAAAAAAGGAAACAACATGCTATTAGCAACTTAAATTAAATTAAAATATGTCGATTTGGATTTTTTTTAGGCTTATCGGAGCACTCGCCTTATTGATGTTTGGTATGAAGTCGATGAGCGACAGTTTACAGAAGATGGCTGGCCCACAGCTGCGCCATGTATTAGGAACCATGACCACCAACCGCCTGACAGGCATCCTCTCAGGAACACTTATCACTGCAGCCGTGCAGTCTTCTACTGCCACCACGGTAATGACAGTATCGTTTGTCAACGCTGGTCTTCTCACCTTGGCACAAGCCATATCGGTCATCATGGGTGCCAATATCGGAACCACCCTCACCGCCTGGATCATGAGTGCAGGCTTCTCGTTCAACATCACCGACTTTGTATGGCCGGCTTTCTTCTTCGCCATCATCCTTATCTATAGCAAGAAACGCAAAATCGTTGGCGACTTCATCTTTGGTATTTCCTTTATGTTCCTTGGTTTGGGAACTCTCCGACAAACCGGTATCGACATGGACTTGGCTCACAACCAGCCCGTCCTCGACTTCTTCGCAAGCTTTGATCCTCACAGTTTCAATACTACCATCGTCTTCTTATTGATAGGTAGCGTGCTTACCATGTGCGTACAGAGTTCGGCAGCCGTCATGGCCATCACGATGATACTCTGCTCCACCGGCGTACTGCCTATTTATCAAGGTATTGCCCTCGTGATGGGTGAGAACATCGGAACCACAGTAACCTCGAATGTGGCTGCCCTCACTGCCAACACGCAAGCCCGAAGAGCGGCCATGGCGCACATGGTGTTCAATATCTTCGGTGTGCTATGGATTCTGTGCGTGTTCCGTCCTTTCATCCATCTCGTATGCGGATGGGTTGGCTACGACGACGTGATGGAAAAGAGCGACCCACACTTCATCGCCAATGCTGCCAAGTTGTCCTTTGTGCTTGCCGCTTTCCACACCACCTTCAACATCTCCAATACCTTTATCCTGGTTTGGTTTATCCCACAGATAGAGAAATTGGTGTGCAAGATCATCCGTCCTAAGAAGAATGCCGACGAGGACGACTTCCGCCTGCGCTTCATCCAGACTGGTATCATGAAGACACCAGAAATCTCTGTCCTCGAGGCACAAAAGGAAATCCACTCCTTCGCCGAGCGCATACAGCGAATGTTTGGCATGGTGAAAGAGCTCCTGGGCGAGACCAACGAAGATAAGTTTGTGAAACTCTTCACCCGCATCGAGAAGTACGAGGGAATCTCAGACAATATGGAGATAGAGATTGCCAAGTATCTGGATCAGGTGAGCGACTCACATCTGAGTGACGAGACCAAGGCCAAGATACGCGCCATGCTGCGCGAGATTTCAGAAATAGAAAGTATCGGCGACAGCTGCTACAACATAGCAAGAACCCTGAGCCGACGCATCAAGGGCAAGGAAGACTTCATACCATCACAGTATGAGCACATGCACCAGATGATGGAGCTTACCGACCAGGCGCTCACACAGATGAACATCACGCTCGTAGGACATAAGGTAGACAACGATGCCAATCTCTCGTTCAACATAGAGAACGAAATCAACAACTACCGAAACCAGTTGAAGAGCCAGAACATCAACGACGTGAACAACCACCTCTACACCTACGCCATAGGCACGATGTACATGGATATCGTACAGGAATGCGAGAAACTCGGCGACTATGTGGTAAACGTCGTAGAAGCCCGAATGGGCGTGCGTCAGCACGAGGCTTAAATCGCAACATTTCAGCCCCAATAAGGTCATATCATCCCAGAAAACAGGATGATATGACCTTCTTTCTTGAAAAAAAGACCTTTTTCCTTTGCCATGTGTACAAATAAGCGTATCTTTGCACCTTAAAATTGCAATTTTATAAATATTTAATGAAGATATTAGTGACGGGTGCGTCGGGATTCATAGGGAGCTTCATCGTAGAAGAGGCCCTCAGGCAAGGTATGGAAACATGGGCGGCAGTTCGCCCCTCCAGTTCCAGAAAATACCTGCAGGACGAGCGCATCCATTTCATCAACCTCAATTTTTCCTCCAAGGAAGAACTTATCAGCCAGTTAGACGGACACGAGTTCGACTATGTGGTTCATGCAGCAGGCGCAACGAAGTGTCTGCACGTTGACGACTTTTACCGCGTCAACACCGAAGGAACCAAGAACCTGGCAGATGCCATCATCGCGCTGAAGATGCCCATCAAGCGATTCGTCTTCGTAAGCTCACTCAGCATCTTTGGTGCCATACGCGAGAAGCAGCCTTATCAGGAAATCACAGAGCACGACACACCCAAACCCAACACGGCATACGGAAAGAGCAAGCTCAAGGCCGAACGCTACCTCGACAGTTTAGGCATAGGATTTCCCTACATCATACTGCGACCTACTGGTGTTTACGGACCTCGCGAGAAAGACTATTTCCTGATGGCAAAAAGCATCAAGCAGCACATCGATTTCTCGGTAGGCTTCAAGCGTCAGGACATCACTTTCGTATACGTCCAGGATGTGGTGCAGGCTGTGTTCCTTGCCCTCAACCATGGTAAGAACGGACGCAAATACTTCCTCAGCGACGGAGAAGTATATCAGTCGGAAACATTCAGCGACCTGCTTCACCACGAGTTGGGCGACACATGGCTCCTGCGCATCAAAGCGCCTATATGGGTGCTCCGCCTGGTAACCTTCTTTGGCGAATACATAGGAAGGATGACTGGCAAGATGTCGGCTCTTAACAACGACAAATACAACATTCTGAAACAGCGCAACTGGAGATGCGACATCGAGCCTGCTGTCGATGAGTTGGGATTCCATCCTCGCTACAAGCTGAAACAAGGCGTCAAGCTGGCCGTAGAATGGTACAAGAAGAACGGATGGCTGTAATGATGGGACTGAAAGACAGACTTTCACTACGACCTTCAGAAAAAACAACAAACAAGAATAGTGTGATAAAAGATTATTTCAAGATAGAGAAAAACCCGAAGAAAGGACTCCTGGCACTGGAATGGGTCATGTTGGGATATATGGCCATCACCGTGATAGCCATGCTCTTCACTTACACCAAACTGGTAAACCCCGAGTCTATGGTATGGGGACGCATCAGAGTACTGTTCATCACAGCAGCCATGTGGGCTGTATATCGCATGATTCCCTGCCGCATCACCAAGATGGCAAGAATCCTCGCCCAACTGTCGCTCCTCGCCTGGTGGTATCCAGACACTTACGAGATCAACCGCCTGTTCCCCAATCTGGACCATGTTTTTGCCCAATGGGAGCAGTCGCTATTCGGATTCCAACCAGCACTGGTGTTTGCCAAGAACATGCCCTGGGTCATCGTGAGCGAGCTGATGGACTTGGGCTACGTGATGTACTATCCCATGATGGTCATTGTGGCTTACTACTACTTCTTCTGCCGATACAGAGAGTTCGAGCGTGCCACATTCGTCATCTACGCCTCGTTTATCATCTATTATGTGATATTTATCTTCGTGCCCGTAGCCGGACCAACGTTCTACTATCATGCCGTAGGACTGAGCGACATAGCCAAAGGTGTTTTCCCACCCATGCACGACTATTTCAACTACTGCACCGACTGCCTGCCCACACCAGGCTATACCGACGGCATATTCTATCATCTCGTAGAAGACGCCAAGGCAGCAGGCGAACGCCCCACAGCAGCCTTCCCAAGCTCGCATGTCAGCATCAGCACCGTATGCATGCTGTTGGCATGGCACTCGGGCAACCGCAAGCTCACCTACACTCTCCTGCCTTTCTACATCTTCCTGTGCCTGGCCACTGTATACATACAGGCTCACTACCTCATAGATGCCTTGGCTGGACTGGTGACAGGAGTAGCAGTATACTTCGGGCTGATGGCTGTATCGCGCAACATGACCGAGCACAACACCTCAACCGCCAAACTGAGTCAGAGATAATATACACATATTTATATACACAACATAACAACAACTTTACAAATAGAATTCATCTAGAACAATGAAGAAACTATTTATCGAAACTTATGGCTGCCAGATGAATGTGGCAGACAGCGAAGTTGTAGCCAGCATCATGCAAATGGCAGGCTACGACATGTGTGAGAAGGAAGAAGAGGCCGATGCCATCTTCCTCAATACCTGCAGCATCAGAGAGAATGCAGAGAACAAGATTTACCACCGTCTGGAAACTCTTCACGCCGAACAGAAGAAAGGACGGAAAGTAATATTGGGCGTGCTGGGCTGTATGGCAGAACGAGTAAAGACCGACCTCATCGAGAACCATTATGCCAACTTGGTATGCGGACCAGACAGCTATCTCAACCTGCCCGACATGATAGCACAGTGCGAAAACGGCAACAACGCCATCAACATAGAACTATCCAAGACTGAGACTTACCGCGACATCGTGCCTCAGCGAATCGGCGGAAACCGTATCAGCGGATTTGTAAGCATCATGCGTGGATGCAACAACTTCTGCCACTATTGTATCGTACCCTATACACGAGGCCGAGAGAGAAGCCGTGATGCAGAAAGCATCCTGCGCGAAGTACGCGACCTGCACGACCGTGGTTTCAAGGAAGTAACCCTGTTGGGACAGAACGTCAACAGCTACGGTCTCTCTCCATCGGGCAAGCGCGAGGAAGGAAGCCTGTCCTTTGCCCAGTTGCTGCACATGGTGGCACAGGCCGTGCCCGATATGCGCGTACGATTTACCACTTCCAACCCCGAAGACATGACAGAGGACATCCTGCAAGCCATAGCCGAAGAGCCCAACCTCTGTAAACATATCCACTTCCCTGCCCAGAGCGGAAGCAACAAGATTCTGAAGCTCATGAACCGCAAGTACACACGTGAGGAATATCTGGACAAGATAGCCGCCATCAAGCGCATCATTCCAGGTTGCGGCATCACGACAGATATCTTTGTGGGCTATCACGACGAGACTGAGGAAGACCAACAGCTCACCTTGTCGCTCGTCAAGGAAGTCGGCTTCGACAGCGCCTTCATGTTCAAGTATTCTGAGCGTCCCGGCACCTATGCAGCCAAGCATCTGCCCGACAACATATCAGAGGAGACAAAGATAGCCCGACTCAATGAACTCATCAAACTGCAGACCGAGATCAGCGCCCAGCAGAACAAGAAAGACGAGGGCAAGGAGTTTACTATCCTCATCGAGGGCTTCAGCAAGAGAAGCCGCGAACAACTCATGGGACGCACCGAACAGAACAAGGCCGTCATCATGGACAAAGGCAATCATCACATAGGCGAATTTGTGAAAGTACGCATCACAGGTTCCACCTCTGCTACACTCTTTGGTGAGGAAATAACAGAATAAAAACAAGAAAAACGCAAAAAGGCTTTGCGTTTTTCAATAAAAGCACTATATTTGCAGACTATGAAGGAATTCTTGCAAGTCTTACGACGCTTTGTGCCACCCTACAAGAAGTACCTGGCACTTTCTATCGTCTTCAATATCCTGTCAGCGATATTGAACATCTTCTCATTTGCAGCACTCATACCAATCCTGCAAATCCTGTTTCAGGTAGACGGAGGCATACGTGCCAACGACTACATGAGCTGGAATGGAGACCTTGGCAGCATCAAGGAAGTAGCTACCAACAATATGTACTACTACATCCAGGAGTTTATCGTAGAGTATAGTGCCTCTACGGCGCTTTTGGTCATCGGTCTGTTCCTGGCCTTCATGACCTTCCTGAAGACAGGTGCTTACTTCCTGTCATCTGCCATGATTATACCTATCCGTACAGGCATCGTGCGCGACGTCCGAAACCAGCTCTATCACAAGATTACCTCCCTCTCGTTGGGATTCTTCAGCGAGGAGCGCAAGGGCGACATCATTGCTCGTATGAGTGGCGATGTGCAGGAAGTGGAAAACAGCATCATGTCGTCACTCGACATGCTCTTCAAGAATCCTATCCTCATCGTAGCCTACTTCACTGCCCTCGTGGTTATCAGCTGGCAGCTCACCATCTTTACCATTCTTTTCGTACCAGGATTCGGATGGTTTATGGGCTTTGTAGGCAGGAAGCTGAAAGCACAAAGTACGGAGGCACAGTCGCTATGGAGCGACACCATGAGCATGGTAGAGGAAACACTCGGAGGCTTGCGCATCATCAAGGCTTTCTGTGCTGAAAGCAAGATGAACGCAGCTTTCGCAAAAGTGAACGGACTGTATCGCGACCACATCATGCGAGTAAACATCCGTCAGCAGATGGCTCATCCTATGAGTGAGTTCTTGGGCACCATACTCATCGTCATCGTATTGTGGTTTGGAGGTATTCTCGTTCTCGACTACGGACGCATCGACGGTCCTACCATCATCTTCTATCTCGTCATGCTCTACAGCATCATCAACCCGCTGAAGGAGTTCTCGAAGGCAAGCTACAACATCCCTAAGGGTCTTGCCTCCATGGACCGTATCGACAAGATACTGCAGGCAGAGATAGAAATCAGGGACAAGGAAAATCCTAAACACATAGTAAGCTTCGAACACCAGATAGAATTCCGCAATGTATCCTTCGCCTATACCGACCACCGCAACAACGAGTTAGTTTATGTGCTGAAGAACATCAACCTGGTGATTCCCAAGGGAAAAACCGTTGCCCTGGTAGGACAGAGCGGTAGCGGAAAGAGTACGATGGTAGACCTCATTCCTCGATACTACGACGTACAGGAGGGCGAGGTGCTTATCGACGGTATCAACGTGAAAGACCTGGCCGTGCACGACCTCCGACAGCTGATAGGCAACGTGAATCAGGAGGCAATCCTCTTCAATGCTTCCTTCAAGGACAACATACGATTTGGCAAGACTGATGCCACAGAAGAAGAAATAGCCAACGCAGCAAAAATAGCCAATGCCTACAACTTCATCACACAGTCGGAACAAGGCTTCGATACAAATATCGGCGACCGTGGCGGACGTCTCTCTGGCGGACAGCGCCAGCGTGTGAGCATTGCTCGTGCCATTCTGAAGAATCCACCTATCCTCATCCTTGACGAGGCTACATCGGCCCTCGACACAGAGAGCGAGCGCTTGGTACAGGATGCTTTAGAGAAACTGATGAAGACACGCACCACGGTGGCTGTAGCCCACCGCCTGAGCACCATCAAGAATGCCGACGAGATATGTGTGCTCCACGAGGGACGCATCGTAGAAAGAGGCACTCATGAAGACCTGATAGCCAAGAATGGCTACTACCGCAAGCTGCATGATATGCAGCAGGTGTAGGATAATATTCAAAGAGCAATTGAGAATTGAGAATAGAAAGGGTTACAAGATGATAGAAGCAAAAAGAGTACCTTATGGAGTCTCTGATTTTCTGAGAGTTATCAGAGAAAATCAGTATTACGTAGATAAGACTATGTATATTCCGTTGTTGGAGGCTCAACCCGACAACCTGATATTCATTCGCCCTCGCCGCTTCGGCAAGAGCCTGTTCCTCAGTATGCTCGAAGCTTACTATGACTGCAAGCTAAAAGACCAGTTCCAGGAAATCTTCGGAGGTCTCTGGATAGGCAGTCAGCCTACCCCTCTACAGGGAAAGTATCAAGTACTGACGCTCGATTTCTCGCAGGTAGGAGGAAACATCGACAACCTGGAAGAGCGCTTCAATTCATATTGCAATATCTGCTTTGACGCTTTCATCAACAGATATGCACAATTCTATGATGATGCAACCAGAAAGACCGTTCTTGCAGAGAATGTAGCATCCAATAAGCTTTCTACTATCCAAAAGTACGCAAAAGGACACAATTATCAGCTCTATCTCATCATTGATGAATACGACAACTTCACCAATACCGTGCTCAACGAGCAGGGTGAGGAAGTGTATCATGCGATGACACATGCCAGCGGTTTCTACCGCGACTACTTCAAGAAGTTCAAGGGTTCATTCGCCAAGATATTCATGATGGGTGTAAGTCCTGTTACATTAGATGATGTTACCAGCGGCTTCAACATCGGCTGGCACATCTCAACCAAGCCTGAATTTGACAAGATGCTGGGCTTCAGCACAGAAGACGTACGTGCCATGTTTACCCGTTATCGTGATGCGGGACAGATACCGGCAGATAGCAATATCGAGGCAATGATAGAAGAAATAAAGCCGTGGTATGACAATTATTGCTTCTCTGAGGCATGCTTAAACAGCAAGGTTAGGGTTTTCAATTGTGATATGGTGTTATATTATCTCCGTAACTACATGGACGATGGTAAAGCCCCAAAACAGATGATAGACCCAAACACGAAGACCGACTACAACAAGATGAAGCGACTGCTCCAGCTCGACAAGCTGGACGGCAACCGCAAGGGCATCATCCGCAGGATTACGGAGGAAGGCAGCATCGTATCGAATCTATACGAAACCTTCCCTGCCAGTGAAATCATGAAGCCGGAATACTTCCCAAGCCTGCTGTTCTATTACGGCATGCTTACCATCAAGGATACTTTCGGCGACCAGTTGCTCTTGGGAATCCCAAACAACAATGTCCGCCGTCAATATTATGGCTATCTGCAGGAGCAATATCAGGAAATCAACCATATCAACCTGAATGAGTTTGGTTATATGCTCACCTGCATGGCGTTTTATGGAAAATGGGAAGATGTCTTGGGCTTTATGTCGAAGGCTTACGCCGAAGTGGCATCAGTAAGAGATGGCATCGAAGCCGAGCGCAACCTGCAAGGTTTCTTCATGGCATATCTCTACCTGAGCAGCTATTACATTACGGCTCCCGAACTTGAGTTGAATCACGGCTATTGTGATTTCTTTCTCTTGCCCGACTTGACTCACTATCCTACCAAGCACAGCTACATCATCGAACTGAAGATGTTGCCGGCCAAGGATTTTGAGGAAAAAGCAGAGGCTCAATGGAAGGAAGCTGTGGAACAGATCAATCGTTATGCAGCAGCACCAAGAATAGAAGTCTTGCGTCAAGGCACGACATTGCATAAAATCATCATCCAGTTTGCAGGATGGGAAATGAAACGAATGGAAGAAGTATAAACATTTTAAGTAAGGATAGTTGAATTTGCATTCTTACAGAAAGAAGATATGATGAAGAAAATATTATACGGCAGTGTATTCTGCATTTGGTATTTGATGTCTCTGCTGCCGCTGAGAGTGCTCTACATTCTCAGCGACGGTTTATTTTACCTTATTTATTATGTGGTGAAATATCGTCGCCCACTGGTAAGGAAACATCTCTTCGACTCTTTCCCTGAAAAAAACGAGGCTGAGCGCATCAAGATAGAGAAGGAATTCTACTCCTGGTTTTGCGACTACATCGTAGAAACCATCAAGCTCTTCACGATGAGCAAGAAGCAAATCAAGAAGCGCATGCAGTTTGTAGGAGCCGAAAAGGTAAGAGAATCCTGCCAGAAAGGCCAGTCGTGTGCAATCTATTTGGGACATTACTGCAACTGGGAATGGGTTACATCCCTACCTCTTTGGGCTGGCGAGGACATTACATTCGGCCAGATTTATCATGTACTGGAGAATTCCGCCTTCGACAAACTCTTCCTCTATCTTCGTAACCGATTAGGAGCCATCAGTATCCCTATGGCTGAAACTTTAAGAAAGATCGTTAAAATGCGACAGGAAGGTAAACAGATTGTCATCGGCTTCATCGCCGACCAAGTTCCTTTCTGGAACAACATCCATTATTGGACCGATTTTCTACACCATGACACTCCCGTGCTCACTGGTACAGAGAAAATAGCCATAAAAGCCAACTTTGCGGTATACTACTTGGATATGCAACGAGTGAAACGTGGCTATTATAAAGGAGAATTCAAACTATTGACCGACAAACCCAAAGAATGTAAGGAGTTTGAAATCACCGAGAAGTATTTCCGCGAATTGGAAAAAACTATCCAGCGCCAGCCTCCTTATTGGCTCTGGACACACAACCGCTGGAAACGTACACGTGAACAATGGCTTAAAGTTGTAGACCCATTGACACATAAAATGAGAAGAGATCTACAATAATTATCAGAATTTATATTTAATCAGATAAAAAAGATGATATTTGTAACAGACAAAGGACGTATGTGTAACAATATCTTGCAGTATGGTCATGTTTACGCTTGGGCACGTGAGCATGGCAGAAAAAGCATCTCTATGCGTTTCTGCTATAAATACCAATATTTCAAGATATGCCATACAAAAGGCCATAACTTCCTCAGCTATGTATTCGCAAAATATGCAGCGAAGTGGGGGCTAATGCCAACTGTCGAGTTCAACGACATTGCCGAAGAAGCTATACAAAGAGACGCCTCACTCATAGCCAAACATAAGCATGTGCTCGTAAAAGGATGGTGTGTTCGTTTCTATGATCTCTTCATCAAGCACAAAGCCGAAATTATCGACCTTTTTTCCTTCGATGCTCCTATTCTGAAGAAGACGAGAGACTTTATGGGGGAAAAAGCCGATGACGAGTTGAGACTTGGAGTACACATTCGCCGAGGCGACTACAAGACATGGCACAATGGCAAGTACTATTTTGAAGATGCTGACTACCAGAATTATATTCTGCAATTTCAGTCTCTCTTTCCCAACAAAAAGATTACGGCATACATTTGCAGCAATGATCCCATGTTGGACAAGGAATCATACAAGAAGCACTTAAAAGGCATCCGTGTTGTAATTTCACAAGGTGGCCAAGAAGATGATCTCTGCCTTTTATCAGAATGTGAATATCTGATAGGTGCTCCAAGTACATTTACCTTAGTGGCAGCCATGTATCATGACTTACCCTTATATTGGATAGAGAAGAAAGATGAAGCTCTCTCTCTAAATTCCTTTGATAAATTCAACCATTTATTTCAAAATATAAGATAATCGCATATCACCTCTCAATAAGAATCGACATGAATTATAAAGTATTAGCAGTAAAAAAGTTATTTTGTACGATTTGCTCGGCTATCATACCTTATAATCCTTTAAGGCATAAGGTAAGATACATACTCAATCCACTCAATGACAAAAGAGTAGAACGATATTTTAGTGAACAATATGTACTTCCTGCATATCAAAGAATATCAAATCTAAAGAACAACATACAAAACGTTGACACTCAAAAAGGAGAAACATGCGAGTATATCTGGCAATGCTGGTTTCAAGGCAAAGAGAAAGCCCCTGCACTAGTAAAGACATGCTTACAATCTGTGGAAAAGTTCAAAAGAGACAAACAAAAGGTTGTCATTATTACTGCTAAGAATTATACCGATTACGTTAGCTTACCTTCCTTCATCATAGAAAAATGGGAAAAAGGAATTATAAGTCATGCTCAGTTATCGGATATTTTGCGAATAAATTTACTAGCAAAGTATGGTGGTTATTGGATTGATGCGACCTGTTTGCTTACCGCCCCAATCCCCAAATGGATAGAAACATGTCCAATATTTATGTATCGAGCTTATGGAAAATTCGACTTTACATTCATTCAAAGTTGCTTCATTCATGCCAATACCAACAATCCTATCATCTTAGCATGGTGTTTTTCAATGGAACAACTATGGAAGAAAGAAAAGAAACTACTACATTATTTTCAACTTCATTTGATGTTTAAGGCTTTAGTTTACACGAATTCACTTGCCAAAGAAGAATTTCTCAAGATGCCAGCCATTTCCGAAAAAGAAACCCAAACATTAATGGACTTCATCCTGCAAGGAGCACCCTATTCGACAAAAGCATTTGAAACTATCAAGAAGAAATCTTTCATTCATAAACTCACCTATAAGGAAGACATTCCTAACGAGTTTTACTCATTCTATTTGTCACATCAATAAACTATACTATCATGAATAAAATAAAAGTTAGCATTCTCGTATCTACATATAATTGGCCAGAGGCCTTGGAATTCTCACTCAGAAGTATGTTTGCACAGACTATCTTGCCTGACGAGATAGTCATTGCAGACGATGGCTCTACCCAAGAGACCAAGGAGTTGATAGATAAATTAAGAAAAGAAACAACTATCCCTATCAAGCATGTGTGGCATGAGGACAAGGGATTTCGCAAGACTATTATCCTCAATATGGCTATAGCCCAAATTACAGGCGACTATATTCTGCAAGTAGACGGAGACGTAGTTCTTTCTCCACACTTTGTGAGCGACCATCTGGAACTTGCAGAGAAGAACTACTTTGTATGCGGAAGTAGAGTGAAACTATCACCTGAGACTACCAAAAAGCTGATAGCATCGAAGAATTTCAAACTAAACATTTGGAATATGCCAGCAAGTTTTATGCTCAATAGCTTCCGTTCTAAGTTCTTACGCCATTATATGGCCTTGAGATATGCCAAGAAGATAGACCACCTGCGTGGTTGCAACATGGCCTTTTGGAAAGAAGACATTATTAAGGTTAACGGCTACAATGAAGACCTTATGCAGTGGGGACACGAGGATGGAGAACTAGCCTTCCGTCTTCATTTTGCCGGTGTCAAGAAAAAAGCCCTAAAAATGGGTGGTGCCGTCTATCATCTATACCATAAAGAGGCTTCCAGAGGTAATGAACAACGCCATTTGGTGGAGCTTGAAAAAGTAAAAAAAGAGCATCTTTCATGGTGTGATAATGGTATTGATAAATACTTAAAGTAATTCATAGTTGATAAACAGCTTCTTCCTTGACAAAAAATAAGTATAATAGATATCGAGGCTATACGATTTTTGGTTATAGCCTCGATAAATGACATAGAGCATATTCTGTCAAAGATATTTCCACTTATAAGCAAATGCCTTTGCGTGATAATATAAATAAAAGAATGGATTACTCTTTTTTGCAATATCTTGTAAAATATGATAAGCCCACTTGTGGCATATTTTTCTTAAAGCCTTTGTCTGCATAAAAGGAATCAATCTTAACAACTCTGGATACTTATGCTTAACTGACAACAACGTATCCGCTTGGTGTACTAAACTTCCTGGGCGCTGACGATAATGATAAATTGGAATTGGGATAATTTTCAGAGAATGGGCACAAAGACAACAAGCCAATGTAAAAAATTCATCTTCTCCAAACTTTACATCTTTCAGAAAAGAAATTTTATTTGTCTTAATTATATCCGCCTTAAAGACCTTATTCCAAATATAACCAAATATATTGTGTCCTGTCGCATTAAATTTTAAGCGCAACATACATTCCTCTTTATCGCAGACTTGTCTTGCCTCTAAATCGCCAATCGACACATGCATAGTACTTCCATCTTCATAATCGAAATCAAATCCTATAACAAGTATATCACAATCACCAATTTGCTTATTTATAACATATAGAAAACTTGCCTCTATCCAATCATCAGGATCAACAAAACAGATATATTTGCCCTGAGCCTTTTCTATCCCCAAATTCCTAGCACAGCTAACTCCGCTATTATCTTGGTGAAACACTCTGACACGACTATCTTTACTCGCAAACTCATCACACACCATTCCTGAATCGTCTGTACTTCCATCATCCACCAATAACAATTCAAAATCAGTAACAGACTGACACAATATGCTTTCTATGCAAGTTACAATATAGGGTTCTACATTATAAACAGGCACAATGATACTAAACAAAGGATTATTCATTTTCATTTATATTTTTTATGTCGCCAATAGAGGCTATAGCCATAAATGGCATAGCCTCGATATTATAATTAAACCCCTAACAAAGTTTTTATTTCTTCGACATTTTTACCCATAGCTTGTGCTATAACCTCCAAAGACATACCATTATTTAACATCACTTGAGCCATAGACTTCAACTGGTTGTCTTTCTCGGTCAACTGGTTATCTTTCTCGGTCAACTGGTTATCCTTCTCGGTCAACTTTTTATCCATTTCTTCTAGCTTTTGGGTTTTAACCATCAATTCTGTATCACGATGCTCGATGGCGGAAAAATATTCGTCCTCGACATTCATGTCCATTCTAAGCTCGGCATTAGCTGTCGCAGCAGTAAGACGGCGAAGAAGATATAACATATCATCATCATCCTCGTACTTTGTCTCATCCAAAACCATCACCTGACGGTTCGACTTGTCTCGATAACTCTGGTCGAATACACTAAGTACCTTATCCAAATGATTGTTTATTTGTCCATGCAACAAAGGAATCTGCACAATGATACTGTCATGTATCAAACTACCAATGAATGGATCTTGCATGGCATCCTTCACCTCTTCGCCTTCATAATCATAGGCATTATGCTTGACATATACCACAGGTTTATTAACCTTACCAACACGATGTCCCAAAAGATAGATAGCTACCATCGGAACTGCATAACCTTCGTTGTCTCCCTCTTTTGAGATATTCTCAGGAGTGAGATATTGAGCACCTAAATATTGACGGAAACGAAGTGTCTCCGTCTCTAGCCAAGTCTTTTGCAATTCTATGAGAATAAGTTTTTCCTTGCCTTTTTCATCCCTTACCTTGGCGGCAAAATCGATGCGAAACATGGAAAGTGTATCGCGTGTTGTATTGGTATGCTCATGGCGACGGATTTCCACACTCAGCACCTCTTCCTTGAGCAATGCTGAGAGTATCGTCTTGGCTATGCGCTCATCTTCCATCAAGAATTTGAACACTGAATCGTAAATAGGATTAGCTACACTTATTATCATAATTCCTTCCTCCTTTTGTTGTACTTCTGATGCAAAATTACGATTTAAATTCCTTATCACCAAATCTTTTTTCCTAAAAATGGCGAATAACATCAGTACACTAGCGGTTGCGATATCTATCTTCCAGTATCTTGCTCACAGCAACAAACTGGTAGATACCTTCGTAACAAGCACAGATGAAACCCTCCACGCCATCACGGAAACCACCTTTCTGGATATAAGCTCTAAAGAAACGAACAAATGGACGGTAAAAGAGTGCAGCAACCCCATAGTGGCGATTACGCTTTTTCTCTATCTCATTCTCTGTGTATTGATTAATCTTATCTACTCGACTAGCAATAGAATCATCGGCTAAATGAATAAAAGCCAAATTCTCATCTGTCCTCGGCAACTTATCGATTCTGCCTTGAATGATAGGGTCTGCATGAATAATGGGTGGCCAAACCGTTCCTTCTTTTATAAAGAAACGAAGTTGGTAGTCTGGGTAGAAGCAATGCATAAAGCGTCCCATAAACTTACTTTTACGAGGAATATATACTCCTTTCGGAGCATTGTCTTGCTTCGTCAATGCATATAGATAATCTTTTAACTGAGGTGTTACCAACTCATCGGCGTCTACCACCAATATCCATTCATAGGAAGCAGAATCAATGGCAGTTTGTCTTGCTGGTTCACAGATTTGATAGTTTCCTCGTGGAAAAGTAACGATTTTGCAACCATATCGCTCAACGATTTCAAGTGTATTGTCCGTACTCTCCATATCGCAAATGACAATCTCGTCAAAGTCCTTGACCGTATCCAGGACCCTTGCCAAATGCAGTGACGCATTGTAAGTATTGATTACGACTGATATCTTATTATTGTCCATATCTATCTATTTTAAATATTATTCAATTTATGCCTTTAGAGATTCCTCAACCAGTCTAAAACATACAGCTGCTTGATGCCATCGTGAAAGACTACCGGAGCATTGTCTAAAGTCAATAGATACTTTGGATAATAATCCGATATAGCCTGCAGGGGAGCCAACTCTCGCTTCATCGTTTCTTCATCCCTCACGCTCAGTGACACTTGATAATAAGCCTTATGCTCGCCTTGAACAACCACAAAGTCTATCTCGTCATCACCGACCTTGCCAACATAAATTTCTCCACCCCGACGCGCCAATTCCAAATAGACGACATTCTCCAACACATGCCCCAAGTCGCCACCCTTGGTACCATTGATGACACTGCGCAAACCAACATCCACAAGATAATACTTCTGTCCTGTCTTCAACAATTGCTTCCCTTTGGCATCATATCTCGGAACAGAATAAAAAATATAACTGTTCGTTAAGGCTGAGATATAGTTTTCTACAGTATGCGAAGCTATTTTTCTTCCCCAAGAAGTCATCGTGTCACAGATACGCTTGATGACGGATATATTGCCAATATTATCGGCCAGAAAACGAACAACGCTCTCCAGCATCATGACATCCGTTATCTTCCTGCGACTCACCACGTCTTTCAGTACTATCGTGTTGTACAACCCCGTAAGGTATTCACGCACCATCTCACGGTCATTTTTGATTTGCAAGACATAAGGGAATGAACTCTTCTCGATATATTCACGATAAGCTGCCTCAATATTCGCATCAGAAGGCATAGATTGGAGATATTCATTGAAAGAGAATGGGAACAACTTGATTTCCACATATCTACCTGTAAGTAAGGTTGCTATCTCACCAGACAAGAGATAAGCATTGGAGCCAGTCACATAGAGGTCAACATTATCTAATAAGAATAAGCTGTCTATCGCCTTTTGGAATCCATCCACCATCTGAATCTCATCAAAAAAGAGATAATTCATCTTTCCTGGACAGAGATTCTTCTTGACATGCGAGTACAAAGCCTTATAGTTGAGAAATGGCTCATTGTCCAAGTCTTCGAAGTTGAGTTCCTGCACCTGTTGTTCAGACACGCCTTCAACAAGAAGCTTCTCACGAAACATCCTCAAAAGAGATGACTTGCCACAACGACGGATACCAGTCACCACTTTTATTATTTTCTTATCTCTCCATTTCTCCAGAAGAGACATATACTCTGTACGTTCTATCATAAGCAGAAAAAAAATGAATTACACTGCAAATATACAAAACATTCTCGAGAAAAATGAAATGCACTGCATTTTTCTTTCGAAAATACATAAGATTTGCAGCGCGCTGCTATTTCTGTTCCTCTATTGGAAGGAGGTGCAAGAAGGATTAACATCCTTATCAGATAACAACCATATCCTTTCGTGCCTCAAAATCGGCAATAACCTTGATGATGCATTCCGATATGTCGCCCGACACATACGAGAAGTCCTTGCCGGTGCGGATGGCCTTGAGAAAGGAGAGAAGCTCATAGCGCAAGCCCTCGCCGTCCAACTGATAGAAATAACGCTTGTTGTTCTGCGGATTCTCGTATCTCACCTCAAAGTAATCGGTTTTCCACCAAGGAGCCGGCACATAGATATAACCCTTTGTGCCTGATATGACAAGCGAACCTTCCGACTTGACACCCTGCCCCACCTTGAGCGAGGCTACAGCATGAGGATAAACTAAAGAAATCTTCGTAAAGGCATCATACTTCTGATGCTCGTCTAAGAAGTGAGTGGCAATCTGCTTAGAGGTAAAACCTGTTCCCAACAACTGGAAGATGGGCAGGAGCGCTGTAGGACCCCATGCGCAGATGCTGTTCCATTCGTAAAGGCTCTTCTGAGAGTCTTGAGTCGGATCAAAATCCACCAGACTTGTACAGGTGGCATCTACAGAAATGATGTCGCCTATGACGCCTCCCTTTGCCAATAATAGAAGGCGATAGTAAGCCACAGAATAAGCCGTCTTGATGGAATCCATGAGCACCAACTTCCTGTCTTTTGCCATCTGTCGCAGTTCTTCCCACTGCTCAGTTTCCATGGTGACTGGCGACTCACAGAGCACGTGCTTCCCCTTCTGCAGCGCCTCCTTGATCTGTGCATAATGCTTCTCGGGAGCCGAAATGACATAGAGCGCATCGCTGTCGTCGAGCAAGTCCTGATAGGATGCAGCCTGCTGGGATGGGCGCTTCAGACTGTCTGAAAGATAAGTGTCGTTCAGGGTAAACACCTTGCCCGACTCAAGTCCATTCACATACTGGCTCTCACGCTCTATCTTGTTGAGTATGGGCGACTCGCCCACCAGTCCTAAGCGCACCACTTGCTGCTCTGAGCGTATCTCTGTGCTCGACACGCCACTGGTTCTATCCAAATACACCACCTGACAATAGGCTTTAAGATAGTCGAACTTGCCTTTCCAGTCGGAGCCAACCGTAAAGATGTCGACATTCAGGCGCTTGATGTCGTCAATCTTCTGTCCTTCATATTCCTCGATGATAATTTCATCTGCCAGCCCCGTGGCTCTTACAGCCTCCACACGCTCCATGAGCGACTGCTGTACGTTGATCTTTCCACGTTCGCGGTCGAAGGTGTCGGATGTTACTCCCACGATGAGATAATCGCCCAAAGCCTTGGCACGCTCCAAGAGGCGAACATGACCGTAATGCAACAGGTCGTAGGTTCCGTATGTGATGACTTTTACCATTATTCTTTGTTTATGGAGTTTTTGTTCAGAGCAGTCCTTTTTGCTGCATGTCCTTGAGTGCATTCACCAAAGTGGTGTTGTCCTCGGGTGAGAGATGTCCGAGATGTCCCACACGGAACACCTTCTCTGCCATGTCTCCGCCATTAGGGCAAACCCAGATGCCATACTCATCCTTCAGTTTCAGGAAGATGTCGTAGGCCGACGCATGGAGCGGATGGAGCGGAGTGACAGCATTCGACATCGACTTCGACACGATGGTGAATGGCAAGTCCTTGATCTTGCTTCTGAAGTCTTCTGCCAACATTTTCATTCTGCGGTTCTCGCTCTCCACGCCTCCGTTGCGCTCTATCTCCTTCAGCCGGGCATTGATCTGCAACAATGTTCCGACTGCAGGTGTAAAGGGAGTCTGTCCACGCTCGCCATTCTTCAGGGCGTCCTTCAGGTCGAAGTACATCGACTTCACCTGATTGGCTTCCACTCGCTTCTGAGCCTCAGCATCGAGAACGATAACCGATATGCCCGGAGGACAAGCCAGAGCTTTCTGCGAACCTGTTATCATCACGTTGACGCCCAATGCCTGCATGTCGAATGGATCGGCAAGGAACGAACTGATGGAGTCAACTGCCAAGAAGATATGGTTGCGATGACAGAAATCGCTGATCATCTTTATGTCGTAGAGAACACCCGTTGAGGTTTCGTGCAGGTTGACAAGGAATCCTGTATAGCCTTGTCCCTCATAGGCGCTCAGCTCTTCGGCTGTCAACGGATTGCCCGTCTCCAACTTGATTTCGGTATAAGGAATGTCGTGTATCTGGCACAGTTGAACGAAACGATGACCGAAGCTACCTCCGTTCACCACCAACAGCTTGTCGGCAGACGTGAAGCAATTCATCACCACAGCCTCCATCGAGGCAGTTCCCGAACCTGTGATAAACACCACGCGGGCATCGTCAGAAGCCTTGGCAAACTCCTTCATCAGCCGTTCGTTCTCCTTCATGGTTTCAGAGAACTCTGCTGTTCTGAAATATGGAACCTGCTCAGCACCGATGGCTCTAACCTCATCGCTTGCCATGACAGGTCCTACTGTAAAATTAAGCATATTTTATTTATCCTTTTTTGATTCTTCCAAATGTTTTGATGCTGGTATATTTACGCCAAAGGTTCAGCTTTCTCTTCTTCGGCACGCCGTGGCGACGGATGTAGTCCTCAGCACCAGCTATCATGCGCTCGCACACCCTGCCGTCCAGATAGGGATCGTAGTTGTCTACTATCCACTGGCGTTTAGCAATGGCCTCTGGATCAGTAAGTGCATGGTCGTAAGCAGCAATGAGCAGCGACGGCTCGGTGATGTTCTCCCAGTAGATGGCTTTCGAGATTGTGCCCAGCGTGATGACAGGACGCGAGAGCAAGAGGAACTCATAGATGGTGGACGACGTGTCGCTGATGAGCACATCCGACATGAGCTGATACTTGGTGACATTCTCGCCCTTGTCGATGAAGATGACATCATTCCTCTGGCTCGCCCAGTCGCGATATTCGTCTACCCATTCCTGTCGGGTCAATGGATGAAACTTCATCAGCACCAAGGCGTTTCGCTCCTCTGCCAGTCTGCCGAGCTGTTCCTTGATGTAAGGCAGCGATGTAAGCTTGGGCGAGAAAGTGGGCGCATAGAGAATGATGGTTTTCTTGCCACTCTGGCTGAGCAACTGCTCACGCTCGGCATCATACTTATGCAGATTGGCCTTGATCCAGTCTTGCTTGGGCCATCCTGTCTCAAGCACCTCGAAGTCGCCATACTTCTTCGACAAAGCCTTAAAATGTGAAGTGAAATAAGGGCCTTGTGTAAAGTATGTATCGAAATATCTGCGTATAATCCAGTGGTCTTTCTTCTCGGCAGCATAGCCATGAAACACCTGTATCTTAACTCCAGGCAGATAGTAGGGGACGATGTTTCCCGGCACGTAGATGGCATCGGGAGAGAAGTCGTAAACCTCCTGTATTGAGCCTGTCCATCTCACCTTATCGGCATACTCAAACTTGTCTATCTTGGGCTGATGAATGTACCACAGCACCTCGTGCGGCAAGTGGTTGGCTGTCACGTATTCCTGTATCGGGTTGAGAATGTCGATGGCATACTTGTTCTCACAAAACAGAACGATTCTCATATCTTTGCTTTTTCTTGTTGTTTACTTCTTTTTGTTGTTCTCGTTGGCATACACCAGTCGGTTTTGCGTCATTCGCTCCATGTACGACTGTATGATGGCTTTCACCTGACGCTCCATCTCCTGGCGCACCTTGGGTTCCTTGTCTGCCACGTTGTTCTTCAGCAACAGGTCGGTGCGGAAACGATACATAGCCTTGGTCTTCTGTCCGTCCCACTGCAACAGATAGTCACCCTTCACATACTGATAGAAACCATTGATGTAGTTGACAGCCCATGTGTCCTTGGCTGGCGTGGTGAGCAGGTCGATGCCGAAGCCCACATACTTCTTGTCGTAGCCCAAATAGCTCAGTACCGTAGGCATGATGTCTATCTGCTGGGCGATGGCATCGCGCATGCCAGGCTTAAATTCACCGCTCGGGTCGAAGAAGATGATAGGCGAGCAGAAACCACCTAAGTCGGTCTGATAGTATGCATGATCGCTCAAGTTGGTGTGGTCTGATGTAATCACAAAGAGCGTATTCTTATACCAAGGCATGGTTTTCGCCTTGTTGAAGAACTTGCGCAGGGCATTGTCGGTATAGCGTATGCATTTGTGGATGACAATACCTTCCTCAGGAAAAACCTTCTTATACTCATCAGGTATGACATACGGATGATGGGAAGAGGCTGTAAAGAGAGCCGTCATGAAAGGCTGCTTCATCTCGCCCATTTTTGTGGCGTAAAACTGCATGAAAGGCTCGTCCCATATCGCCCATGTGCCGTCGAAGTCCTTGTCGCCATCAAAACGCTTGTCAGCATTATATTCTGTACGACCGAAATAATCCGTAAAACCTGTGGTGCGGGCAAAAGCCTGAAAGCCCATCGAACCATTCTCGGCTCCGTGGAAGAAGGCAGAATAATAGCCCTCCTTCTTCAGTTCGCCAGCCAGTCCGCTCACATTGTTCATCGAAGCTGGTGTCAGGAAGAATGGTTCCACAAACATCGGAATGCTCGACAAGATACTGGGCATTCCGTCGATGCTCTTTCTACCATTGCAATATGAGTACAGATAAGTGGCACTGTGCTGCATCAGCGAGTCAACAAAAGGTGTATAACCTTTGTATCTGCCGCCTTCAAGCCACTTGTTGAAACCGCCGATATATTCTCGTCCGAAACTCTCTATGATGATTACCACAACGTTCTTCTTGCGCTTAACAAGCGTATCTGAAGGATGATGGATAGGCGAATAGATGGCATTGAGTTGCTTTTCTGTATAGTAGTTTGGTACCTCGAAGATGGGCTTGTCGATGGTACGGATAATAGAAAAAGGAGTGTTTAATACAATAGCCGCTTCCTGCGGACGCTCCACATACTGGTTGGCATTGCTGATGGTGATGGGGCGCACGGCTGTGGTGAATCCGCCTCGCATACCTGCAACACAGAAAGGCACAAAGACAACAAGACAAACTGTCTGTGCTACATAATATCTTGCCATAGGTTTCAGTCTGTAGGGACGCTTCACAGCCTCAGGACGCTCGCCCTTGGGCATGCGGTAGAAATACCACAGTGCAGCTATCAGCACCACGCCGATGAGCACTAAATACCAATGGCGCAAAAGCTCTACACCGAAGATGCTACCTAAGTTGTTCTCGTTCTTGAACTCAGAGAACACCGTTCCTGTGGTGCGACGGGTTGTGTACTGAAAATACACACAGTCGGTCAGATTGGCCACTATGCTCACGGCATTCACCACGACAAACACCCATTTGGCTACCTTCTGATACAGGGCACTCTCCTTGTAGTGGATGGGGAAAAGCATCAGGAGCGCATAGAGTGCGTTGGTATAAAGAATGGCTGAAGTGTCGAAGAACCAGCCGCCCACGAGCATCTCGCCAAAAGCCTGCCAAGTAAGCGAGTCGGAGAACATACTCCAGTTGACTGCCAGAAACACCAGGCGGCATATTTCATAAACGATGTATACAATCGCCATATTGATGACGAAACAGAGTGGCGAGGTAAACAAATTTCTCTTTAGTCTCACGTTTGTGTTATTTTAGCTGTTTATTACATGTTGTTACAGTTGGCAAAATTACTTAAAAATCATGTAATATACAAATAATTGGCTGCGTATTTTGACTTACCATCGCCATTTCACCTGTATTTCGATATCAGTCTGCGAGGAATCGTCTATCTGCTGCAGTCCTGACGAAATACAGTCGCGGTCGAAATACTTGGTACTGCCCACCTTGCAGAGGGCTACGAGATGACTGCCCACATCGGCGCGGGTTGTCAGCACAAGGCGCATGCCACGGCCGAAGAAACTGCCGAAATGTGTGCCGTAGAGCAGTGTGGGCTCGCTGGCATAGATGCGCGCAGCATAGTCGTCGGTACTGAAGTAGCCGGCCATACACGTCAGCCTCAGCCACCGCCATCGGTAGGCTGCTTGCTGGCTTGCCATCCATCCTCGGCTTGCAGCTTCGGGCTCGCGCACATAACTCATGTCGCACTGCGTCTTACAACTCCAGCTTCTGCCCCCATACGTGGCATAAAGTCTGCCTCGCTGGGTCTGATTGTTCTGCTTGTCGCGATAACGGTAACGTGCACCCAACAAGGTTGAGCCCGATGGACGGAAGGTGATACTGAGCAGATTGTCCCAACTGTGCGTGCTGCCCGTGGTGCCAAACTTGGGCCAGGCGAAATAAGCCACATCAGTGTAAGCCGTCACGTTCCATCTGTCGGTAGGCGTCCAGCAGCCGCCCAGATACACGCCACTTTCGTCCTGCACACTGGTTCCGTCGGCAAAGGAACGGGCGTAAAGCGAATAGTAACGATAGGGATAAAAGCGCTGAAGAGCTACCAACGAGAAGCGGTTGGAGAAGACGTAGCTCATGGCGTTGACTGTGGCCACAACCCCACACGAGCCGGTTGCCGTCTCGCCTTGCACCACAAGCCGGGGCGAAACGTAGGAATAGTCTACACTCGCATTCCAGAATGCACTCCCTACAGGCGCAAAACGTTTGTACAACAACTTGCGGTTGGGCGTGAGGGGCAACGAGAAAGAGTTGTAGAAACCTGTGGCTCCCACATGCAGAGCGCCCCTTCGATAACTCACATTGCCTCCTGCAAGAAAAGCCGACGCCACATCCTTCTTAGCCATCTCGGAGGCGGTGCGGTGCAGTCCAGAGGTGAGAATGGTCTGTATGCCTCCGTCCTTCAGTGTGGCGTCTATCTTGCGATACGACACAAAGCCTGTCACGTCGAGTCCGCGCACTACCGTCACCGTGGCAGCCGCGCCCTGCAGATAGTTGGCTGCATAGCGCGAGCTATGCGCCCTGATCACATTGCTGTTGCGGCCCAGAGCCGAGAGTGTGGACAACTTGCCAAACGAGAAGTCGTTGTTCAGTATCAGTCCCATTCCCTCATGCAGCCTGTAACGGCCCAAGGTGAGGTTTTTCAGCCTGCCCCAACCGCGTATCTGAAGATAAAAAGAATAGAAATCGTATCCAGCTCCGTTGCCTTTGCTCATGAAGGGTTCGCCAGCATCTTTCGAACCGGTGAAACCCATTTTCACTTTGTCGCTATAACGAAACTGATAGCGCAGCCAGTGCTTGTAACGACTCCCCATATAACTGCCGTCGGCATCGCCCTTGCGCTCATACAGGGGCACTTTCACCATGCCCATCAGCTCGTGCTTTCCATATTTAGCTATCTGGCGCAGAGAGGGGAAACTCCTTGTCTTCACCTCACCGACATAGACAAAGCACGTCAACAACTGGCGCTGAGCCCACGACATACCGTTTATCATGGCAAGCTCGCCCAGGCTCTTCATCGCCCCATAGCGATAGATGTAAGCCTCGATGTCCTCTATCTGCTGGGCGGTGAGAAACGGCAGGCGCTGAAGGTCTTCCGTAGTGGCGGTATTGATGTTGATGGGGTGTTCTGTCAACTCGTTCAGCACGTCCTCATATTCCTCCCACGACTGGTCCTCAAAGTCCTCCACATCGCTCAGTTGATCCAGATATTGCTGCCACGGTGTCGCAGCAGTTATCTCCTTCTGAGCCAGGACCATGACCGGCATCAGACATACGAACAAAAGCCAAATTGTCCTCTTCGTCATCTCTTTGGGCTTTTAGGTTGATATGTAGATTGTCATTATTGCTTAGGTGTGTACGAGAATGCTCTGTACTCCGGACAAAGGTACTGTGAAATAATGAAAAAGAAGAAGAAAATGGCAAATATTTTTCTTTAAATGCAAAAATATCGTTACTTTTGCGCACAGAATAAGAAATCATGAAAATGAGAAGACTTTTACCCATACTGTTTCCAGCTATCCTCGCCGCACACTCCGCGTCTGCCTTGGCGCAGAGCGACGATACTTCCACGCCTCATCCCGAAGACAGGGAGGTGGACATGGATACACCTACCTTCGACCCCATGGTGAAGGTGGGAAAGGTGCTGATTGGCAAAGACAGCGTACAGTATGTTGAGGTCAACAAGGTGTACGTCTATCCGGAACCCGAGTTCAAGGACGCCAAACAGCGCATGGCTTACAACCGCCTGGTTTACAACATAAAGAAAGTTTTGCCCATCGCCAAGGAAGTAAGACAGATTATTCTGGAAACAGGAGCTTATCTGGAAACACTGCCCAACAAAAAGGCGAAAGACGAGCACATGAAACGAGTGGAAAAAGACATCAAGCGCGAATACACGCCACGCATGAAGAAACTCACCTACGCCCAGGGCAAACTCTGCATCAAACTGGTTTACCGCGAGTGTAACTCATCTTCCTATCAGCTGATACAGGCTTTTCTTGGTCCTATCCGTGCAGGCTTCTATCAGGCTTTTGCCGCCCTCTTTGGTGCCAGCCTTACCAAGAAATACGACCCCAACGGCGTAGACCGACTTACCGAACGTGTGGTAAGACAGGTGGAATCGGGACAGATCTGACCTTTCTATGTAAGGTCATATACTGTAACATCTTGAAAAGTTAGTCATTTTAGTCATTAGTCATTTTGACACTTTGACACTTTGGAATCGTGGTTTCCTGACTTGCTTCATTTTCTCTTAATGACTAATGACTAATGACTAAAAAACAGAGAAGAAGATGCTGAAATTCGGTCATTTTGTGTCATGGTCATTTTGTGTCATTTTCGTTTTTAAAGAGAAAAAGCGCTCTATATAACTGAGGTCTCTTAAGCCCCACGGGGGGCATCTATTATGACCAAGGGAGGTCACAATAGACGACCGGCGTCGGTCATCTATTAAGACCCAAAGGAGGCACAATACAGAGCTATGCAGCATGGTGAACAAATGCTACAATATCTCTGCTCAAGATGGGGCTTCCCAACATACGACGAGGAAACTATTTCTCGGTGTAAAGTACCTGAATGATGGTTTGACCCACAGCCTTGAGGGTGTTCTTGTCGAGATGAGCCATGTCGTCGTTCACGGTGTGCCAAGTAGGACCGAAACTGCTCTGCTGGCAGTCGGGATAATAGGGGATGATGTCGATGGTAGGAATCTTCGCCTTCTGGTTGACAGGAATGTGATCGTCGGTAATCATGCCTCCATCGCTCTTGGGAAAGAAACTGCCATAACCTGCCTGACGGGCTGCACGCCACACCTTATGGACTACCGAAGAAGCATACTGCATGGACATGCCCTCACGATAGAACTGAGCGCCCTGTCCGCCCACCATATCGAGCAGAATTCCGTAACGGGGCTGATAATCAGAAGGTTTGTTCTCGCTCCAGTATTGAGCACCCAAAGCCCAGGAGTCGCCATCGTCCTGAACGTCAGCCCACTGTGGAGTTCCCCAGTCCTCAGTATCGAAGCACACAAAGTCGACTCCTATTTGTGGATTCAACTTTTTGTCGGCCAGCAACTGTCGGGCTATCTCCAACATCACAGCTATGCCGCTGGCTCCATCGTTGGCAGCCATGACCGGCTTGCGCCAGTTGGCACTGTCGGGATCATTGTCTGCCCATGGACGACTGTCCCAATGGGCACACAGAAGGATGCGTGTGGATGCCTGAGGATTGTAATGGGCTATGATGTTGGTGTTCTTTAGTATAGTGCCGTCGTAGCCCTTAAGATCGGCTTTCTGGGTTTCCACCTGACAGCCGAACTGACGGAACTTGCTGACGATCCATTCGCCACAACGCTCGTGCGCTTCGCTGTTCATTGTGCGCGGACCGAATTGACATTGCGCATCACAATAGGCGAAAGCGGAGTCGGCATTGAAAACTGGACCCACGGGATTGAGTTTCTCGGCCTCTTCCACCTCCTGCACGTCGGGCGACACACTATGGCTCTTGCTATAGGTGTAAGCCCCGGCAGCAATGGCTGCCACAGCAACAAAGCCCAATATGATTTTCATCTTTTTTGTCATCGTTTAATATTTTCTTCTCTTACAACGTTCTACTTTCTTCATTCTTCACTTAACACTCTCCTGTACCTGCCGCATGACACGAAGCCAGTTGCCGCCCCAAATCTTGGCAATGTCTGTTTCGCTGTACTTGCGGCGCAACAGCTGCTGGGTGAAGAGAATGAGCTCTGAGGAATCGGCAAGTCCGCGAATGCCTCCATCACCATCAAAGTCAGTTCCCAAGCCCACGTGATCGATTCCCACGATGCTGACGGCATGCTCCAGATGGGCAATGGCGTCGAGAATGTCGGCCTCGCCATCCTTGCGCAGGAAACCATGATAGAGAGTAACTTGTGCCACACCTCCACGGGCTGCCAATGCACGAAGCTGATCGTCGGTAAGATTGCGTGGAACATCGCAGAGAGCACGGCAACTGCTGTGACTGCACACGATAGGTGTGCTGCTTATCTGCAGAGCATCGTAGAAACTCTTCTCGGAGGCATGACTCAGGTCGACCATGAGGCCCAGACGGTTCATCTCGCGAATAACCTGCTCACCAAAGTCGCTTACTCCATGATGGGTATTGCTGCCACGGGCACTGTCACAAATATCATTGTCGCCGTTGTGGCAAAGTGTGATATAGACGATGCCTCGCTGGGCAAAATGCTCCACGTTGGCAAGGTCGTGATGAATTGCCAAACCGTTCTCTATGCCGAGCATGATGCTCTTGCGACCAGACTGCTTGTTGGCATACAATTGGGCTGGAGTGCGGGCAAATGCCAGATAATCGGAATTCTGAGCCACGATGTCGCCTATCTTGTCGAAGATGAGGTCGGCATACTGCACAGGCGTCTCTACATCAAACTCCACCTTGCTGCTGAAACTCTCACCGGGCTTGGGTTGCGGCAGATAAGCCACCATCGTAGTGGCGTCCTGCCGACCGTCGGTCATCTTGTGAAGGTCGACAAGGATGCGAGAGTCGCGATGGTCGAACCGGACACCCTGAGGAAAGAACATCGGAGTGTCGCAATGGGTGTCGAGAGTAAGATTGCGGGCATGAAACTGCTTGGCAGCATAGAACTCGTCTGCCCTTTCTACCAGCCAACGGAAGATTTTCTGACCTTCCGCCTCGAGCCATTCTGGATGCCATTGCACACCGAGAATCGACTTGTACTCGCTGCTCTCTATGGCCTCGATGATGTTGTCGGCAGAACGGGCAATGACACGGAAGCGCTTGCCGGGCTGGCTCACAGCCTGATGATGAAACGAATTGACCATGATGCGCTCGCTACCATATATATTATATAAGGTAGAGTCCTTGACCAAGCAGACGCTGTGGGTTGGCTCCGAACGGTCGGCATCCTGGCTGTGCTTCACCTGCTGTTCTATATCTTGTTCCACCTTTCCGCCAAGGGCTATCGCCAAGGTCTGTATGCCACGACAGATGCCCAACATAGGAATCTGACGATTGAAGGCAAGGCGAACGAGCAAGAGTTCGGCAAGATCGCGCTCACGATTGATGTTGTGCAGACGGGGCGAAGGCTCCTCGCCCATCCACAAAGGGTTATGGTCGCCACCGCCCGTCAGAATGAGTCCGTCCAACTGCTGGAGGGTATTGATGATGACGGCTGTGTCGGCCACTGGAGGAACGATGACCGGCACTCCGCCAGCCTCGACCACCTGCTTGTAATAACGTTCACGAAGCGTAGCGTCGATGCCCTCGTAATTGGCAGTAAGGCCTATGAGGGGACGATGCTTCGCTTCGGGAAAGGCGGAGTACACACCCTGCAGGTGCGACTCCAAATCAAAGTTTTCCATTTATTCGTCTTCCAAAATAACAGGTATCTCACGCTTGATGCTCTGCTCCAGAGAGATGAGAGTCTCGGTGGAAACGACACCAGGGATGGCCTGCAACTTATTGTTGAGCAAATCCATGAGCTGCTCGTTATCGCGGGCATAGAGCTTAAGAAGCATGGTATAGGAACCAGTGGTGAAATGGCACTCCACGATTTCGGGGATGTTGAGCAGACGCTCCACCACCTTCTTGTACATGTTGCCTCGCTCGAGGTTGATACCGACATAGGTGCAGGTGGAATAACCCAAGCTCTTGGGGTTGACATCGAAACCGCTGCCGGTGATGTAACCATCCTCCACCAAGTGCTGCACACGCTGATGAATGGCTGCACGCGACACACCACACTCTGCTGCTACGTCCTTGAAAGGTATGCGGGCATTCTTAGACAAGATGCCCAGGATTTTTCTGTCAAGATTATCAATTTTATCCATTCTTTATGTTTTTAATGTCGTTATTTCATCTTTGTGGCCATGATTATACAATATGGTCCAAGCACTTCTTACAATTTTTATTTATTCAGTTTCCAGGTTACACCATCCTTGGTGTCCTTCACCTCGAAACCTGCCTCAGCAAGGGCATCGCGAATCTGGTCGCTGGTAGCCCAGTCTTTGTCAGCCTTGGCCTTGGCACGCAGGTTGAGCACCATGTCGACAACCTTGCCGTAAGCTTCCTCACGGGCATCGTTGTTGGCTCCCTTCTCGCTCTTCAGTCCCAGAAGGTCGAAGGTGAAAAGACGCATGGTGTCAGAAAGTTCCTTCAAGTCGTCGGCCGAGATATTGGCCTTATGGTCAAGGACGGTATTGATGACATGACATGCCTCAAAGAGATAACTGATGACAAGCTGTGTCTGGAAGTCGTCGTTCATCGCATCATAGCAACGCTGGCGCAACTCGCCCACAAACTTCTTCACCTGCTCGTCGCTCTGCTTGGCTACAGGCACACGCTCAAGGTCGTTCAAGCCATTCATCAAGCGCTCCAGTCCTTTCTGACTTGCCTTCAGGGCATCGTTGGAGAAATCGACGGTGCTGCGATAGTGGGCTGAGAGAATGAAGAAACGGATGGTCATAGGCGAATAAGCCTGCTCCAGACTCTCATGGGCGCCAGTGAAGAACTGCTCAAGCGTAATGAAGTTGCCGAGGCTCTTGCCCATCTTCTGTCCGTTGATGGTAATCATGTTGTTGTGCATCCAGTAGTGAACCATCTGGTCGCCCTGCGAAGCCACAGCCTGCGCTATCTCGCACTCATGATGAGGGAAGATGAGGTCCATGCCGCCTCCGTGAATATCGAAATGGCTGCCCAGATATTTTCTGCCCATAGCAGTACACTCGCAATGCCAGCCGGGGAAACCATCGCTCCAAGGACTTGGCCAGCGCATGATGTGCTCGGGCGAGGCCTTCTTCCAAAGGGCAAAGTCGGCCTGATTTTTCTTCTCGCCGATACCGGCAAGCTCACGGCTCTCGTTGATGACATTCTCTAAGTTGCGGCCCGAAAGAATGCCATACTTATGGTCTTTGTTATACTTCTCTATATCGAAATAGATAGAGCCATTGCTCTCGTAGGCATAACCGTTGTCGAGAATCTCCTGCACCAGCTTCTCCTGCTCGATGATATGACCCGTGGCATGAGGCTCAATGCTTGGAGGAAGTACATTGAGTGCCTCCATCGCATCGTGATAGCGGTTGGTGTAGTACTGGGCTATCTCCATTGGCTCCAACTGCTCCAGTCGTGCCTTCTTCTCTATCTTGTCGTCGCCCTCATCGGCATCGTGCTCCAGGTGTCCCACATCGGTAATGTTGCGCACATAGCGCACCTTGTATCCCAAATGCTTGAGATAACGAAAAAGAATATCAAAAGTAATGGCAGGACGCGCATGACCAAGATGCGGGTCGCCATACACAGTGGGGCCACAAACGTACATGCCTACATTGGGGGCATGAAGCGGTGTAAATCTCTCCTTTGTGCGGGTGAGGGTGTTATAGATCAATAGTTTCTGTTCCATATTTTATAACGCTTTTTCTTTTTTGTTTATTATGTTGCAAAGTTAGTGTTTTTTTTCGATTAATCAGTCAATTTGCTAACAAAATGTTGCTATAATCGTTAAAATCTTCTTAAACTGCCATAAAATACTCGCCTAATGATAGTTTATCGCAAAAAGAATAAAAGCAATAAAGTTATAGGGAATAAAGCATACAATGACAACATTACAGCACTTATTTTTGCATAAAGCAGAAAATAATCGTATATATATACAACAAAGATAACTAAATAACCTTTTATTTGCATAAAACTAACAAAAAGTTATTTTGTTTTAAAAGATTTGTGTAACTTTGCAACCCAAACATCAAAGATTTAAACATAAAGAAAAAATGGCATACACAAGGCTGACAGCTGCCGAAGCAGCAGCTATGATCAAGGATCAAGACAACATCGGACTGAGTGGATTTACTCCTAACGGCGTACCAAAGGCTACTTTCCGAGAACTCTCTAAGAGAGCCATCGCCGAACACGAGGCTGGACGCCCGTTCCAGGTGGGAATCCTGACTGGTGCCTCTACATCGCAGAGCATCGAAGGCGACATGGCTGCAGCCAATGCCATCAAGTTCCGTGCGCCATTTTCGACCAATAAAGACTTCCGCACGCATACCAACATGGGCGAGATAGACTATGAGGATATGCACTTAGGGCACATGGCTGAGCGTCTGCGCCGCGGCTTCTATGGAGAGATAGACCTTGCCATCATCGAGGTTTCCGACCTGGAGGAGGGCGAAACTACCTGCAAGGCTTTCCTCACATCGGCTGGCGGCATCGTGCCCACCATCGTGCGTCTCGCCAAAAAGGTGCTCATCGAGAAGAATTCATTCCATAGCCCTGCATCTCGATTTCTGCACGACGTGTATGAAATTGCAGAATGCCCATTCCGCAAACCTATTCCAATACTGAATGTAGGCGACAGAATAGGAAAAGAGTATGTAGAAATAGATGCAAGAAAAATTGTGGGAGTGGTGGAATGCAATATTCCGGAAGAGGCACGAGCCTTCAAACCTCTCGACCCTGTGACAGAACAGATGGGACACAACGTTGCCGACTTCCTGGTATCAGACCTGAAGAAGGGACATATTCCTCCACAGTTCCTGCCGCTGCAGAGCGGTGTGGGAGTCACTTCGAATGCTGTTCTGGAGGCATTAGGACAAAATCCGAACGTGCCGGTATTCAGCGTTTACACCGAAGTGGTACAGGATGCGGTGGTAAAATACATGCGTGAGGGAAGAATCAAGGACGCTTCATGCTCGTCGCTCACCGTGACCAACGATACATTGAAAGAAGTGTACGACGACATCGACTATTTCAAACAGCACCTCACCATCCGGCAGAGCGAGATAAGCAACTCGCCAGAGGTGATTCGCCGACTGGGAGTCATCGCCATGAACACCGCCATAGAATGCGACATTTATGGCAACGAGAACTCAAGCCACATCTGTGGAAGCAAGTTGATGAACGGAATCGGAGGAAGCTGCGACTACGAACGAAACGGATTCATATCGATCTTCACCACACAGAGCACCACCAAGAACGGCTGCATCTCAGCCATTGTGCCTATGTGCAGCCATGTGGACAGCACGGAGCACGATGTGGACGTCATTGTGACTGAACAGGGCGTTGCTGACCTGCGAGGAAAGGGTCCGCTGCGCAGAGCTAAAGAGATTATCGAGAATTGTGCTCATCCCGACTACCGACCCATGCTGCGCGAATACCTGAAGCTGGCAGAGAAGGGACACGAACCTCAGAGCATGAGAGCTGCGCTTGCCATGCACGACACCTTCCTGAAGAAGGGCGATATGCGACTCACCGACTTCGGGGAATATCTGAAATAAAACAGACAAAACAGATGATGAAGATTTAAACAAAAAGAGCTTGATGAGCGGACCGATATCGGCCATTCATCAAGCTCTTTGCTTTATGCTTCTGTTTCTACAGAATTCTCTTAGTGAGGAATTTAAACCGTCACTTAGTTTACTTTCTTCTCTTGGCAACAGCCTTCTTGGCTGGAGTCAATTTCTTGGCAGAAACAACTTTCTTGGCTGCAGCTGTCTTGTCGCTCACTTCTGTGGCTGGCTGAGCTTCCTTAACCTCAGGCTTTACGATGCTTACCAACTCAAGGTCGAACACCAAAGTAGAATAAGGAGGAATCTGACCAGCACCACGCTCGCCATAAGCCAACTCCTGAGGAATGTAAATTTCCCACTTACTGCCTACAGGCATCATCGTCAAGGCTTCAGTCCAGCCCTTGATAAGACGGCCGGCATTAAACTTGTCTGTCTTGGCACCATGATGCTTGGAAGTGGCATCAAACACAGTACCGTCGAGCATACGACCCTCATAGATGACCTCTACCTCATCGCTCGCCTTAGGGACTTCGCCATTGCCTTCCTTCAGCACCTTGTACTGCAAACCGCTTGGAGTAACCTTCACGCCTTCTTTCTTGGCATTCTCTGCCAACCAACGCTTGCCGGCACCCATCAGCACATCTTCTGTATACTCAGCTGCCTTGGCAGGAGTGAAGAAAGTGGTGTCCTTAGAAAGTGTGGCAACAAAACCCTGGTTGAACAAGTCGGCAACAATAGAATCCTTGCTCGACTTAAACTCCTTCTGTGTGGCAGGAAGAATACGGTTCTTCGCCATCTGGGCAATGAGAATACCTGCAGCATAAGCCACATCCTGAGGAGTATTGCCACGCTGGAAAGCCTCGCTGTAACCCTTCACAAAATCGCTCATATAGGCTGTATCAACCTGATAAGCCTGCTGAAGATAAGGTATCAAACCCTGATTGCTTGCTTTCATTCCGGCAGCATAGCTCAACGAGTCGGAAACTGAAGCCAACACTACTGCAGACGCGGCTGGCTTCTTGGCCTTGTCCTTTTTCTTACCCTTGCCTGCAGCACTCGCCGTAAACAAAGAAGCACTCGCCACGAGGACGAGCGCTGTCATTATCATTTTATTCATATTTCTCGAAAGTCCTCTTTATTATTGAGTCTCTTAAAGGATATTACTTGGCACCAAGTGAAACCAACTCTATCTTGAAGATAAGAGCAGAAAATGGCTTAATCTGAGCCTGCTCACGCTCGCCGTAAGCCAACTCCTGAGGAATGTAAACCTCCCAAACTGAACCTACAGGCATGCGAACCAAAGCCTCTGTCCAGCCCTTGATAACCTGATTGGCACGAAGGGTAACGGCATCGCCACGCTTATAAGAAGAATCGAATACCTTGCCATCGATGGTCTTGCCCTCATAATTTACCTTTACCAAAGAAGTGTCCTTAGGCATTGGACCATTTCCCTCCTTGATTACCTTGTACTGAAGACCTGAAGGAAGTGTTACCACACCCGGCTTCTTCTTGTTGGCAGCGAGGAATTTCTCACCAGCCTGCTTGTTAGGACCATACTGCTTCTCCATAGCCTTAGCCTTGATAGCCATCATTTTGGCCTGAGCCACCTGCTGAGCCTGCTCTACTGTCATCAAGCCCTTCTTGCCTGTAGTACCGGTGATGAAACCAGCCATGAAGTTCTTCAAAGAGATTGTCTGGGTTGAGTCATTGCCAAACACTTCGTGGTTAATACCCTTTACCATCTGGTTGCTAATCTGCTGACCAATCTGAATACCAGCATAGTAAGCTGCCTTCTTCTTGTCGTCGCCAGCATTGGCACCATCATTCAGACCCTTGATAAAATCGTCCATGTAAGCTGTATCCACGCCCATGCGTTCTACCAAGAACTCCTTCAAGCCCTGAGTTTGAGACATACCCATGGCATAACTCATTGTGTCAACATCGTTCTTGAGGTCTGCCTTAGGAGTTGAGTTGCCGCAAGCTACAAATGTAGCTGCTGCACAAGCCACAACGGCTCCGAAAAATAACTTTTTCATTGTTTTCTTTATGTTTAAATCTTAATTCTCTTTTACTTTACTGCTACAAGCTCTACGTCAAAAATCAATGCTGAGAATGGAGGAATAGCAGCACCTGCGCCACGCTCGCCATAACCCAACTGATAAGGAATGAAGAAGCGGTACTTGGCACCCTCGGTCATGAGCTGAAGGCCCTCGGTCCAACCTGCGATAACCTGATTCAATGGGAAGGTGGCAGTCTGACCACGGTCATAAGAGCTGTCAAACTTGGTTCCGTCGATGAGAGTTCCCTCATAGTGGCACTCCACCTGATCGGTAGCCTTAGGAGCCTTGCCGTTTCCTTCACGCAAAACCTGATATTGCAAACCACTCTTGGTGGTGATGATGCCTTCCTTCTTACCATTCTCGGCGAGGAACTTTTCACCAGCTTCCTTGGCTACTTTGCCCTTCTCGGCTGCTGCTGCCTGAGCCTTAGCCTCCTGAGCGGCGAAGAAATTCTGAACCAACTCCTGTGCCTCCTGCTCGCTAATCTGCAACTTGCCAGCAATGGCGTCCTTGACCGCCTGAGCAAAATCATCGATGTTTAATGTCTCTGCACCCATCGATGCCAACTGGCGACCAATGCCAATACCCAAAGCGTAACTTACTTTGTCCATAAATCTATCTATAAAAGTTTTTTGTTATTAATATTCTTATTTTACTTTAAAACGAGTGCAAAGATAACATTTTTCTTACTCATAACGATGCTATTTGCAGAAAAATTGCTATTTTTGTGCATTCTTAATAAAAGATTTATGAAGAAACTCGTATTTTTAACAGGTGCCGGCATGTCGGTGGAAAGCGGATTCAAGACTTTCCGGGGCAATGATGGATTGTGGGAGAACTATCCTGTGGAACAGATAGCCACCCACGAAGGCTGGGAGGCCGACCCAACCTTAGTGACCAACTTCTATAATATGCTGCGCAAGAAACTGTACGCGGCAAAGCCCAACGAGGGACATAAGCTCATCAAGGAGCTGGAGAATAACTTCGAGGTGACCGTGATTACGCAGAACGTGGACAACCTGCACGAGAAGGCTGGCTCAAGCCATGTCATACATCTGCATGGAGAGCTGAGTAAGGTTTGTTCTGCACAAAATCCATACGATCCTCGATATATTCAGGAACTGCCCGAAGACAACTGCGAAATCAAACCTGGCACACTGGCAGGAGACGGAAGTCTGCTGCGACCCTTCATTGTCTTTTTCGGAGAGAGCGTGCCAATGATAGAATCTGCAGCCAAAGCTGTACAGCAAGCAGACATTTTCGTCATCATCGGAACTTCGCTCAATGTCTATCCTGCTGCGGGATTGATTTCATACACCAAGCCCAACATACCGATCTACTTGATTGACCCAGGCGCTGTCAGCACAAACGGATACTACAAGATTGAGCATATCATGAAGGGGGCTTCCGAAGGAATGAAAGATTTAAAGGACATATTGCTGAAATAGTAACAACAAAACTACTTTGAGCATCAGTTCCTAAAACTCTATACCTTAAACATCCCCCTAATTATTAAAACAACCCCCTTAACTATTAAAATAAGAAAAACTATGGGAAAAGGAAAAAAAGGAGGCAAAAGAATGAACAAGGCACAGCTTACTGAGAAGCTGCACGATTTCTTTGCCAGTCAGCCAGGCGTCACTCTCAGTTTCAAGGAAATTTTCCGTGCCCTGCATCTTGATACACATCCTCTGAAGATGTTGGCTATCGACATCATGGAGGAAATGGCATGGGACGATTATCTCGCCAAAGTAAGTGACAACTCATACAGGCTCAACCAGAGCATTCAGGTCATGGAGGGAAAGTTTGTGCGAAAACCAAATGGTAAGAACTCAGTAATACCTGAAGGAAGCGAGAAACCAATCTTTGTGTCGGAACGAAACTCAATGGGTGCTCTCAGCGGCGACATGGTGGAATTTACGTTCCTCGCACGACGCAAGAACCACATCAAGGAGGCACAGGTCAACAGAATCATAGAACGTGCCAAGGACAGCTTCGTGGGACGACTGAAAGTAGATAAGGATATCGCTTATCTGGTAACACCAAGTGATGTGTTTGCTCACAACATCATCATTCCTAAACGAAAGTTGAAAGGTGGAAAAACTGACGACAAGGCTGTGGTACGCATCATAGAATGGCCAGACGGAGAAAACAAAAGCCCCATCGGAGAAGTGGTGGATGTGCTGGGACAGAAGGGCGACAACGATGTGGAGATGAACTCTATCTTAGCCCAATACGGATTGCCATACAAGTATCCTAAAAACGTAGAGGATGCTGCCAACAAAATTACTGGCGAAATCACAGAGCAAGATTATAAGGAAAGAGAAGACTTCAGGGATGTGTTCACTTGCACAATAGACCCTAAGGACGCAAAAGACTTCGACGACGCACTCAGTATACAGAAACTGGACAACGGAAACTGGCAGGTGGGTGTGCATATTGCTGACGTTTCACACTACGTCACAGAAGGAAGTATCATAGACAAGGAAGCTGTGAAGCGTGCCACATCTGTCTATCTCGTTGACCGCACCATCCCTATGTTGCCAGAACGACTCTGCAACTTCATCTGCTCTCTGCGACCCGACGAGGAGAAACTGGCTTACAGTGTTATCTTCGAACTCGACAATAATGCAGAAGTAAAGAACTACCGAATCGTTCATACTGTCATCAAGAGTAACCGACGCTATAAATATGAAGAGGTTCAGGAATTACTGGAAGCCAATGGAGTTGTCGACGGAACTGGAGAACCGGCACCAGCAGAAACCAAGCAACATCCTTATCAGGGAGAAAATGCGCTGCAACTCATCACACTCGACAGACTGGCTAAGAAACTCCGTGCAGCACGATTCAAGAACGGAGCCGTGAAGTTCGACCGCGAGGAATTGCACTTCGATGTTGACGAAAAGGGAAAACCTATAAGCTGCTATTTCAAACGCTCTAAGGATGCCAACAAACTTGTAGAGGAATTCATGCTCCTTGCCAACCGCACAGTGGCAGAAAGCATCGGAAAGACAAAGAAAGGCAAGAAGTCTAAAACCCTGCCTTACCGTATACACGACAATCCGGATCCACAGAAACTGGAAACACTGCGCGAGTTTGTCGTAAAGTTCGGCTATAAGATGAAAACAGAAGGAACAAAGGGAGCCACGGCAAAGAGCCTGAACAAACTGATGGCCGACTGTGAGGGGAAACCCGAAAACAACCTTATTCAGATGGTTGCTCTGCGAGCCATGATGAAGGCAAAATACTCAGTACACAACATCGGACACTTTGGTTTGGCTTTTGAGTATTACACGCACTTTACTTCTCCAATACGCCGTTATCCCGACACGATGGTGCATCGTTTACTGACCAAGTATGCTGCTGGTGGAAGAAGCGCCAACGAAAAGCATTACGAAGAACTCTGCGAACATTGCTCTGAAATGGAACAGATTGCACAGAATGCGGAACGAGACAGCATCAAATACAAAATGGTAGAATTTATGGGCGATAAGCTCGGAGAGGAATTTGATGCCCACATTAGTGGAATAACAAGCTATGGTATCTATGCAACAATAGACGAAAACCACTGCGAAGGTATGATTCCTATGCGAGACATCGCAGACGACTATTACGACTTCGACGAAAGAAACTTCTGCCTGGTAGGGCGTCGCCATCACAATAAATATCAGTTAGGTGATGAAATCCGCATCAAGGTGGCTCAAGCCAACCTCGAAAAGAAACAACTTGACTTCACATTGGCAGGCGATTCTGCCCCAATACGCAAAGAAAAGCCTTCTACAAGCACTTCTGCTAAGAAAGCAAAGTCTAAGCAAAAGACAAGAAATCACCGTAGAGGTAAATAAAACGGCGTTTTTCTTAATAACAAGCAAATCATCATAAGGGTGACTCTGAAACAAGGGTCACCCTTTATTATGCAAATACCATTCAGATTTATTATATATTCCCAAAAAACAAACGACGCAGCAATAAACAAGACGATTGTGCTGCAATGACAAATAAAAGCAAAAGCTGTTCAAGTATAAAAAGGTGAAGGAGTAACCTATTTCTATAACAACGTGTATATAGGAATTGCAGGAAATATCGGAAGCGGTAAGACCACGCTCACCAAGATGTTGGCAAAAATATATAATTGGTCTCCTCGTTTCGAGCCGGTAGAACACAATCCTTACCTCGACGATTTCTATGTCGAGATGTCGAGATGGTCGTTCATACGAGCAAACCATTCGTCTATACTATCTAACCGATCTCAACAACAGATATGAAGACTGGATAAAAGACTACAAGGGTAAACTTATCATCGTCGATGGCGACACTCTGAAGTTTGAATCAGATCCCGAAGCCTTCCGTTATATCACCGACAAGATTGATGCCACACTCTTCGGATTCTTTAAATAAAACTAAAAAGGTAAAACATTGCTTACTCTTTTACCTTTTTAGTTTTTCCCCCTTATGTAGATTCTCTTATTACAGTTTCACCTCTCAATGCTATTTCCTCAGTCTTCTTATTACTATCTATAATATGCTCCATTAGCAATCGGCAACTTTCTTGTGCCATCTTTCCAATAGGCTGTTCTACAGCCGTTAGTTGTGGATGAACTAAGGTTGCTAGAGCTGTACCCGACATACAGCAGAGTGCTACGTCATTCGGAATTCGTAATCCTTGTTTTTGTATTTCGCTCTTAGCTCCCAACACGGCAGTCTCCGTGAAACCAAATACTGCATCAAAAGGCACATTTTGCTGTAAGTACTGCTTCATCACCCAACTGCCTTCCTCTGCTGACAAAGCTGGCGACAAAACATCTTGAGGTTGATACTCTACATGAAACTTTTCCAGCGCATCACGATATCCACTCAATCGTTCATAACTATTTCGGATATAGGCAGGTCCTGGAATATGAATAATATGTTTGTAGCCCTTACGCAGCAAAGCTTCAACCATGAAAAATGCCATGATATAATCATCCATGCGCACCTGCGAAGCTTTCACCTTCTCTACAGTTCTGTCGAAAAACACCATAGGTATACCATTTTCTATAACCTTATTATATAAATCTATATTATATTCTTTATCGCAAACACTAATCAGAATACCATCAACCCTTAGTTGTTCCATCATCTGTATATTTTCACGCTCTTGCTCTGGATTTTCATTTGATATGGCAATCATCACCTTATAACCTTGATTACGCAAAATAGTTTGAGCTTCATTGATGAAGGTCATATAGAAGCTTGTGATGATTTCTGGAATGATGATTCCTATGTTGTGTGTGCTTTGCTGTCGAAGGTGTACAGCCAAATCGTTGCGATGATATCCCATTTGCTCGGCTGTTTCCATTATCTTCTGTAAGGTTTCTGCCTTCACATTGCCAGTATCTCCCGAAAGTGCACGAGAAACCGTAGACTTGGAAATACCCAATTCTCTTGCAATATCCTTTATAGTTACATATTTTGCCATGTCTTTTTTTGTTTTTTGGTAAATACGCGTGTAAAGATACTTATTTTTAATTAAAGCAACAATAAATTATATAGATTTTTTTGGGAACGGTTGCATAAAATGGGAACGGTTGCGGGAACGGTTGCGAAAATATATTCGTTTTTTATATTTATTTTCTTGCTAAATAGTTCTAACTTTACAGCGTGAAAAGGAAAAATAATTTATCCAATTAGATCTTTTTCTCATAGTATAAACAATAAATAACTAAAAATAATAACTATAAAACCAAAGTAGATAAATATGGAACAAGATTCTACATTTAAAGCGAATAGTGATCAAGCAAACAATTCGCAAAATAGTTACTCGCAAGTCAGCAACTCTCCATTAGACCATTCACAGAGAAAGGTTTCTTTAATCAGTAAGCTTGCCTATGGTATGGGGGATGTAGGCTGCAACTTTAGTTGGATGTTTGTAGGTAACTTCCTCATGATATTCTATACCGACGTATTTGGAATCAGTATGAGTGCAGTGGCTACCTTGATGCTTGCATCCCGATTTTGGGACGCCATCAACGACCCCATCATCGGCACACTTACCGATAAAACCCATACACGATGGGGGCGATTCCGCCCATGGCTCCTCTTCGGAGCTCCTATCACGGCACTGGTACTGATACTCACCTTCTGGGCACATCCGGAATGGAGTCAGACAGCCAAGATTATATATATGGCAGTAACCTACTGCATTCTGGTACTGGGATATACCTGCGTGAACCTGCCTTACGGCACACTCTGCGGAGCCATGACGCAAGATATCGATGAGAGAGCCAAGCTCAATACCTGCCGTTCAGTAAGCGCCATGATGGCAATCGGTGTTATCAATATCGTAACAGTTCCGCTCATTAGCTGGTTTGGTGCTGGTGATGCCAAATATGGTTATCTATCAGTAGCGGTTCTCTATGGTATCATCTTTGCAGTCTGCCATTTGTTTTGCTTCCATAAGACAAAAGAGGTAGTTGAAATACCTGTAGGCCAGAAACTTCAATTAAGTGTACAACTTCGTTCTGTGTTGAAGAATAAACCATATCTTCTCGCTCTATTAGGACAGTTGTTCTTCGGTTTTATTCACTATGGGCGCAATGCTGATATGCTCTACTATTTCACTTATGTGGAAGGTTCGGCAACACTTTTTTCCTACTATTCAATGGCCATCATTGTGCCAAGCGTAATTGGTGCAGCATGCTTCCCTATGGTATTTAGAAAGACTGGTAACAAAGGTTTAGCGGCTGCATTCTTTGCCTTTCTTACAGGCATTACAATGATAGGCCTGTACTTCTTCAGCCCTAACGGCAGCGCTATTATGTTTTATTTGTTCTCTGCATTATCATGGTTTTTCTTCTCGGGTTTCAACACAGCCATTTATGCCATTATTCCCGATTGTGTGGAGTATGGTGAGTGGAAGACGGGCATAAGAAACGATGGATTTCAGTATGCTTTCATCTCGTTAGGCAACAAGATAGGAATGGCACTTGGTACATCGCTTTTCGCCATCGCACTTGGTAGTGCCGGATACGTAAGCAATGCTGCACAAAACCCTGACGTGCTAAGCATAATACACCATGCCTTCAGTACAATTCCTGGAGTGTTGTGGATTATCACCGCAGGCTGCCTCTGCTTCTACAAGCTCAATAAGAAGCAATACAAGCAAATTATGATTGATTTAGAGAATAAGAAAAAATAAAGTAATGAGTCTTTTTTTTAAATGAACTCTGCAAAGAAATTAAGATAAACAGGGATCTTTTATCCTATTAACATAACAAAAAACAAATTTAAAACATTACAATTATGAGACAGGCTATATTGGTAGAACCAAAGCATATCGAATTCAAGGAAGTAGCAGAACCAAAGGCAGCAGACTTAACTGCTCATCAGGTTCTCGTCAACATCAAGCGCATCGGCATCTGCGGTAGCGAGATTCACTCTTACCACGGTCTTCACCCAGCCACCTTCTACCCAGTGGTTCAGGGACATGAGTACTCAGGAGTGGTTATGGCTGTAGGCAGCGAAGTTACCGTCTGCAAGCCTGGCGACCATATCACCGCTCGCCCACAGTTGGTTTGCGGCAAGTGCAACCCTTGCAAGCGCGGACAGTATAATGTTTGTGAGCACCTGCGTGTTCAGGCTTTCCAGGCAGATGGTGCAGCACAGGATTTCTTTGTTGTAGATGACGACCGCGTGGCTAAGTTGCCGGAAGGCATGAGCCTCGACTATGGTGCCATGATTGAGCCTTCAGCCGTTGGTGCCCATGCCAGCAACCGCACCGATGTGAGGGGTAAGAATGTAGTAGTGAGCGGTGCAGGAACCATCGGCAACCTCATAGCCCAGTTCTGCGTTGCCCGTGGCGCCAAGAATGTACTCATTACCGATGTAAGCGACCTCCGCCTGGCTAAGGCTCGCGAATGCGGCATCAAGCATACTCTCAACATCACCAAGAAAACTTTGAAGGAGGCAGCCCAGGAACTCTTCGGTGAGGAAGGCTATCAGGTAGGTTTTGAGGTAGCAGGTGTAGAAGTTTCCATCCGTTCGCTGATGGAGACCATCGAGAAAGGTAGCGACATCGTGGTTGTGGCTGTCTTTGCCAAGGACCCAGCTCTCAGCATGTTCTATCTTGGCGAGCATGAGTTGAGACTCATCGGGTCAATGATGTATCGTCACGAAGATTATCTCACAGCCATCGATTACGTAAGCAAGGGCATCGTCAACCTCAAGCCACTCGTAAGCAACCGTTTCGCCTTCGAGGAATACGATGATGCCTACAAGTTTATCGACACTCATCGCGAAACCAGCATGAAGGTTATCATCGATTTCGAACAGAAACCTGGAGAAAAGAAGTAAATACGAAGCGATCTTCAATGTGTTTCCGGAAGAATTTTTCAGCATTTTTAAGTTAGGTTTAAAAATTGTTTTATAGTTCAACCATGAAAAGAATTGTAGTTATTGTTTTGATGATGGCTGCTTGCTTGGGTAATACCCAAGCACAGCTTCATCTGAAAGCCAACGTTCAGAACAATCATCTGTGGCGTGGTATGGAAGTTTCCGACGGTATCGTTCTCTTAACGGACTTGAGTTATACGATGGTAAATAACCACATTACCATAGGACTTTGGGGCGGCTGCAACTCGGAAGGCTCCTACAAGGAGTTTAATCATTATCTGAATCTGAAAGCTGGCGGTTGGGGATTAGCCCTATGGGACACCTACAACTTCTCGCCTGGTGCTACATATAATAACAAAGAATACTGGAACTACTCTGCTCATACCACGGGGCGTTTCCTCGATGCTACTTTGAGCTATCGATTTCAGGAAGAGAAGTTTCCGCTGCTCCTGAACTGGTCAACAGTAGTCTTCGGACGTGACCGCAACAGCGACAACACCGAGCAGAAATATTCCACCTTCGTTTATGCAGAATATCCTGTCTATCAGAAAGACGGCTGGAAAGTAGATGCTGGAGTTGGTGGAGCCTTCGCATTGAACAGAGCTGGCGAGGATGCCCACTTCTTCGGAACCACAGCAGGTATCGTTCACGTATCGCTGCAAGCATCCCACGACCTCAAACTCGGCAACTACACCATACCGGTATATGTCAAGGGTATGTGGAATCCGCAGAGTAACCAAAGCTATTTCCAAATTGGAGCAGAAATCATCCGTTTCTAAATCTTCAAAAAATAAAGAACGTTTTATCATAATAATTATCTAAACACAAATTCATTATGAAGATTAAAGATTTTACAACAGGCGTGCAGCACATCGGCATTCCTACCAACGACATCAACAAGGCTC